>ULME01008504.1_pt1 | contig 20235 bp, 23 predicted proteins | sample 1951591 | NCBI WGS metagenome assembly ULME01 (sample SAMEA4835544, study PRJEB28245) | human gut metagenome | biome: gut microbiome; material: fecal sample | place: Denmark | collected 2008
CTTTTACTTTTTTACCATTAACGAAAACGCCAGCTTTTTCATATCCCTTTTCTTCAGTAGGACTACCAACTATTTTATTAAACGAAAATTCTTCGCCTTTTTTTATAATTGTACCATTAATCTTTTTTGCACTAAGTTCCATATTTTTATCTCTATTGTTATCATCAATTTGTATTGGGGTAGAGTAGGATGCAATTTCTTTTTCATCTACAGAAGATTTTTTTATTATATTAGTAGAATTTTCTGCATTAGAAGTATTATTCTTAATGTCGTTTGAACTAGAAGATGTCTTTTTAGAATTGTATGTTTGAGAATTAGCAACATTTTCTTCTTCATTTTGTACATTATTATTACTACATCCGGTTAAAATAAAAGATAGTAATGCAATAATTAAAATTATAAAAAAATATTTTGTTTTTTCCATTTGTATCAATCCTTTCAGAATATATTATTTGTTTTTAAATAAAAAATATGTTGCATATTATTTCTAAAAGTAGTATAATTAATCTGTAGTAAATTTAGGAGAAAAAATATGGTAGGTAAAATTTGGAAAAAAGTTTTGTTTTTTATATTAATAGTTGCTTGCCTTTTTAATATTATAAATAAATTGGTACATAAAGCATCTTTAGATCAAGAATTAGAATCTTCTGCAAGATATATTCAGCAACAACAAATGCAAGAAAAAAATAATTAGTAAATTTTCGAGTAAGAAATTTAATCATATACTTGAAATATTTTCTAATATATGTTATGATATAAAATAGTTTTTTTAAAAAGTAAGGGAGAGGTGAATACAAAATGAAAGAAGGATTACATCCAGCATATAATGAAACAACAATTACATGTGCTTGTGGAAATGTTATGAACGTTGGTTCAACAAGACAAGATTTAAAAGTAGATATTTGTTCTAAATGCCATCCATTCTGGACAGGAAACTTAAAGAGAGAGACAACTGGTGGTAGAGCAGATAAGTTTAAGAAAAAATATGGACTTCAATAAAATATTAGTTTTGCATGTGCAAAAAAATAAGAAAGTAGTAACTTATGTTACTATTTTTTTTATTGACAAAAATATATAAATAACATATATTTAAAATCAAATATAACAATTTAAAAAAATTTAAAATTAATAAAAATGCTACACAAAAAGAAAAAAGTGTGGTATCATATATGAGTAAAAAGCCCATAACTGGCTTAAATATAAGAAAAGATAAAGGAGGAATTAACAATGTCAGGACATAGTAAGTGGCATAATATTCAAGCAAAAAAGGGAAAAGCAGATGCAGCAAGAGGAAAAATTTTTACAAAATTAGGAAGAGAATTGCTATTAGCAGTAAAGCAAGGTGGCCCTGACCCGGCAAGTAATTCCAAATTAAAAGATGTAATTGCAAAATGTAAGGCAAATAACATGCCAAATGATACAATAAATAACGCAATAAAGAAAGCTTCAGGAGCAGGAAACAGTGAGAATTATGAAGAAATTGTATATGAAGGATATGGCGTTGGAGGAGTTGCTTTAATTGTAGAGGCAAGTACAGATAATAAAAATAGAACAGCAGCAGATGTACGTCATGCTTTTGATAAAGCAGGAGGAAACTTAGGAACATCAGGTTGTGTTTCTTATTTATTTAGTAAAAAAGGTATTATTGTAATTGATAAGACAACAACAAATTTGTCAGAAGATGACTTAATGATGTTTGCTCTTGAAAATGGAGCAGAAGATTTTCAAGCAAGTGACGAAATATATGAAATAACAACATTACCAGAAGATTTTTCAAGTGTAAGAGAAGCTTTAGAAACAAAAGGAATAGAATTTTTAGAAGCAGAAATTCAAATGGTTCCATCTACATATATTAGTTTGGACGAAAAAGATGGAGAAAAAATGCAAAGATTAATAGACAACTTAGAAGATTTAGATGATGTAATGAATGTATATCATAATTGGGAAGAATAATATTAAAAAATATTGAAAGAATAAGTTATAAATTTAATTTAGATGGAATTTATAATCTATTTAAAAGGGGTAATAACGTATGAAAAAAAATAAAGGTTTAAAAATTACAATAATTATATTAGCAATTTTAATTATTTTATCTGTTATAGCTTTTGCATTAATTTATGTATTTACAGATTTATTTAAATCTAATAAGGAGTTGTTTGCAAAATATGCGGTAAGCATGATGCAAGAGAAAACAGCATTTTTGCCAAGTAATTTAAAGGAATATATAAATAAAAAATCAACTACTCCTTATGAAAATAATGGTAGTTTAACAGCAAATATATCTTCAAACTCTAATGAACAAATAAATAACATGTTCAATTTTGCAAATAATGCAAGAATAAACTTTTCTGGAAAAGTAGATGCTGCTAATAATAGAGATGAGCAAAATATTAATATATTTTATACAAATGATGTTAGTTTGCCATTTAACTATAAGCATGTTGAAGATATCTACGCACTTCAAGCAGATTTTGCTTTACCAAATTATGTAGGAATTGAAAATAATAATATTCCAGAATTATTACAAAAACTTGGAGTAAATATAGATTCATCTGTAGAAATACCAAATAAAATAGAAGGACAAGATTTAGAATCAATAAAATTTTCAGATGAAGAAATGAAAGGTTTATATAATAATTACCTTATGCCGGCTATTAATAATTTAACTGATGACAAATTTTCTAAAATGGAAAATTCAGATGGTTCAGTAGATTATGCAATAACTCTTACAGTTGAAGATTTAAAAAATATATTAATACAGATGTTACAGAATCTAAGCCAAGATACTTCTTTAATTAGTAAAATTAATAGTATATATCAAGAAATAAGTAATGGTACAGAAACTATAATTACAGCAGATGATGTAAACGATATGATATCTAATTTACAAGAAACAAAAGTAAATGATGGAGATTTAACTGTAACTATTACTCAATTTAATGGAAAAGTTAATAAAGTAGATATTACAATTATTTCATCATCGGAAAGTAATTCAAATAGTGTAGATTCTTCTACTGAGGAAACAGAGGCAAATTTTACTATTATAAAAGAAGAAACAAGTTCAAACCTTACATATGATATTTCTTTAAATATGTTATCTGGAGAAACAGAGATTACAGGTGGATTAGAAATGTCATATACTAATATTAATACTAGTAGTGTAGTAGAAAACTATGCAATTACAGTAAATGTTAATGACATGACAAATCTTAAATATAGTTTTTCAAATAATGTTGTTTTTGCAAATAGTGTTGGAATTGCAGATTTTGATTTAAACAATACTATTGTGCTAAACAATTATCAAACAGCAGATATTCAAACATTTTTAAACCAACTTGGAACGATAATAACTAATAAAAATGAAGAGCAAATGAAAAAAATTGGATATCCAACAGAACTTATAAACCCTATTTATATGTGGATTGCAGGACCTGCTTTAAATTTATACATTTATAATATGACATCAAATATAACTAGTAGTGCAAATCTAAATGACCAAGCAGTTGCTGCATATAATCAACAATTTTTAAATTATGAAGGAACTAGAACAGGGACACAGGTAAGAACATTAGTTAATCTAGTAAGCTCACATAATGCAAGTAATGCACAAGAACCAAGTAAACAAATACAAATTACAAGTGAAAAATATGAGCAAGGACAAACATTAGCAGCACCAACAACCAAAATAGGAGAAATTACACCTCCAGCATTGATGTCTGGAAAAACATATAATGTAACATTTGCATATGACCCAACCACTGGATATATTACAGCTTGTGGAATAACAGAAGAGGGAAATATAAATAATGGTAATTCATCTTCTAATAGTATTGTTGAAGTAAATGCACTTAATTAAAATATATAAATTCTAATTAAATAGTTCTAAAAAATAAAACATAGCATATATATTAATATATGAATATGTTTTATTTTTTTATGGAAATTAATATGGTGGGTGAGAAAGATAGAAAATATATTAAATACAATAAATTATTTTCCGCTTCAAATTAGAAATACAATATGTCGATATAAAGATAGATTTAATCTACTAGAGGAAATAAGAATACGAGCAAATAAAAATATAATATTAAAAATTGGACAGGCAGATGTAGTTTTAGAATATGTTGCAACTCAAGAAGAATTGTTACAAATATTACAAATTATATGTGATAATTCGATTTATTCATATCAAAATCAAATTTGCAATGGATATATAACACTTAGAGGTGGTCATAGAGTTGGAATTGCAGGAAATGTAGTTGTAGAAGATGGAAAAGTAAAAAATATTTCTTATATATATAGTTTGAATTTTAGAATAGCTAAGGAGATAACGGGGTGTAGTAATAAAATAATAAAGGATATATTAAATTTAGAAGATAACACTATTTATAATACTATTATTGTTTCTCCACCAGGCAGAGGTAAAACTACTCTTTTAAGAGATATTGTAAGACAGATTAGCAGTGGAATTCCAAACTTAAATTTTAGAGGAATTAATGTAGGATTAGTAGATGAAAGAGATGAAATTTCAGCTATGTATAAGGGTGTTCCACAAAATAATGTAGGACTTAGAACAGATATACTTTCTAATATTCCAAAATCAATAGGGATGAAAATGTTAATAAGGTCTATGAACCCAAAAGTAATAGTAGCAGATGAGATAGGAACACAAGAAGATGTGGAGGCTATAAATTATGCTGTATGTTCTCGGTGTAAAAGGGATTTTTACAGCACATGGTAAAAATATAAAAGATATTTCATTAAATCCTATTTTAAATAGTTTATATAAGTCTAATGTTTTTGAATTGTTTTTATTTATAGAAGAAGATAGAAATATAATTAAATATTTTTGTAAAAATGAGAAGAAAGGAGAATTTGGCAATATTAATATGGAATATGCCATGTAATAAAAATGTTATTTGTTAAAGTATTTATTTTTGCAATGATAATAGGTACAAGCTCAGCAATAGGATTAATGCTAGCTAAAAAATATACAAATCGTGAATTAGAGCTTAAAGAAATAAAAAATGCATTAAATATGTTTGAGAATAAAATAAAGTTTACATATGAAGATATACCTACTGTTTTTAAAGATATATCAAAAAAGATAAATGGAAATGTAGGAAATATTTTTAAAAATGCTTCTGAGAAAATGCAAAATATGCAAGCGGGAGAAGCATGGAAATATGCTTTAGAAAATACATATACAAGCTTAAAAAAAGCAGACATAGATATAATTAAAGGGTTAGGACGAATGCTTGGGAAAACAGACTTAAGTGGTCAAATTAGCGAAATAAAATTAGTAAATAATTTTATAGATGCCCAAATAGAGGATGCAAAACAAGAAAAAGATAAAAACTATAAAATGTATAAAACTCTTGGAATTGTAGTTGGAGCAACAATTGTAATTATTTTGGCTTAATATTTTTAAAACAAATTAGTATATATTTTTTAATTATAAATGGCAATTAAAAAATAATAATCGAAAACTATATTAGTAAGGAGGATTATATGGATATAAGCCTATTATTTAAAATAGCTGCAATAGGAATTTTAGTGGCAGTATTGTATCAAGTTTTAGTAAGAGCAGGAAGAGAAGACCAAGCTATGATGACAACTTTAGCAGGTCTTGTAATTGTATTAACATTAGTTATAAAAGAAATAAGTACATTATTTACTACAGTAAGGACTATGTTTGGTTTATAGGTAAGACCTTTATTAAAAACCTAAATATAAATATTAAGGAGTTTCGTATATTTTTATATGCGAGAAGAGTTATGGACATTATAAAAATTATTGGAGTTGGTTTAATTGCACTTATTATAATCATAATTGTAAAACAATATAGACCAGAATTCACAATGTATGTTTCTGTTGCAGCTGGAATTATTATTTTACTTTTAGTAATGGACAAACTTTCCGCAATTATTAATTTATTAACTAATTTGGCAAATAGAACATCAATAAATAACGAATTTATATTTTTGCTTATAAAGATTACAGGAATTGCTATTTTAACAGAATTTGCTTCAAGTGTTTGTAAAGATTCAGGAGAAACTGCAATTGCATCAAAGGTAGATATGGGAGGAAAAATAATTATAATAGCAATGTCTATCCCTATAATAGCAAGTCTTTTAGAAACTATTTTAAAAGTTTTACCTTAGGAGTACAAATGAAAAGAAGAGTTTATTTTTTTAGATTTATAATTTTAACTATATTTTTTATTTTTGTAAACAGTAGTATTGTTTTTGCAGAAAAAACTGGTACAGAAGATATATTAGAGTCACAAAAAAGTTCTTTAAATATAAGTGGCTTTTTAGATGAAGCAAATAAATATACATCAGACTTATATGGAAATTTTAATGTTGATGACATATTTAATAAAGCAATAAAGGGAGAAATAGACAATGAAAGTATTATAAAAAAATTTTTAAGTATTATTGGAAAAGAAATTATAGATTGTATAGGAGTTCTTGGAACTGTAATTGTAATAATTGTTATACATAGTATTCTTAAAAGTATAAGTGATGGGTTAGAAAATAAAACAGTTTCTCAAATTGTTTATTATGTTCAATATATATTAATAGTAACTTTAATAATGGTAAACTTTGCAGATATTATTTCAATGGTTAAAAATTCAATAGATAGTTTAGTTGGATTTATGAATAGTCTAATCCCTATACTTATAACATTAATGCTTACAACTGGGAGCTTTACATCAGCTAGTTTATTGGAACCGATATTACTTTTTTTGATAACATTTATAGGAAACTTTATTAATATGATAATTATTCCATTTGTATTAATTTCTACAGCTTTAGCAATTGTTTCAAAAGTATCAGAAAGAATACAACTTGACAAATTATCTAAATTTTTTAATTCATCTATTGTATGGATATTAGGAATTGTGCTTACAATATTTGTAGGATTAGCTTCTGTAGAAGGTAGTCTAAGCAGTACCGTAGATGGAATTACTGCTAAGACTACAAAAGCAGCAGTATCAAATTTTATTCCAGTGGTAGGAAAAATTTTAGGAGATGCTGTAGAAACTGTAATAGGATGTGGAGCAATTTTAAAAAATGCAGTTGGAATAGTTGGAGTAATAGTTGTTATTAGCATTTGCATGGCACCAATAATAAAACTTGCAATACTTATGGGACTGTATTATTTGAGTGCAGCTGTTTGTCAGCCAATAGCAGATGAAAAAATTATAAAGTTATTAGACCAAATGGGCGATACTTTTAAAATACTATTTGCAATATTGTGTAGTATAAGCATTATGCTAGTTATTGGAGTTACATTGGTAATAAAAATTTCAAATAGTGGTTTAATGTATAGGTAAAGCGGAGGAAAAATGATTGAATGGATTACAAATTGGGCTCAAGGTATAATTATAGCTGTTATTATAGCTACAATTATAGAGATGATTTTGCCAAATGGGAGTTGTAAAAAATATATAAAAGTAGTAATTGGTGTTTATATTTTATTTTCAATAATTTCTCCTGTTATTAGTAAAATTACAGGAAAGGGATTTAATATAAGTGAGGAATTAAATTTAGAAGAGTTTTATACAGAAGTTGATAGCAAAGCAATATATAATAGCTTAGATAAAAATAATTCTAATAATATAATGGATATTTATGTTTCAAATTTAAAATCAGATATAATTTCAAAATTAAAAAATAAAGGATATGAGACAATAGAATGTGAGGTAAAAATAAAAAATGAAGAAACTTACGAAATAGAAGCATTAAACCTAAATTTGAAAAAGATAAAATCAAATAATGCAGATACAGGGGAAGAAAATAACAATGTAAATGAAATTAGTATTACTAAAGATGTAGAAAAAGTAAAAGAAGTGAATGATGTAAATATTGAAATAAACGGAAGTAATAGTAAAGATAATAACATTGAAGATGATAATGATAAAAATAATTCTAAGAACAATACAAATAATAAAGATTATAACTTAGACTTAACAGTTTATGAAAAAAACAAAGTAAAAGAATATTTAGAAACAACTTATGAAATAAATAAAAAAAATATTAACATAAATTAAGTTTAATTAAAAGGAGGGAAAAGTATGTTTAAGGAGAAAATTAAGTCTCTTATTCAAAAAGAGAAGGGAGAGGAGAAAAGTGAAAATAATAAAAAGAAAATAGAAAATTTAGTGGTGCTTGTTATTATATTAATAATTACAGTTATTGTTATTAACTTAATATGGAATGGAGATAATGGAGAAGAAAAGAAACCAACATCAGACCCTAATAAAAAACTTGCTACTACAATAGAAGAAGGTATTACAGAAGAAACAGTACAGGCTTCTTCTTCGTCGTTATATAAAATAGATGCAGAACTTGAAGAGATACTTTCTAAAATAGAAGGAGTAGGAGAAGTAAATGTTATGATAACATATTCACAAACTAGCCAGACAGTACCATTATACAATGAAGATAGAACAACAAAAGATACAGAAGAAACAGATAAATCTGGTGGCACAAGAAAAATAACAGAATTGGATAGTAAAAAAGATATAATATTTAAAGAAAGTGATGGAGAAAAACAGCCAATAACACAAAGCATAATAAGTCCTAGAATAGAAGGAGCTATTATAGCTGCAAAAGGGGCTGCAAATGTAGATGTTAAAACTAAAATTGTTCAAGCTGTAGAAGCAGTAACAGGACTTGCAACACATAAAATTCAAGTATTTGAAATGCAAAGTTAATAGAAAGGAGACTTTAAAATGTTTATGAAAGTGATAAAAAGAAATCAAATTATTATTTTTGTTGGAGCATTAATGCTAATAGTAGCAGGTTATCTTAATTTTAGTGACAATGGATTACCAATAAATAATTTAGTGCCAGCAAGTACATTAGCAGATTCTGAAGAAATGGCATCAATAGGAGATGCTAAATTAGTTAGTGCTAATGTGATAGATGGTGAACAAGAAAACGAAATTCAAGATATAGTAAATAATAATGATTTAAATGATAGCGTAATAGAAAAAAATGATAAAAATGTTTCAGATAATATAACAGAAAGCAGTACTACAGAAACTAGCAGTAATAACATAGAAAGTGTAAACGAAGATAAACAATTAAATAATAATTATTTTACTCAATCAAGATTAGATAGAGATACTATGTATTCACAAACATTAGATACATATCAAAAAATAATTGAAAACGAAAGTATATCTGTAGACCAAAAAGCAATAGCACAAAAAGAAATAAGCAAAATTAATGAGCAAAAAAACTCAATTATGATAGCGGAAAATTTAATAAAGGTAAAAGGATTTGAAGATTTAATAATCTTTATAAATGGGGAAAATGTTAGTGTAATTGTAAAATCAGATAAATTAGAAGAAAAGGAGATTGCACAGATTCAAAACATAGTTACACGTGAGTTAGGAGTGAAAATAGAAAATATTAATATAAGTAATAAATAATATAAAGTATTGATAGATATAAAGAAACTTGTAAAATATCAACTTGGTTGTGCCAAATAGCAAAAAACTAACAATTCTACGCTTAGATAAAGTTGAAAAAATTAGCCAATACTGTTATAATATAGTTGTTGAAATAAGGGGATAAAAATGAAAAAAACAAATATATTAATAATTGTATTAATAGTAGTTATACTAATCGCTGGTTCGGTATTGGCTTTAAAGATAGCAAGAACAACACAGCATAATACCACATTGACTGAAACTGAGTCAAAAGATAATTTTTCTGAAGAAGATTATCAAAAAGAAAAAAGAGAAGCGGAGATTAAACTAGAAATAAAAGAAGCAAGAGGAAAATTATTCTCAATTATAATTTTCTGTATTTCAATGGTAATGGCTATAGGATTATCTAAGTTATACAGTAAATTAAATCTTCCTCGTTATGCAGTAATATTTACAATGTTAAAACCTATAATATCGATTGTAGGAAGTATGTATTTAAGACCAATGGTAATATTTTTACAAATTATAATAGAAATATTAAGCATAATGACATTATATAACTATTTTAAAGCTGTTAATATGCCAGGATTATGTGGAATTATACCATCCATATTACCAATATTATCTATATCTATGATTTGGTTTGGAAATTTTGCAAGTAGTTCTAATTATACAGAACTTTATATTAAAACAATTTTTCTAATACTAATATTCGTTGCTTGGGCAATTGTTTCTATAATTTCTAATATAAGGTTAGGAAAGAAATTTAATAAAAGTGTAGAATTTATAGTAGGACTTGCAATATTACCATTTATATTTCAGCCAGTATTAGGATATACTAAAGATACAGTAGAAAAGTAAATATTTATATAATAAGAATATTACTATTATTCAGTTTATAAAATATTTTTTTAATTACAACTTTTTAGTTGTAATTTTTATTTTTATTGATATAATAAGTAAAGAATTACAATAGATAAATTTTAGGAGGTATATATGTTAAAAAGAGTAGCTATTTTAGCAAATGGTGGAGATGTTTCAGGGTTTAATGCTGTAATTAGAGCAATATTAAAAACTGCTGAAAATAATGGCGTAGAGTGTTATGGTTTTATAGATGGATATAGAGGATTGTTAAAAAATAATTTTGTGAAATTATCTACAAGTGGAGATGGAAATGCAGTAGGAATTTTACCTAAAGGTGGTTCTATAATAGGTTCCTCAACTAATGCAAATGTATTTCAGTATCCTGTCGAAGAAAATGGAAAAAAAGTTTATAAAGATTTTTCAGATGTATGTGTTGAAAATATTAGAAAAGATGGAATTGATTGTTTATTTACATTAGGAGGAGATGCAACACAAAAGTCTGCAAGAGATTTATCTTTAAAAGGAATTAACGTTATAGGTGTTCCAAAAACAATAGATAATGATGTTGCATGTACAGAAATTACATTTGGATATAATACAGCTGTATCTGTTGCAGCAGACGCACTAGATAGATTACACACAACAGGAGAAACACATCATAGAATAATGGTATTAGAAGTTATGGGAAGATATGCTGGGTGGATTGCTTTAGAATCTGCAATAGCAGGTGGAGCAGATGTTGCTTTAATTCCAGAAATTCCATATGATATAAATAGTGCTGCAAGAAAAATTATAAATAGAAAAAATAGAGGAAAAAGCTTTAGTGTAGTAGTGGTTGCAGAAGGTGCTAAACCAATAGGTGGTAATATTTCAGTTGCTAATGTTAGGGATAATGGAGCAGGAGTAGATAACACAAAACTTGGTGGAGCAGGAGAAAGAGTGGCAAGAGAATTGGAAAAGCTTACAGGATTAGAAGCAAGATGTACAGTTTTAGGTTATATGCAAAGAGGTGGAACTCCAACATCATATGATAGAGTTTTATCTACAAAATATGGTTCAAAAGCAATGGAACTTGCATTAAATGGTGAATTTAATAGATTAGCTGTAATAAGAGATGGAAAACTAAGTTCAGTTTCTTTAGAAGAGGTTGTTGGCGATAACAAAGTAATAGGTGCAGTTTCTGGAAATACACCAGAGAGTAATATTAGAAAAGTTACTATGGACCACGATTTAGTAAAAACAGCAAGACATATTGGTATAAATTTGGGAGATTAAAATAAAAAATAGTAATGTAAAAATTATTGCAAAGATTAATGAAGTAATGTATAATAATAAAGAATTATACATTGCTTTTTTTATTTTTATGGGGAAAAGCAAAAATTAAATAAAGAAATAAGAAATATGTTTGTAAATTGTATATAAAAAATAATATTTTATAAATTACAATTTGTACATGACTATAAAAGGAGACAAAGATGTTAGACTTTAAAGAAAAAATTTCAGAAGAAATATCAAAGATTACCAAAATAGATAAAAATGAATTATACGAATATATAGAAATGCCATCTGATAATAAAATGGGAGATTATGCTTTCCCATGTTTTAGGTTAGCAAAAACAATGAAAAAATCACCACAAATAATTGCTAATGAGTTAAAAGATGGTATTTCTTTAGGTAATGAATTTGAAAAAGTAGAAGTTATTAATGGTTATATAAACTTTTTTGTTAATAATAAAAAGTTAGTTGAAAATGTTTTAGAAGAAGTAGAAGAAAAAAGAGAAAATTATGGAAGTAGTGAAATTGGAGAAGGCAAAAATATAGTAATAGATTATTCTTCTCCAAATATTGCTAAACCATTTCACATAGGTCATTTACGTACAACTATTTTAGGTAATAGTTTATATAAAATGTATAAGTTTTTAAATTACAATTGTGTAGGTATAAATCACTTAGGAGACTGGGGAACACAATTTGCTAAATTAATAGAAGGATATAAAAGATGGGGGACAGAATATGATATTGAAAATAATCCAATAGAAGAATTAACCAAAATTTATATTCGTATAAATGACTTGTGCAAAGAGGATGAAAGTGTTTTAGAGCAATGTAGAGATAATTTTAAAAAGCTTGAAGATGGAGACGAGTATTGTGTAAAGATATGGCAAAAATTTAGAGAATTAAGTTTAAAAGAATTCCAAAGAATTTACGATTTATTAGATATTCAATTTGACTCTTGGAACGGAGAAGCCTTTTATACAGACAAAATGCAAGAAGTAAAAGATATATTAGAGAAAAATAATAAATTAGTTGAATCAGAAGGAGCAAGAGTTGTGGATTTATCAAAAGAAGATATGCCACCATGTATTATAGAAAAGTCAAATGGTTCTACAACATATGCTACACGTGATTTGGCAGCAATATTATATAGAGCAAGAACATATAATTTTGATAAAGCTTTGTATGTTACATCTTATGAGCAAATATTACATTTTAAACAAGTTTTCGAAACAGCAAAATATTTAGACTTAGACGAAAAATATACAAATGGACTAGTTCACGTTCCATATGGAATGGTTATGCTTAAAACAGGGAAAATGTCTACAAGGGACGGAAATGTAGTAAAAATTGAAGACTTATTAAAAGAAGCAATTGCTAAGGTAAAAATAATAATAGAAAATAAAAATCCAGAATTAGAAAATAAAGAAGATATTGCTACAAAAGTTGGAATAGGAGCTGTAATTTTTAACGACTTATATAACAGCAGAATTAAAGATGAGATTTTTGATTGGGACATAATGCTTAACTTTAATGGGGAAACAGGACCATATATGCAATATATTTATGTAAGAACAAAAAGTGTATTAGAAAAAGTTGGATATATTCCAAAACTTAAAGATGTTAATTTAGATAAATTGCTAAATGAAGATTCAGTAAAGGTTATTAAATTATTATATCAATTTAATGACAAAATAATACAAGCAATAGAAAAGTACGAGCCATATATAGTTGCAAGATATTTAATAGAAGTTGCTAAAACATATAGCTCATTTTATAACAATAATAAAATTATATGTGATGATAAAGAAGTACAAGATGCAAGAATTTATTTAACATATGCTACAGGAATTGTTTTAAAAACAGGAGCAGCACTTCTTGGAATAAAAATGCCAGATAAAATGTAAAATTAAATTTATGAAATATAAAAGTTAAAATATATTAAAACAGAGGAATTAAATGGAACAAAAAATAAAAGATATAGAAGAAGTAAAGAAATTAGATAAAAATGATGATCAGCAACTTATGAAAAATAGTGAAATAATAGAAGAAAAAAATAATAACATAGATAATAAATTTACTGTTTTTGGATATACATTATCTAAAATAGTAGCATACTTTGTTATATATAGCTTTTTAGGGTTTATTATAGAAACACTTTTTGGATTACTTACAAAAGGAGTTGTAGAAAGTAGAAAAAGTTTTTTATATGGTCCATTCTGTGGCATATATGGATTAGGTGCTATAGTAATGATTATTTCGTTAAAGAGATTTAATAAAAACAATTATACACTTTTCATAGGTGGTTTTATTGTAGGCTCAATTATAGAATATGTAATAAGTTTAATTGGAGAAGAATTATTTCATATAAAATGGTGGGACTATTCAAGTATGCCATTTAATATTAATGGAAGAATTTGTATAGGTTTTTCATTATTTTGGGGAATTTTAGCAATTTATTTAATGTCACATTTAAACCCAAAAATAGACAAATTTATAGACAAAATAAATCCTAAATTATTAAAAGCTTTAGCTGTTACAGCAACAATATTTTTTATATTTGATTTATTAATAACTGGTTTTGCGTTAAAAATGTTTTTTACAAGATTAGTCAACGACTACGATTTAGAGTTACAAAATGTAGATAGATATAGGCAAGCATATACAGAATTATATAATCAACCAGAAATTAAAGAAATTGTAAACAAATATTTTTCATATGAAAAGATGTTGCATACATTTCCTAATATAAAAGTAACAGGTAAAGATGGAAATATTATATGGGTTTGTGATATATTAAAAGATATTCAACCATATTATTTTAGAGTTTTTGAACCCAAATTAAGATAATATGAATATAATTATATAAATAAAAAAAACGGAGGTTTTATATTATGAGAAAATATTTTGGTACAGATGGAATTAGGAGAATTGCTAATACAGAACTTACACCAGAATTAGTATATAAAGTTGCAAAAGCAGGGGCATATGTTTTATCTAAACATGCTAACCATGCTCCAACAATTTTAATAGGGATGGACACTAGAATTTCTGGAACATTAATAGAAAGTGCAATGACAGCAGGCTTTCTAAGTTATGGTGCAAATGTAAAATTATTAGGTGTTATACCAACACCAGGAGTTGCTTATTTAACTAAGAAACTTAAAGCAGATGCAAGTGTTGTTATTTCTGCTTCACATAATACATATGATTTTAATGGAGTAAAGTTCTTTAGTAATAAAGGAATGAAAATTCCAGATGAATTAGAAGAAGAAATAGAAGAGATAATGGATTCAGATAAATTAAGTGAACTAACTGCTGTAAAAGACAAAATAGGAGTTTCAGAAGTTAGAACAGATTTATTAGATGAATATTTGTATTTCTTTAGAAAGAATTTTGAAGAAGATTTTGAAAATGTGGATAAGTCAAACTTTGTAGTGGCAATAGATACAGCAAATGGTGCTACATCTTTAATTGCAGAAAAAGTATTTACAGCACTTGGAATTAAACATTATATTTTAAATAATACTCCAAATGGAACAAATATAAATGAACATTGTGGCTCAACACATTTAGATGTTATAAAAAAATATGTTGTAGAAAACCATTGTAATCTTGGAATTGCATACGATGGAGATGGAGATAGATGTTTAGCTGTTGACGAAAATGGAAATGAAATAGATGGAGACAAAATTTTAGCAATAATGTCTAAATATATGATGGAAAAAGAAACTTTAAATAAAAATACAGTTGTTGCAACAGTTATGAGTAATCTAGGATTAAAGAAATATTCAGAAGAAAATGGAGTAAATTTAATTCAAACTAAAGTTGGAGATAGATATGTACTAGAAGAAATGCTAAAAAACGGATACAATTTAGGTGGAGAACAATCAGGACATGTAATTTTCTTAGACTATAATCCAACAGGAGATGGAATATTAACATCACTTATGTTAATAAAAGTAATGCTAGAAAAACAAATGAAAGCATCAGAATTATGTGAAATTATAAATATTTATCCTCAAGTTTTAATTAATGCAAAAGTAAGTAATGACAAAAAATATGATTATGATAAAGATGCAGAAATAAAAGAAAAAATAGAAGTTTTGAATAAAGAATTTGCAGGAAATGGTAGAGTTTTAATAAGACCTTCTGGAACAGAGCCATTAGTTAGAGTAATGATAGAAGGAGAAGATAAAAATTATATAACTAAAAAAGCACAAGAACTAGCAGACTTTATAGAAAATAAGTTAAAATAAGTTAAAACAGAAATATGTTGCAACAAACTAAAGTTAAGTTAAAAATAAGAATCAAAAGAAAAGGGGAATTTTTATGCCAATAATTAATTTTATGAATCCTATTACATTATTAGTGGGAGTAATATTATTTGTTTTAGTATCATATTTAGGGAAGAAAACAAAAAAAAGTTGGATAGTTGCAATAATGTTATTTGTATTTATAACATTATTAATATGTTATGCAGTGCAATTTTTAACACTAAATCCAAATACGCCAGAACTTGCTGCAATCCAAACGGCTTTATTGCAAACAAGTGGAATTACATTAGTATTTATATTAATTTCTTTCTTCATTTATTTATGGATAGATGATATTGAGGCAAAAATGGGAAAAAGAAAGAGCATAGATAATAGTATGGATTGGTTTTGGAGAAATGTATAAGATTATATGATAAAGGAGATTGGTAATATGAAAGAAAAATTTTATGTAACGACACCAATATATTATCCTAGTGGAAAATTTCATATAGGAACAGCATACACAGAGGTTCTTGCAAATACTATGAAGAAATATAAAGAACAAAGAGGATATGATACATATCTTCTTACAGGTGTGGACGAGCATGGGCAAAAAGTGGAGCAAGTTGCAATAAAAAATGGTAAAACTCCTCAACAACATGTTGATGACATGGCTAACGAAGCAAAAAAATTATGGGAGTTAATGGGGATAGACTATAATGATTTTATAAGAACTACAGAAGAAAGACACTCTAAAGTGGTTGCAGAAATATTTGACAAATTAATGGAACAAGGTGATATATATAAATCTGAATATGAAGGTTGGTATTGTATGCCTTGTGAGACTTATTTTACAGAAACACAACTAATTGATGGAAAATGTCCAGATTGTGGTAGAGAAGTAAAGAAAATGAAAGAAGAAGCATATTTCTTTAACATGAAAAAGTATGCTCCAAGATTAATAAAATATTATGAAGAACATCCAGATTTTATTATGCCAGAATCTAGAAAAAATGAGTTATTTAATAATTTTCTAAAACCCGGACTTGAAGACTTATGTGTAACTCGTACAAGTTTTGATTGGGGAATAAAGGTAAAAAAAGACCCTAAACATGTTATATATGTATGGTTGGATGCTTTAACAAATTATTTAACAGCACTTGGTTATATGTCAAATGATGATACTCTATTAAAAAAATACTGGCCAGCAGATTTACAAATAGTTGGTAAAGATATAATTCGTTTTCATGGAATATATTGGCCAATATTCTTAATGGCATTGGATTTACCACTTCCAAAGCATATTTATGCACATAGCTTTATTATGATGAAAGATGGAAAGATGAGTAAATCTAAAGGAAATGTAGTTTATCCAGATATGCTAGTAAATCGTTATGGATTAGATGCAACAAAATACTTTTTATTAAAATCTATGCCGTATGCACAAGATGGAGAATTTAGTCCAGAAGAATTCGTACAAAGGTTTAATTCCGATTTATGTAATGACTTAGGAAATTTATTAAATAGAACTATAGGAATGATAAATAAATACTTTAACGGAAAAGTAGAAAAATATCCAGAAAGTATTTCTGAGATAGATAAAAACCTTGAAAATTTTGCAGATGAAGTGATTACTAAGGTAGAAGAGAAATTTGAGACAGTACATTTAAGTGATGTTTTAACAGAAACTTGGACTTTAGTTGCTAGAACTAATAAATATATAGATGAGACAACTCCATGGATTTTAGCAAAAGAAGATAAAAAAGAAGAGCTACAATCTGTAATGTACCATTTAGTAGAAAATTTAAGAAAAATAGCAATATTAATAAAACCATATATGGAAAATACTGCGAATAATATATTTAATCAATTAGGAATTAGTGAAGATTTACAAAAATGGGATACATTAAGAGATAATAAGAAGTTAAATAATATTATTGTAACAGATAAGCCAGAAGTTTTATTTGCAAGATTAGAGTCAGAAGAGGAAATAGAATATATAAGAGAGCAAATGAAGGGTTAGTTTAAAATTATAAGCATGACATTTTTCATGATTTTGGAAATAAGAGAAAGATTATTAAATAAAGTGACATTATAATTATAAATTGTAAGTAAAAAACAGAAATAGAGAAAAGTAGTGGTAAACGAAAGGAAGTAATAATATGGGAAAATTATTTGTAATAGATGGAACAGATGGAAGTGGAAAGCAAACACAATTTGAGGAATTAAAAAGACATTTTGATGAAGATGGAATTAACTATAAAACAGTAAGTTTCCCAAATTATGATAGTCCATCATCAAGCCTTGTTAAGATGTATTTATCAGGTGAATTTGGAGAACATGCAAAAGAAATTAGCCCATATATTGCTTCAACATTTTATGCAGCAGATCGTTATGCAACATTTGTTACACAATATAAAGATTACTATGAAAATGGTGGGATTATATTAGCAGACAGATATACTACAGCAAATATGGTACATCAAGCAGGAAAGATAACAGATAATGAAGAAAGAGAAAAATTTTTAAATTGGCTATGGGACTTTGAATTTAAATTATATGGACTTCCAGTACCAAATGAAGTATTTTTATTAAAAATGCCACCAGAAAAATCATTTGAATTAATGAAAAATAGAGAAAATAAATTTACTCATGATTCTAAAAAAGATATTCACGAAAGAGACAGACAACATATTATAGATAGTTTTAATGCTGCATGCTATGTTGCAAATAAATACAACTGGTATACAGTTGAGTGTGTAAAAGACGAAAATATTAGAACAATAAAAGATATACATAATGAGATATATGATGAAATAAAAAAACATTTATAAATATTTATGAATACACAATTATAGCAAGTATATAGTATGCTTGCTATAATTATTTCTAATATAAAGATAATAACAAAAAAAATACAAAAAGTATAATTGAAATGTAAAAAATGTCAAATGAAAAGTTAATTGCAATTTTGAAATGTAAAAACAAATTAATATAACACAATTTATTTTAATATTAAGAATTTTAAATATATAATATTGTTTTGGGAACAATACAACTTAAATAAAATTATGAAAGGAATGGTTTTAATGGTAGAAAAAAGAAAAGTTGTTTTAGTAGGAACTGGTTTTGTAGGCATGAGTATGGCATATTCTCTTTTAAATCAAGGAGGAGTAAATGAACTAGTTTTAATAGATGTAGCAAAAGAAAAAGCTATAGGAGAAGCAATGGATTTATCAGATGGGGTTCCATGTGCGTCTGCTAGAATGGTAATAAGAGCAGGAGATTATGACGAGTGTAAAGATGCAAATATAGTAGTAATTACAGCAGGTGTTGCTCAAAAGCCTGGAGAAACAAGACTAGATTTAGCAAAGACAAATACAAAAATAATATCAGAGATAACAGAAAATGTTGTGAATTCTGGATTTAAAGGAATATTTCTTATAGCAAGTAATCCAGTTGATTTAATGACATATGTTGTAGGTAAAGTTTCAGGGTTTCCTACAAATAAAGTAATAGGTTCTGGGACAGTTTTAGACACAGCAAGGCTTAGATTTTTAGTTGCAGAACATTTACATGTATCTAGTAAAAATGTACATGCATATATAATGGGTGAGCATGGAGATTCATCTTTCGTTCCATGGTCTAAAAGTTATATAGGTTGTAAACCTCTAAAAGATATTATAACAGAGAGAGGGGAACAAGAAGATATATTGGAAAATATTTATAAACAGGTGCAACAAGAGGCATACGAAATAATAAATAAGAAGAAAGCAACATATTATGGAATAGGAATGGGACTTACAAAAATAATAAAAGCTATATTAAATGATGAACACGAAATACTTACAGTTTCTACTTATTTAGATGGTGAATATGGTCAAAAAGACATATACATTGGAGTACCTGCTATAGTAAATTCAAATGGTATACAAGAAATACTAAACTTAAATTTGTCAGAAGAAGAAAATGCTAGATTTAAAAATAGTTGTAATGTTTTAAATGAAATGAAAAATGAGATATTTTCAAATTAAGATATAAAAGTGTAATAAGTAACAAAAATAAGCTTTTTTCATAGAATATACAGAATATGAAAAAAGTTTATTTTTATGAGTTAAAAGGCTCAATTGGAGGTTATTTATGGATTATGAAATTTTAATGAATGGAAATGTAAAAATAGGTACATATGCTCCAGATTTTGAAGCAAAAACAACAATGGGAAAAATAAAATTAAGTGATTATAAGGAAAAATGGATTGTGTTATTTTCACACCCACGGAGATTTTACCCCCGTAAAGTCTTACAATTTGGGGAAATATGAAAACGCTTGAGTAAGGAGATATACATTTAGTGTAGAATTTTGGTTAAATGTAAGAGTAAATTCCACTTTTGA
>ULME01010571.1_pt1 | contig 19997 bp, 9 predicted proteins | sample 1951591 | NCBI WGS metagenome assembly ULME01 (sample SAMEA4835544, study PRJEB28245) | human gut metagenome | biome: gut microbiome; material: fecal sample | place: Denmark | collected 2008
TTCACTCCCGACATAGCAGCCCGCTGCTGGCGCTTGGTTGCTTCCAGTTTCTTACGGGTAGCCTCATATTCCGTTTCAATCTGTTCCAGCTGAATAGGAGTAGCTGCATTCCGTTTTACCAGATTCTCATAACGCTGACGGTCTTTCTCCAGTTTGGCCAGACGAATTTCAATCTCGGCAATCGAAGCTTCATAAACCGAAGCGGAGTTCTGTGTGGTCTGTAAAGTAGCATCTATCACGGTAGCACCTGCCAAAGCATCCTTTAAGGCAGCCTCAGCTTCCATCACACGAATACGGTATTCACGGTCATCCAGCACCAGCAAGGTATCTCCCTTACGCACATCCTGGTGTTCTGTAAAATAAATTTTCTTGATATAGCCCGAAGCCCTCAGATTGACCGGAGAATTATACTGCTCAATTTGTGCATCGTTGCTTGTTTCGGTATGTTTGTAATCTAAAAACAGACAAGCCACTTCTACAATTCCCCATGCAAGAATAGCGATGCCTAAAAGACTGGCCAGAATCTGGCGACGACGTTGTTTCTTTAATTTCAAAGCCTTTTCCTGAAGTGTATGATTAGTATACTGAGTTTCCATATTATCTGAATTTTAAATGATTTAATGAGTTTAATTTCCTTGTAACAAACGGTCCATCTGCCCTGTAAGCTTCAGTAGGGCAAGATTAGCCACCTGATAATTGTAGTGAGCACTGAGGTAATTGTTCTGTGCCTCGCTCATACGCATTTCGTCCTGCAAAACCTCGGTCATGGAAGCGATTCCCTCCCGATACCGGTCGGTCGTAACCTGATACACATCTTCTGCCAGCAGATAATTGTCTTTCTGCTTTTTAAAGTTACGCTGGTTGTTCATCAGTTCGTTTGTGGCATTCAGATACTGCGTCTGCATATTCTTGAGCGTATTCTCATAATTCAGCCTTGCATTTTCCTGGTCAATCTGAGCTTTCCGGATACGTGCCCGCTTGTCAAAACCGTCGAATATCGGTACACGAAGTGTAATCCCCAATCCGGTAGAAGGATACCAGTGATTGGAAGGTCCGGAATGGAACCAGTGGCGGGCCTTATCCGTATATGCTGAATACATCCAGCTTCCGGTCAGTGTCAACGAAGGAAGGTAGCCCTGACGAATCAAATCCTTTTGCTGCCCGGCCAGTTTCTCCTGTGATTGCAAGAGTTGCAATTCATACAAATCGCCGCGAAGACCGGTCAGCGAAGCCGACTGCATCCTTTCTGTATCTACAGGGGTCAGTGTAATTTCTTCTTCCGCAGGATAGTCCATCACATATTTCAAGAGATTCAACTGCTGCACAAGCATGGACTTTGCATTATCGTACTGCACCTGCTGGTTTTCCAAGTTAATGTTGACACGCTTTACATCCACCTCCATGGCCATCCCATTGTCAAAGAATGCCAAAGTGATGTCACGCAACTCCCGCAACCGCACCATGTTCTCCTGAATGAGTGTCAGCTGTTCCATAGTATTCTGTCCCAGATAATACATTTTGCTGATTTGCATCATCAGGTCCTCACGTGCCTTTTCATACGACAGACGGTTCAATTCATTCAGGGTGCGGGCAATATCTACTGCCGTATACACCGTCTGATTGTAAAGTGGCATCTGCAACTGCAATCCTGCCGATGCATTGTACTGCAAAGTTTTGGTCACATTGTACAGATTTCCATAGGCTGACCCGTCGGTGACAGATACCGGTGGATTAAAATTGTCATTGAAACCCGCCACCGCACTGATTTGCGGCCACAGTTTCGCACGATTCTCGCTAAGCAGATGTTTGGCTTTCCGCATCTCATTGCGGCTTCCTTCCAGCGAGAGATTATTTTCAATGCCTAATTTCAGGCATTCCTCTAATGTCAGCGTCTTCTGTGCCCCGACAGGCATCCACGCCAACCACAGTGTAAAAATAACTACTAATTGCTTCATTTTTCTCGTTTCTTAATCTGAAGCAAAGGTAGTATGTCAAGCACTTACACGATTATTCATAAAAGAGGAGGAGCTGTTCAGATTTTCCTTTTTGAGACTTTCTGATAGATAAAAACCAGGTTTGTGGCAAAAAATGAAATCTAGAATAAGCGCATACAAATAAAAAAATCCGGATTACTCGTTTTCGAGAACCCGGATTACACATTGTATTATTCGTAGAATTTCTATCATTTAAACATCTTCTCCAAATCGTCTTCTTTCAATACGGCCAATACAGTCTTTCCATCTGGCGTATAGTTTGGAGTAGATACGGCAAACAAATCATCGACCAGACGATTCATTTCCTCATCGGTCAGTACCTGTCCCGGTACAATGGCTGCTGCTTTTGCTAATGAAAGTGCAAGCATACTTTGTACTTCCTCCTTCACTTTACAACCTTTTTCAATCGCTGTCTGTACCATATCTGTAACCAGTTTTTCCGGATTCAATCCTTCAATTCCAGCTGGAATACCGTTAATTGAATAGGTTCCTCCTCCCAGACTGCTAAGGTCAAACCCCAAGGCATTCAAATCGTCCATAAACTCTTCCAATACAGGTACCTCAGAAGGAGAGAAGTGTACCATATCCGGGAACAACATTCGCTGCGAAGCATTCTTCCGATTTTCTATCTGCGCCATATAGCGGTCGAAAAGGATACGAATATGTGCTCGCTGCTGATTAATAATCATCAACCCGGACTTTACAGAGGTCAGAATATAGCTCCCTTTATACTGATAGTGACGCATGGAATTTTCCTGAGGCTGCTTCTCGTTTTCCTCACCAGAGAACGAGGGAACAACGGCATCTTCTTGAGAAGTCTGTCCCCAGTCGGTTGATTCCGGGAAAAACGGTCGTACTTCTTCTTCCGGTTGAATATCCGGTTCCGACGAAGTGCGTTCCAGTCCTTCAAACAAGGGTTCCCACTCTACCCGATTTTTGTGGCTGCCAAACGAAGGAGTATAATTTCCGCTTCTGCCAAAATCCGGCATTCCGCCTTTATTTATGGAAGAACGTACAGAGGTACCTGTAGACGCACTCCATTCTCGCACATCCTGTCCGAAGCTTTCTCTCTCCGTTTCTTTATTGGTTGCCGATGCAGAAGAGTAAGCAGAAGGAGGCACTGCCGCTGTATTAAACGGATTATAAGAAGGGTCAAAACTGGTTTGAGGAGGTGCCACCGTGTAAGGAGAATTCTCAAAGGCAGGAATGTCCGGCATACCTTCTGTATCAAAATCAATCGAAGGTACCGCGTTGAAACGTCCTAACGTCTCTTTGACTGCTGCCGAAAGAATCTGCCATACGGCTTGTTCATTCTCAAACTTGATTTCTGTCTTTGTAGGGTGTATATTGACATCTATATCCGAAGGTTCCACTTCGAAATAAATGAAATAAGAGACTTGTTCACCCACCGGAATCAGATTGTCGTACGCACTGGACACGGCCTTATGGAAATAAGGATGGCGCATATAACGACCATTCACAAAGAAAAACTGGCGTGCCCCTTTCTTACGGGCCGATTCAGGACGACCGATATATCCATGTATTTTCACCATGGTGGTATCAATGTCCAATGAAAGCAGCTCCTGGTTCAGTTTCTTGCCAAATACCCCCATAATACGCTGACGCAAAGGAATAGCCGGCAAATTCAGCATCTCGGTGCCATTATGACTCAGCACAAAAGATATATCCGGATTGACCAATGCAATGCGTTCGAATTCAGCCACAATGTTACTTAACTCCGTTTGATTGGATTTCAGGAACTTCCGACGGGCAGGTACATTGAAGAACAGATTTTTCACAGAGAAGTCACTGCCTCGCTGGCAGGCTACTGCCTCCTGCTTTTCTACCTGAGAACCGGAAATCTGAATGAAAGTACCTAATCCGTCCTCACTGGAACAAGTTTTCAGTTCCACTTGTGCTACGGCAGCGATGGAAGCCAAAGCCTCTCCACGAAAGCCCATGGTATGAAGAGCAAACAAATCAGCCGCCTCCCGAATTTTGGAAGTGGCATGACGTTCAAAAGCCATACGGGCATCCGTTTCCGACATGCCTCGTCCGTCGTCAATGACACGTATACATGTTTTTCCGGCATCCGTCACCAGTACTTCTATATTTTTTGCTCCGGCATCTACAGCATTCTCCACCAGCTCCTTTATCACAGAAGCCGGACGCTGTATGACTTCTCCTGCCGCAATCTGATTGGCTACAGAATCCGGCAACAAACGGATTACATCTCCCGATGTCATAGTGTAAATTCTCCTGTAATCAGATAATGTAAAATATATAGCAATACCACAATAGCCACAAACATAGCTCCGTAACTCAGAGGTTTACGTCCGCTTTCCTTGCGACGCTTCAGATAGGTAGTACCTTCTACAAACTTACCACGAATGTCTTCCGGATTAAACTCTTTAGGAGGGAGCATTCCCAGTTCACGTTTGGCTGTCTCTTCTATTTTCTGCAGTTTTTCCTTGCGTTCATCCACATAAATGTATTCATGACGGAATCCGCGAGGCTTTCTCATTGTAAACATTCCCATATATTATTCCTCCTTCTTATTTTCAAACAATCGGGCATTCGGCAAAACGACCGGACCACGTACATTTTTCTTCAACTGGTCTTCCACCCGTTTTTCTCTCCAATTAAAGATGTCGGCCTTATTGAGCGGACGAATGTAATCAAACCACACAAAATTCTCCAGACGGTCTTTTCCGACAGGAATCTGAGACATCGGATACAACACGCCATTGGATTTGGGGCTCATCACCATGCGCTCTATCTTACGGTCTTGCAGATAGATTTCCAGTTTACTGGTTTCAGACACATTCATTCCTATCAGTGTACTGTCGGAGTCCATCGGATAATAAACTACTCGTACGGAACCTATCACTTCCGTCTTTCGCATTTCTCCATTCGCGAAATAGGACTTCATCTCTTTTCCCGTCACTTGGTTATAAATCGTTGAATCCACCCGTTCTACCGAAAGTGCCTGCCCTATGATGTGCGACCAGTCAATTGTACTGTCGTTCATATAGACCTTTATCACTTCGCCTAAAAGCTGCTGGTTCTTGTTCCAGATAATCGGGTCACGATACATCGTAAGACAACTGTCCACTGTAGAAAAAACTAACGAATCGGCCGTACCCTGCACATCAGTACGATAAAAACGTACTTTATGGAAGGCTCTCATTTCACGGAACATGGAATCGGTATTCTGATGGAAAGTTTCCATCAGCAGAGTATCTGCATGAAGAAACAAACTGTCGCCCTGAGAATAGTCTATAGCTACGGCACTATCCGTTGCAAAGGCATAGTCTGTCTGCTCGTTATAATAGCCATATTCTCCGGTAAGCATGTTCCGGTTGATTGTATCCGTCATCACCATCCGACTGAAAACCTCTCCCACGCCGGTATTACGGTCGTAGAAAAGCGTATCACCAGTCAGCTGTTTTCCCTGATTGGTAAGCACAGAACGGTCATACAAATCGGCCTTACCCGTTACGGTATTGTAAGTTCCCTTTTCAGAATAAATGTGGTTGGCATCGCTCCAGATATCCGAAGGGCCGACAATATCAGCTATCTTCGAAGCAGTATTATAGAGTAAGGTATCCGAAGTCAGTGTAAACTGAGGATTAACCAGCTTCACATTGTAATTAAATACGGATTGCTTAGTCTGAGGACTATATTCTCCCCACTCGGAGGTCAGCACATTCTGCTCATCCATCAGGGTTCCCCCATCAAAGAAATATCCCAAATTGTAAACCCGGTCATAATTCAGGCTATCAGTCAGCAAGGTAGTCGTACGATTCTCCATCCGGACATTACAGCGCATCTCTGCAATCTGTGTCAATCCATCATAGTACAGCCGGTCGCCATAAAGAAACAGCGTATCTCCCTGCACCATTTTCACATTACCAAAAGCCTCAAAGCTGCTAACCTTATCATAGTAACATGCACTGTCGCAATACATGTACACACTATCATGACGGAAACTCACATTCCCGGTTACAATCTGTGCGTCCGGATGACTTGCATCCTTACGCAACAAATCAGAATGCAACAAATAGACTTTACTTTTAGCTACCGGACGCTGCTTGGAATCCTCTGGCTTTTGTTTCCCCTCAGCCTCTGTTTTCGTGCGCGCAGTCTGTGGAGAGACAGCTATCCCCCCTTGTGCCGACAAGCCAAGAATGGTCAGGCAAAATGCTACAAAAAACAAAAAAATTGCAGACTTTCTCATCACTGTTTAATCCATCCCGGATATTTAAAATCACACTTACGCCAAGACGGGTTGATACGAACGTAAGTATTTTTTTGCTTTTCTACAATCCACTTCTGCAGTTTTTCTTCACTACGGTTGGCTGTAACAATGTCTTTCAGACGCTGGTAGTCTTCTGAGATTGTAGCTTTATGTCCGTCAATACGATTCTTCAATTTTACGATAGCACACACTTCTTTTCCTTTTGCATTAATCATTGTAAAAGGTTTGGAAACTTCGCCAATCTGCATTCCCTCTACGGTCTTTGCAACTTCCTGAGAAATCAGGCCAGCCAGCTGCTGCATTTCAAAACGAGAGGTAGAAGTCTGCGGGTTAGCCAGCAAACCGTGGTTGTTGCGTGTATCTTTATCCTGAGATACCCATGTAGCCGCTTCATCAAAAGTTACTTTTCCTTTTCGGATATCGTTAGCCAGTGTATCCAGTTTATTCAGTTCGGCCTCAATTTCTTTTTCATCCACACGAGGCTTAATCAAAATATGGCGATAGCTTACACGGTCACCACGTTTTTCAATCAATTGGGCAATATGATAACCATATTCTGTTTCAAACACTTTTGAAATCTTCTTCGGGTCAGTCAGGTTAAATACCACATTGGCAAACTCCGGAGTCAATTCTCCACGACCTGTAAAGCCATATTCTCCCCCACGACGAGCAGAACCCGGGTCTTCAGAATACATACGCGCCAACGTAGAGAAAGTAGTTTCTCCCTTATTGATACGGTCTGTAAAATCACGCAGTTCTTTCTTTACACGTTCGATTTCTTCTTCCTTAATCTTAGGCTCCCTGGTAATAATCTGCACCTCTACCTGAGTAGGCACAAAAGGAATACTGTCCTGAGGAAGCTTACTGAAATAGTTACGCACTTCCGCAGGAGTCAGCTTGATGTCTCCTACAATCTTCTTCTGCATTTCCTGCACCGTCAATCCGTCACGAATATTCTCACGCAACATTTCACGTATCTGGGTAGAAGTTTTATTGTAATATTCTTCGAGTTTTTCTTTTGAACCAATCTGTTCAGTCAACCATGAAATTCGTGTTTCTACCTGCTGCAGAACCTCCTGATCGCTCACCTCAATACTATCTATCTCAGCCTGGTGAAGAAAAAGTTTCTGCACAGCCAATTCTTCTGGTATCACACAATAGGGATCACCATCAAAACGGCGACCTTCATACTGTGCATTCAAACGTTCATTCTCTACGTCTGATTTCAGAATAGCTTCATCGCCGACAACCCACACCACTTCATCAATCACATTATCTTGTGCCACGGCGGGTACTGTTCCTGTCAAGGCAAGCAAAACAGCCAAGACACCAGTCATAATCAATTTATTCATTTTCTGTCTATTTGATTTGTTTTGGTCCATTACATTACAAAGGACGAAGATACGGCATTAATTACTTTTTTCCGCTACAATTAACGGTTTTTAAAATGTCTTGGTTAATTTCAATCCTGAAGCCTCGCTTTAACTCTTCCATTTGTGTTCTCTCCGTCCACAAACGATAGTCACGCTGTACTTCATCGCGCACATCCTGAAAGTCTTCCGGCCCTTTCTTCAGACGCTTTCCCAATACAAAAGCATAAGGTAAATCCGTACGAGGAGTAAAATGCCCGCATTTAAAAGCTAACTTATCTACGTAAGGGTTCGTTCCAATCTGAAACAAGCCTGTTTCTACAACGACCTTCCATTCCGGATTCTCCTGAGAGAAAGCCGAGATTTCTTCATTCCATTTATCTAACGCACATTTTTTCAGCCTTTTTTTCAACTTTGAAGCCACTTTCTTATTCAAACAATGTATCACTCCTCCTTTAAAATGAGGCAAATCCCATGCGTAATCGTTTTTATGACTTTCAAAATAGTTCTGCAATTCCTTATCTGAAATATTACCTGATTTTGTGCCTCCATGGCGCTTATCCCAATACGCAGCCAGTAAGCCATCAGCAACTTGACACAACTCCATTCGAGTCTTGTTCAACAGACTATCTTTCCGCTCGGTTAAGCCTGAATCAGCAATCTTTTGCAGAGCCGCATTTCCAGTCGTTTCTGATGGATATCCCCCTTGCCTGCGATCCAATAAATACACAATGTGAATGCCTAAAGGAGAAAAAAAAGGAGCAGAATAGTTACCCTTCTTCAATGTGCTCAATTGCCCGGCAAACTCTTTTATCAGGCATCTTTCCGGAATCCACTCCCCATCCAAATAAGGAGAAGGCAACGGAACCTTCACATAAGATTGTGCCAGTTTTTCAAAAGGTATACCATTTTTCAAAGCCGTATAAACAGAATCTATACGCTGCCTGGCTACACGTTCCTGTTCGGAAGAAGCATGTTGGGGTAAAAGGAATGAAATCTGACGAAATCTCACCCAATTTAAAAAAGTATCTTGTTTTTGGGGCACTTCCCCCTTTTCCGATTTCAGAATTTCATTTTGCAAGGCACTGCATTGCAACCGGAAATCAGTGATAGTATCCCAACTTTGTCTTTTAGCATCTGCCACCTTCAACTTATAATACAAGAAATGAGGCAAGAACTGTTCTACAGATACACGACTAGCTGCATATACCTGGGTATAATAATGCTCAAACTCCTCGACCGAAGTTTCCTCTCCATCAATCCGGAAAAGTACCCTGCGATCTTCTGCATAAGAAACAGAGAATTCCAGCCCCATCAACAAACATAGGAATAACCACGCAATTCTACACATAACAGATTCTATTCATCATTTCATTAAACAAAAAATCATCCTGTTCGCCAGAACAGACTCACTGAAAGCAAGTCTGCCTGACGTCAGAATGATTATATCCGTATTATAAGTCAAAGATTATCTTACTGAGGACGACTATAGTTAGGTGCCTCGCTTGTAATAGATACATCGTGCGGGTGACTTTCCAGGACTCCTGCATTAGTGATACGAGTAAACTTCGCATTATGCAATTCTTCAATATTATGAGCTCCGCAATAACCCATACCGGCACGCAAACCACCAACCAGCTGATAAATTACTTCATACAAAGAACCTTTATAAGGCACACGAGCAGCAATTCCTTCCGGAACAAGTTTTTTCACATCGGTAGTTCCACTCTGGAAATAACGGTCTTTTGAACCATTTTCCATAGCTTCCAATGAACCCATTCCACGATATGACTTAAACTTACGACCATTAAAGATGATGGTATCACCCGGAGATTCCTCTGTACCGGCAACCAACGAACCAATCATTACGCTGTAACCACCGGCTGCCAAAGCTTTCACCACATCACCTGAATAACGCAAACCACCATCTGCAATCAAAGGAATACCAGTTCCTTCCAAGGCCTTTGCAACATCATATACGGCTGTCAACTGAGGAACACCTACACCGGCAACCACACGAGTTGTACAGATAGAACCCGGGCCGATACCTACTTTTACTGCATCAGCACCAGCATCAGCCAACATCTTAGCTGCTTCACCTGTAGCTACATTTCCTACAACAATATCAATTCCAGGGAAACGTTTCTTAGCTTCTTTCAGCTTTTCAATCACGTACATAGAATGTCCGTGAGCTGTATCAATTACAATGGCATCTGCACCAGCGTTCACCAAAGCTTCCATACGGTCGAATGTATCAGCAGTTACTCCCACACCGGCAGCTACACGCAAACGACCTTTAGAATCTTTGCAAGCCATTGGTTTATCTTTTGCTTTTGTAATGTCTTTATAAGTAATCAGACCGATCAGCTTTCCATCCTTGTCTACTACCGGAAGTTTTTCAATCTTGTTTTCCTGCAGAATCTTGGAAGCAGTTTCCATGTCTGTACCCGGCTCTGTTGTCACAATGTTTTCCTTTGTCATCACCTCATCGATACGCTTATTCATATCCTTTTCAAAGCGCAGGTCACGGTTTGTAACAATACCGACCAAATAATTCTCATCATCTACTACAGGAATACCTCCGATTTTGTATTCAGCCATCAAATCGAGTGCATCTTTCACTACAGAACCTCTCTTAATGGTCACCGGATCATAAATCATTCCGTTTTCCGCACGCTTCACAATTGCCACCTGACGAGCTTGCTCCTCGATAGACATGTTCTTGTGAATTACTCCGATACCTCCTTCACGAGCAATGGCAATGGCCATCTGTGCTTCGGTAACTGTATCCATAGCTGCAGTTACAAACGGAATTTTCAACTCAATGTTACGTGAAAACTTAGTCGAGAGTTCGACTGTTTTAGGTAAAACCTCAGAATAGGCCGGAATCAACAATACATCATCGTAAGTTAATCCGTCCATAACAACTTTATCTGCAATAAATGACATAGGGCTTTATGCTTTAGATTTTATTGCGTGCAAATATACGAACTTTATCCAAAAACCAAAAGACGTATTAATATCTTTTTACTTTTCTTTTACGGCTCTTTCATTTAAAGCCAGTACTGCCTTGAAAGTACTGGTATCCTTTCCTGAAAGGACTAGAGTCCTCCCTAGGAAGTACTGGAGTACTGCCAGGGAAGTACTGAAAGATGAAACTTATAGCTAAATGAAAAAGCCGTGCCTTTCCTTGCATAAGCAACTGTACAGAACCAAACAAAAAACCTGCCTCAAAATAAATTTGAGACAGGTCTCCACCTGTAATAATATACAGGACTACTATTTTTCAGCTGGCATATCTGCCGTAGTTGGCCAATAAGGATTCTGATACAATGGAGAATCACCAATTGTCTGACCATCAGATGCTGTTACAAGGAACTGATTAATAGGCAACGGAGTTAAGTAATGAGCCATGTGCCAGTGGAAACCATCGTAACCTACCTGCTTGGTATTCTTCTGATATGGACGAACATATTCACTCTTATCACGAGAAGACATTGTCGCATTATCAGAGCCATCAGCAATCAGCTTTGAACCTCCATTCTCCGGATCATCATACCAATGTTCCATTGGAGTTCCCCAAATATGAATACCTTCTACGAAATAAGGAGTCGTCATCATCTGATCCATCGCACGCCAACGGCAAAGATCCATATAACGTAACCCTTCAGCCATCAGTTCGCAACGACGTTCACGACGGATATTGTAAAGGGTTTTATCCTGAATAACATTCCCCGCAAAATATGCTCCCCAATCATTTAGAGCTTCTTGTGCCATATCCGTAGCAGAAATCGTCTGATCAATTGTTCCCGTAATACCGGCTCGATCACGAAGAATCTGCCAATACTCATCCACATGTCCACCTCTGTTTCCGTATCTCACATAATAAGCTTCCATATAATTCAATAAAGCTTCAGTAGCCCGAAAACAAACAGCAGCTGTATATCCACCTCCATTAGCATAATGTTTCTGGTCAAACGAACCACCTTTACGTAAGGCATAGCCTGTATTATATCCACGTTCTGCATTTGTTTCTGTTATATTCGGTATAGGTTCTGTCATTGAAGCTTCATTTCCTTCAATATTCTCATATAAAATACTTACCTGTCCCGGTTCTTTCAAGAACAGCTGCAATCGTCCGTCACGGTTTATACGAACATCTGCAATCGTCTTATCTCCCCTATAATATCCATCTCCATCTGCATAACTTCCATGTTTGTAAACAGGCTCTCCATTAGCCATTAAGAAATTATTAACAAAAGCACGAGTTACACCGTTCATATAATTTCCACGATTCGCAGCCACATTCACATTATGCGTTACCAAACCACGTCCATATTGACGCCATAATAGAACTTCACGAACTCCAGAAAGGTCTTCCTGTGCAAACATATCATAATAAGGATTAGCCGGATCGTTTACAGATTGCTGAAGCCCTTTATTCTCAGCCAAATCATTTTTATAAGCTTCGGAAATTGTTTCTGCATCCGCAATAGCCTGCTCTAGAAAATAGTTAATTTCCTTATCTATGGAGCCGGATTTAAACTGATAATCTTTATTATAATCTTTGGATGCACCCGGCCATCCCTCACCGTTTGGCACAAAAGCTGTACCTTCAAAAGATTTCAGCCAAGTACCCTCAAATAGAGCCACGCGTGAACGCAGTAATAATGCAGCATCTTTATTAATACGAGTTGTCGCCATTTCTTTCGCGCTCAAAAAGTCATACGCTTTTTTCAAATCATCCAATATGAAACGAGCTACTTCTGTACGAGGCATACGTTTATTTGATTCACGAAGAATCTCCATGTCATCAGCCAAAGGCTCAGTTATAATTGGGAAATCACCATACTTTTGATAGCGTTTGAAATATTCATATGCGCGAAGGAAATAAATCTCACCAATATAATGCTTTATTGATGCCAAATCCCCCATGATAGTATTTTCACTTCCATCTTCCTTTGTACCATACTTTTCGAGCACATTCTGCAAGAAGAAATTACAACGATAAATCCATTCAAACTTCCAGTTGTTATCATCCTTGTTAGGCACTTTCCACAAACCTTCCGCAAAACGATTATTTGCTGTAGCACCTGTTTGATTATCTGTACCTGAATCTTCTCCAAAAATACCATAACTCCAATTGCCATGAGATGGAAGAATGTTCTCATACAATTGATTAGCATAACTTTCCAACTGAGATACCTGTGTAAAATACACTTCTGGATCTACTGTTGACATGGGTTCCCTATCCAAGAAATCATCGCAAGAAGTAAATCCTGCAGCTAAAGCCAATGCCAATATAGGAATATATAATCTATTTGTTTTCATCGTATTATTTTATTTAAAGAGTTAAACTTACACCGAATGACCAAGTTCTTGACAACGGATAAGCATTACCAGCATTCTTAATTGCTCCATTAGCGTTTGAATCTGTATTACCGCCATCTACAGTTTCTGGATCAAACAAATTAGAAAGTCCTGTACCAGTCCACAAATTTTCACCGGAAACAAATACACGACATTTTGTCAATCCTATCTTCTGCATCCAAGCTGACGGTAAAGTATAACCCAACTGAAGATTCTTCAAACGGATATAAGAAGCATCCTGCAAATAACGGGTTTGAGCTTTTTGATTTTTAGAGCCATCTCCAAAAGTAGGACGTGGATAATAAGCATCTAAATTTGCTGCAATTTTATGACCTTCCAATCCGATTTCCTCAGCACGGAAATAGTCTCCATGTTCAGCAAATCCGGAAGACCACCATTGATCGTCAAGAACTCCCCAGAACATATTCGTAGAATTCCAAATATCACGTTTCATCACGCCTTGGAAAAAGCAACGGAAATCAAAACCTTTCCAATCAGCTGAAATATCAATACCAAATTGGTAACGCGGTGTATTATTGCCAATAACCTTCAAGTCTCCATGATCTTCTAATGTACGTGCACCTTCTGTAATACCCGGTTTACCATCCAAATCGGCATACATAATATCTCCTGCAGCCCATCTTGAGCCCAAAGCATCTTGTCCACCTACAGCATTCAGATGATCTTGCATTTCTTTATCTGTCTTAGCAATACCAATGGTTTCAAATCCCCAGATTTCTCCAATTTCATGGCCTTCCAAATAAGAATCAATAGAATGTGTATTATTTCCAGGATAACTATCGATAATTGTCTTTGCATCAGATAACATGAAACGTACGCTATATCCCAATCCATTTTTCAAGCGATCATTCCAACCAATCTGAAGTTCCCAACCACGAGTTTTCAAATCACAGTTATTTGTCTTTGGAGTAGCAATACCCAAAGTTAACGGAAGTTCTGGAGCAGGACCTACCATTCCATCTGTATAACGAGTATAATAATCAAACGAACCTGTCAATCGATTATTAAAAAATCCGAAATCAAGTCCCAAGTTCCAAGTACGAATTGTTTCCCAAGTCAATGTACTACTTACCAAATCTCCAACCTTAGATGTATTCGGTTTAGAACCATTCTGCAGCCAATTTCCATCAAAACTTCCCAAAGTCATTGCGCGATAAGTCGGATACCACACATTCGTATTCTGATTACCCAATTCGCCATAAGACGCACGGAACTTCAATGTATTGGAAATATCCGTAAATGGCTCCCAGAACTTTTCACGTGCCATATTCCATCCTAAAGAGAAAGAAGGATAAAGCTGCCAACGGTCTCCACGACGGAATCGAGAAGTTCCATCATAACGCATATTCATTTCGGCCAAATAACGTCCTTCATAATCATAGTTCACACGTCCAAAAAAGCCAGCTGTAGCCCATTCGTTATGATAACCCGCAACTTCTGTATTTTTCGGATTTCCGTAACCGTCCGAACCAGTCGTCAAATCAAACTCAGGAAGTCCATTTACAACCAATCCATATTTCTTTACACTTTGAAATGCTTGCTTCATTTCTTCAGCCTGAAATCCCATCATCACCTTTAAGTTATGACGATCATCAAATGAATGACTATATTCACTGAAGATGTTCAAGTTCAAATAATTCTCTTTCTTATGACTACCAAATAAGCTTGTATCACCACTTGTATCAATAATATTCCCCTCCACATCATGATTATAGCAAGGCAAAGAAGTCTCATCTACATCTTCATTCATCGTACTATAATTAAACTCGATATGAGTAATCCAGTTTTTGATAGGTTCAATCAACAATGCAGCCTGATGATACATTCGGTCTGTTTCCACGTTACGATCACCCCCCAATTCCAAATTCATAGCAAGATTCTCTGCATTATTATTAAAATAATAACCATTGGGATCATAAACCACTAAGTTCGGCCAAGTCTGACGACCTAACTTTTCATAGAATCCACCATTAAAGTTTGTCGGACGATAATTATCTGTACGCGTAAAACGCATAGTATAATTAAACTTCAACCAATCAGTCAAAGTTGCATTCACTTTTGCCGTGGCATTATAACGTTTCAATCCATCGCTTCCATGACGTAACAAACCATTTTGTCCTAAATAATTAAAAGAAGCATAATAAGTAACCTTATCTGAACCACCATTAATACTTACGTTATGTTCTTGTGAAAATACCTGGCTCTTATAAAGTTCCTTATACCAATCTGTATTAGCATAAGCATTGGTAAATGGGTCAAAATCCGGTTTTCCCCATTGCCCATTCGATGATGCTGGAACGCCATCCGTATCAATACCAGCTTGATAGTCCAGCATTTTTTGCATGACTTCTGGCGAAAATACATCACCACCTCCATTATTGTGAGAAGCACTATTAAAATAGTTGGCAAACGTATAAGAATCCATCATTTCCGGCATGTTAATCGGACTGGAAATACGGAAACTATTATTATAATTTATAGAAGCCTTTCCTGATTTTCCTTTTTTTGTAGTAACAAGAATAACACCAAAAGGAGCACGTGAACCATAGATAGAAGCAGCAGCAGCATCCTTTAATACAGATACACTCTCAATATCCTGAGGATTCACGGAATTCAAATCTCCTTCCATACCATCAATCAAGACCAAAGGAGAGCCACTTGAGCCTTCACCAATAGTACCTGTACCACGAATATTGATATTCATATTTTTATCCATTTCACCCGTATTGGTAGAAATCTGCAAACCGGGAACCAAACCTTGCAAAGCCTGAGTGGCACTAGTAACCGGACGTGATTCCAGTTCTTCAGCCTCAGCCAATCCGACCGAACCTGTCAGGTTAACCTTCTTTTGTGTACCAAAACCTACAACAACGACTTCATCAAGTTGTTCAGAATCCTCTTTTAACACAACAGTAAGTGGAGTTCCGGTCACGACCTTCACTCGTTGCGATTTGTACCCTAAATATGAAATATCCAATACGGCATCTCGAGGTGCAGTCAGTGAAAATTTCCCATCAATATCCGTAATTGTTCCCACAGTAGAACCTGAGACCAGCACATTAGCACCAATTATAGGTTCTCCATTCACGTCTTTCACAGTACCCGCAACAGTTACATTTTCCTGTTGAATTCTCATTGTCGAAAAACTATCCTTTGCCATCATATCCATAGGTGACATAATGAAACCAGAACAAATCAACATAGAGAACAGTACCTTACAATTGTTCTTTAATAAATCTGTTTTCATGTTATTTCTTTTAGTTAACAACTGTTTATTTTCTTCAAAAGTAAGAATAATTATAAAGTCTCACCACAGTGAAATCAGCCTAAAAAGCATGTAATTTTCGTCAAAAAGAATTTTTGACGAATTTATTCATCATTTTCGCCCATATTATACTTAACAGAGATTGATGATTTCTGTTGCTTCATATACTCAGAAGGAGTCATCCCATATTCACCTTTAAAACAATTGCGGAAATATCCTACATCACTAAAACCTGCTGCATAAGCAGCCTCGGAAATATTATATCCTTCCTCTAACATCAACCTCAAACTATAACGTAATCTTATTCTACGAATAAATTCTGTCCCCGAAATTCCTAATAAACCTTTAATTTTACGATAAAGTGTAGAATGACTCATATGCATCTGAGCTGCAATAAAAGGCATATCAAGTTTCTCAGTATTCACATTCAACTCTATAATTTTTATTAATTCATCAAGAAACTTTTTATCTAATTTATTAAGTTGTAACGGTTCTGCTTCATTCACCAATACCTCCTCCTTACCCTGATTATTAATCAAGCTAGCCAAATTTCTTCGTGCCTCTAACAGATTACAGATACGAACTTCCAGCAATTTAGCGCTAAAAGGCTTTGTCAAATACGAATCAGCACCACAAGCATATCCTTCTTCTTTATCTTGAATAGAATCCTTTGCTGTCAATAATATAACTGGAATGTGACTGGTACGCATATCTTTTTTTATCAGTCTGCATAATTCAAAACCATCCATTACAGGCATCATTACATCACTGATCACCACATCCGGAATCTCTTTCTGCATCTTTTCCCAGCCCTCTTTTCCATTTTTTGCCAGAATTACCCTATAATGTCCTAAAGATGCAGAAATATATTCACGGATATCATCATTATCTTCTACAACCAATATCAAAGGACAATCTGCTTTCTTTTCTTCCGTCTCATCTGTCATATATTTATCCTGTATATCTTCCACCTCTGAAACATCCTTATGCAAAGCGTTAGGATAAGTATTATTCGTCTGAATAGCCAACACAATAGATGTGCCTTTATCGACTTCACTCGATACTTTTAAAACACCTTCATGTAAATCAGCCAACGATTTAACCAAAGCTAGTCCTAAGCCTGTTCCTGAAGCCTGATGTTTACCTTCAGCCTGATAATAACATTCAAAAATATGAGGTAACGCCTCAGAACTAATACCATATCCGGTATCACTGACTTCAATTTCCGTATATTCACCTACAGTACGTAGGGTCAAATTAATTTTCCCTTCTGGTGTATATTTAATCGCGTTACTTAATAAATTATTCAAAATAGTAGTAATAATATCTGAATCAAAATACAAGATAGTTTGTGCTGTTTCTTCAATATTTATCTCAAATTGCACTTTCTCGTTACGATTCAACTCTTTATAACGTAAGCCTACCTCAAGCAACAGACTCTTCAAATCTCCTTTAGCAACGATTAATTTACGATTCTGAGATTCTACTTTTCTAAAATCCAATATCTGATTAACAAGCTCCAAAAGATGCAAGGCACTACGATGAATAAGATTTATTTTTCGCGTATATGACAAAGGAAGCTTGGTATCATCCATCAAATCTCCTAAAGGACCGATTATTAAAGTCAATGGTGTACGTAACTCATGCGTAATATTCGTATAGAAACGAAGCCTCTCATTATTAAGTTTCTGCTGATTTAACATCTCACGTCGTTCCATTTCCAAAGAGTTTGCCAATATCAGTCTACGACGATATAATCTAAATACTAAAACCAGTCCTAATACAAATATCAGTAAATAAAAAAGCTTTGCATACCAGGTACTCCAGAAAGGAGGAAGTATCTCTATAACTAAAGTAGCCTCCTCATCTCTCCAATCCTGATTCAGTAAACGTACCTTTACACGAAACTCATATTTTCCTGGTGCTATATTTCGAAATACAACAGGATCATTCTCACGAAAACGTATCCACTCGTGTCCAAGCCCTTCCATTTTATAAGCGTATTCCACCTGTGTACTTTGAGCATAATCAGATACAGAAAAAAGGATACAAAATGTATTTTGCTTATACGATAGCTGTATAGGAGTATTATCTAACATAATATCCTGTGCATCAGTATTACCAGAATCTTCCGTGATAATCTGGAAATCAATAATTTGAACCGATGCACACACTTCCTTCTTTTGTAAATCTAGAGGATGAAAATAACACACACCATTCTGTGAGGCAAAATAAAATGTAGAATCTTGTGTCATACATACAGCTGCATCCGAAAAACTTCCCATAGGAACTCCATAACTATAACCATAATCGTATAGTTTCTTGCCCCTCTCATTATAACAGGAAATTCCTTTATCTGAACTAAACCATACATTCCCATTGCCATCTTCCATCAATGCATGAATATATTCATCTTGAAGCCCATCTCGGGTATCATAGCATTTAAAGTTTTTCGGATTACTTGTATCAGGAAAACAAACAATACCTCCTCTTAAGGCTCCCCATATTCCTCCTCCATTTTTACCTGAAAATTGATGAACCGTATTAGAAACAAGCCCATTGGCTTCCCCCCAATGATATAAGAAAGTATTCGATTTATCAAATACATAAATTCCATCTCCATAAGTTCCAATCCATAACTTATCTTGTCTGTCTCGAAAAATACCAAATACAGATACACTCTGAATTTTTTTATTTACCGTTTTCTCTGGGCAAATATTTTTTCCTTTATCTAAGTAATATAATCCACGTACAGTACCAATCCAAAGCTTACCTTCCTTCTCCTTATAAAAAGCATATACACTTAAGGATTTTTCTGAATGCTCAAAATAAAGTCTTTCTACTTTTCCACTTGAAAGATGAATTCTTAATACTCCATCATCATACATTCCTACATACAACATATCTCCATCACACAACAATGCAGCAACCTGAGCATATGCACGTGTCAAATAAGGAGTTAAATCTATTCGACGAATCTCTTTGCTTTTACAAAACAAAGCGACTTCATTCATTCCTCCTAGCCACACCCCATCATTTCCATAAGAACAAATCCCAACGACATTCTCTAATTTTACATCCTGTCCACGCTTACGATAAGGTAACACATGAAAAGGAGGTAAACTATGACCAACAAAATCTACTCCACTACTTCGATTTCCAATCCAAACATTGCCATAATCATCCTCAAGTAAACTACGAATATTACCAGAAGAGAGCCCATATTTATCATAAGTAACATCAATACTACGAAACTTGACATCATCTGGACTCTGAAAAGAAATTTGACTTAAATCCAGAATATTAACTCCACCAATATCACTAGCTATCCATAAAGTTCCATCGTGCATTTCACGAATATCATAAATTATATCGAGACTAAAGAAAAAAGGATTTTTTTGATTATGACGAAATGCTATGAAATCATCAGTTTCCGGTCTATAAAGTGCTAATCCATTATTTGTTCCCAACCACAAATTTCCAATATGGTCAATACAAAAACAGAATACATCATTACCTGGTAAACTATGAGGATTCTGAAAATCATACCTATAGTTACAGAATTTCTGTTGTTTCAAATCAAATATAGTAAACCCATCCCCCTCATGGCCTATATATAGCTGTCCTTTGCCATTATCAAGCACACATCGAAAAGATGAAGGAAATTTTAATTTCGCTGCCGACAAATGCGTTACAACCTTTCCTGATTGGCGGGG
>ULME01031957.1_pt1 | contig 19498 bp, 12 predicted proteins | sample 1951591 | NCBI WGS metagenome assembly ULME01 (sample SAMEA4835544, study PRJEB28245) | human gut metagenome | biome: gut microbiome; material: fecal sample | place: Denmark | collected 2008
ATTTGACGGCGCGCGGATAAAACGGCGCGAAAACTAAAATGTGATTATTTACTATGCCTATGTCTAATAATGATATTGTTACAGTGCGATTGACTTGACGAATTTTTGGCTATTTTGTACTTAACATTACAGTCACAAAATACTATACTTGATTGCTTATTATAGATCTAAGTAACGATATGGTGAGTTTTAGCTTTATAGAATAGGTGCTAGTGTAGTGCCTATAAAGTAGTAAGTAGTTTATGAATCGAATAATTTAAACTGAGGTTTAGAGCTTTCTGAAGAACTGCTTTCTGATTTTATGTTTCTTAGGATTGTTCTAAACTAAACAAGACCATCGGTTTTACACCGATGGTCTTGATACGTTATATCTTTATTATTTGGTAGGATTGATTAAATTTTTACATTGTTCAGAAGTTATTCTTGCATCAAGCATGACTGTGGCGATAAATTCTCCGCTTTTGTGATCGTATTCCAAGGATAAGTCTCCATTATACTTTTTTAGCGCGTTCTTTACGCTCTTGATCCCGAAGCCGTGAAGCTTTGAATTTTCTTTCGTTGTTTTCAGTTCCCCTGATGAACTGAACTCGGGCTGTATGCCGCAGGAGTTTGTTATCACAATTATCGAAAAGTTGTTTCGGTAGTTTGTGGCAATTGAAACGCGCCCACCGGTTACTTTCTTTGCGGCTTCGATAGCGTTGTCAAAGAGGTTGTTCAATATGGTGACAATATCAAAATAATCTAAATTACGAAGATTGTTTTCTTTTATGTCAAAGCGAAAATCAATGTTGCTCAGCGCACATTCGGCGGCGTATCTGTCAACGATGACATCGAGAATATGATTTCCGCTGTGGCACACGGAGCCGTATTCGTTGAGACGGTCGAGCATTTTAGATATGTACATATCTATTTCCGGGTCGTGATTGAGTGCCTTTATTGTGGCGAGATGATTTTTTGTGTCGTGTGCATATGAGCTTAAATTGTTGTTTTGCCTTTCAAGCATATTGTAATAGAGCGTGTCAGTTTTCAGCTTTTCACTTTCTTGCTGAAGCAAAAGAATCTCAGTGTCCCTTTTGGCGTTGTGTTGGAAAACAAAGAAGGTAAAAATTGAAGCTACAAATAGCAGAAGGCTTATTATTGCCAAAGTTAGCTGCCCACGATAAGAAATTGACTCATTTGCGGCAATATACCAGAAAAATATGACAGATATGAAAGTGCTTATCGGATATGCATAGAAGCTGGATGGTGTTTTGACGGATATTGAATTGGGGGAAGAATGTACAAATTTAAGTAGTATTCCGACAAGTAGAAAATATATTGTTTTACTTATTATTACTTCAATAACAAGCAGTGTTGGTTTGGATTCGTAGTTGAGTATGTATATATCGGCGAAAGTCGATATCGTGAAAATCGAGACAAGCTCAAGAAACGAGGAAAGCACGACTAGCATAAAAGAATAAAAAATTCCCTGAAGCTTTTTTACGTCAAAAAATACTATTGCAAACACAATATTTGCGGCTAGCGTGAAAAATGCGTTGAGCAGAGCAGAGTCGATGTTGAACAGGCTGACCACCGCTCCAAGTTCAAACAGAATGGCACCTATCGCGAGTGTCAGTGCGGCTGATTTCTTTCGGTAGCCGATGTGATTGAAAAAAATATATGAAATGAGCATTTCGATAAAGTAGACTATGAAATAGGCTATTTTAATTATCATTTTATCTTCTCCTCAGGTACTCAAACCAGAATTTACGGAAATCCTTCTGTCGTCTTGGGGCTATAGGTATCCTTATGCTGTCTTGCAGATATAGACTGGAATAGTCATATTTCGTTACATAGTGCAGGTTGACGATAAACGATTTGTGGATCGTATAAAAGTATGTGCTTTGAAGTGCATCCTCCCAGAAATCAAATGATTCACGAGTGGAACATGTCTCGCTGAGCGTGTGCAATATGGATCTGCGCTTGTCTCTTTCAACATACAAAATATCATCGGCGGGGACTTTCTTATGCATCCCATTTGTATAGACGAAAAAATCAACATATGTCCTATCAATATACTCCATGACCCTGTCGAGACCGGAATAAAGTCGATCTGGGTCAAACGGCTTTTCAAAAAAGCGAAAGGCGTTAAGGTCCATTGCGTCATCTTGATATCGGCCAAATGATGTTATAAAAAATATGGCGACCTTGCTGTTGCGGCTTTTTAATATTTTTGCAAGTGATAGACCATCGATATTCTCCATCTGAATGTCAAGAAAAGCAATCTCGTAAACCAAGTTATCATTGACGATATCCATAGGATCACATTTCATTGTTATCTCGACAGGTAAGTGTCTGAGTAAAAAGTAATTTTCGATAAACGACTTCAACTCGTCAGCGTAGGTGTTTTCGTCGTCGCAGATAAGTATTTTCATAATATCACCACACAAATTTTAACATAAACAAACGATTTGTACAATAAAAACAATCTTTTATATAGTAAACAAGCAAACCGCAGATGTTTTAACGGTTTGCTTGTTTCTTGCAGGTTTCCCTGTTTATATAGCATTGGATCAATGCCAAGAGAGTATCTTGGCTTTCTTGTGGAAGAGTTTTTATGAGAGCGGTTATGCTATCAGTATTTTTAGTTGGAGTGCCGATTAAATAGTAGTCTGGGGTCTCTCCTAGCGCATTACAGATTGCGATAATAAAATTTGTAGTAGGGGTATACTTTCCTCTTTCAACACTTGATAAGTGATTTTTTGAGTAGCCAATGATTTCGGCAAGAGTCTCTTGACTAAGACCGCATTCTTTTCGCTTGGTCATTATGCGGATTCCTATAAGTTTTTTGTCAATTTTCATGAAGCACCACCAATAAAATGCTATCATATGAATCGATTTTTTAACACACAATACAGCAGATAAAATCTGTATATCAATTAATAATACAAATATTTTTTTATAGTTCTGTTAATTGCGTAAAATCTATATTTTGTTATAAAAAATCTACACTTTTGTATATCGTATTGATGATTTTTTTGCCTAATGCTATTCTTTAATTGAAGGGAGGTGTAATAATGAATAAGATAAAGTCTATCGTAGCAAAGGCTGTCAAGTCTACTGCGAAAATTGCCTTGGTGGATGACGCAAACAAGACAACTTGTTTGGTGATTTATCAGCCAGAAGTGCCTGCAAAATTGGACGAATATAAACACTTCTGATATGATATCTCGCTTAGCGGAATTTGTTGCCAGAAAGCTACAGCATGACGGCATAATAGAAATGGATGACAAGGAAATATATGCATATGCCTTTTTTATGATTTTTTCATATGCGTTCTTTCTGCTTCTTTCAATTTTCATGGGAGTTGTACTGAAGATATTTTTTGAATCTATTCTTTTTTTTATAGTGTTGTGCACTGTAAGAGGTTTTGCCGGGGGAATACATGCCAAGTCAGAAAAGATGTGTACTTTCCTTACCATAGCAACTATTATTATTAGTGAGGTTTTAATAAAAATTCTAACAATATATGATGCTGTTGCTATTGCTGTAGCTGTTATGGCGCTATCGACAATCTGTATATTTATATTCAGTCCTCTTGTTAACAAGCAAAAGAATTTTAACTATAGAGAAAAAATAGCCTTAAAAAAGAAGGTTATTTTTTCTGCTTTATTAGCCATTTTTTTGGCGATATTAAGCTTTGTTTTAGACAAGCATAGTTTTGGCTTTTCTGTTGCAGTGGGAGTGACTATGTCATCTTTTCTGTTAGTATTAGGTAAAATTGAGCAGGTTAGCGAGAAAGATGTACACCAGTAATAATAAAGCAATTTCATATGACCATTGCTTAACTAAGGAAAAATGAGGAGATTTGGTAATGAAAAAGACAAAAGTCGTAACAAAACTGATAGCCATAATTTTGTCAATACTTGTGGTTGTTCAAGTTGCCCCAATGTCAACTTTTGCCGAAACAATTGGAACAGAAAGTGAAAAGTTTGAGGAAAGCGGGTATTCTACTGAAGTATCTCAGGAAGAGGAAGACCCAATAGTAATAGGAGAAGATGTAGATCGTCGCGACAGCAGCAACACCAAGTATTTTAAGATGAGCGATGGAACAATAAAGGCTACTGTGTACAAAGATCCTGTTCTTTATCAGGATAGCGCTGGTAAGTGGCAGGAGATAGATAATACACTTGAAACATCGGACGATGAGAATGATGAGATTTCAAACTTTAACGGATATGCAACCAAAAGCAATAAGTTTAGGGTGAAGTTTGCAAAGAATTCAAACCAGAAAAAACTTGTCAGCATAAAAATGGGCGATTACTCGGTCAGCCTTTCTTTGCTTAACAAAACGAAGAAGAATAACTCGTCAATGAAGCAGGAGAAGAAAGCTAAAATCGAGGATTTAACCGCCGCTAGCAAGGCCAGTCAAAAGATATACTATGAAAACATTCTTCCCGATACAAATATAGAGTACATAGTTAATGGATCGGGAGTCAAGGAAAATATTGTAATAAAGTCTGCGCAGAGCAACTATCAGTATAGCTTTGAAATCGATGTAAAAGATCTTACGCTCACATTGGAAGATGACGGCTGTATATACGCGAAAGATGTAAACACGGGAAAAACTGTGTTTGTCCTTCCCAAGCCGTTTATGCTTGATGCGAACTATGAGTATTCAGACAGTGTGAGTTACAGTATCAGTTCAAAAAATAAAAAGAAGTATGAGATTACTGTAACTGCGGATGCCGAATGGATAAATAGCAGCGACAGGACATTCCCTGTTACGATTGACCCCGCAATACAGACAGAGCAGTCAAACACAGCGATGGATTCGGTTTATGTTGCTTCCGGAAAGCCGACTACAAATTACTGGCATGGTCCGATGATAATGGTTGGTAAAGAGTCGTCGGGCATAGGAAAGTGTCAGGGGCTGCTTCGCTTTGACTTGCCGTCTTTAAACCGCGGAGATGTTGTTATTGATGCAGAACTTTACGCTGCGCAGATATATGCAGATGCGTATACCACGGACAAAACACCGGATGCTGCAATAGAAGTACATGCAGTAACAAGTAGTTGGAATAAAAAAACGGTAACATGGAACACCAAACCGAGCTTTGAATCAACTACGGCTGACTTCGAGATTCTCAAGGCATCTAAACAGAATACTAATACTGTTGAGCGTAAATGGAATGTCGCCTCTATCGTAAAACGGTGGTATGAAAACACTTCGTTCCCCAATTATGGATTCCTGTTCAGATCATCAATAGAAAACGGTTCAACATACGTTTCCTCATGTAATTATCTTTGGCTTTACGGAGAGAAATATTCGCAGAGCACGGCCGGATATCCGATACTTTCCATAACATTCAGATCAAACAAGGGACTTGAGTCGTATTGGAGCTATACAGACATCAGCGCCGGAAGAGCCGGTACTGCTTCTATCTGCGAATTCTCCGGCAACCTTGTATTTACTCACGGTGATACAACAACACCTGGCAGTCGCGCTCCGGCATCTATTTACCATGTTTTTAACAACTACATGGCAGGAGAGGGCTTTGGTACCGTTATGCCATACAGAGGTCATGGTTGGATGCTTAGCTGTCAGCAGCAGCTTCTTCCGTCATCAAAATTTGGTCTGTCAACATCTGCACAGGCGACATATCCGTATGTATATATTGATGGTGACGGAACTGAGCACTACTTCTACAAAAAGAGCGATGGTACAATGATAGATGAGGACGGTATGGGATTGACCCTTACTGTTCCGAAGACAAACAACAATAATTACTACAAAATATCCGATGATAAGGGAAATGTGATGTGGTTCAATGTTGCGGGAGCATTTGCGCGTTCTCTTGACAGCAACAGCAATCAGATAGCAAACTACTATGCATCGTCGACTGACCCGAAAATCTGGAAGGTGACCGATGCGGCAGACCATGCTGTGACTATTTCTCCGACTCCTGATAATCTCGCAGTTCAGAGCATAACCGATAGCGCGGGAAGAGTGACCAGATACAACTGGAGCTCGGGCTTGCTGCTCAGCATAACATATCCCGACGGTGAAACAACGACCTTTACATATGACAGCGACAGAGCAATGACCTCTGTCACATCTCCCGATGGGTATAAGCTTCAGTTCACATATACACCTTTGAAGAACGGTAAACGAGTTTCGAAAGTTGTTGAGAGCGCCAATGGTTCGGCTGGTCAGACAATTACTTTCGATTACTCGCAATATGGACAGACCGTTATACGCTCTTCGGGCAAGGATGGTGTATTTGGCAACAACGATGATATCTATACGACGGTGAAGTTCGACAAAGCCGGCAGAACGGTGTGCTCAGAAGCTACTTGCTATGGTAAAACACTTGCAGCTTCTGCCGCGGAATACACTGCTTCAAATCCGAACAGCAATGCAAGCAATATAAAGCAGCTTAACCGCTTGAGTAAGTCGATGTCTGGCGGTCAATATGTCAGGAACTATCTTCGTGACGGTAGCGCGGATACTGGAAGTTCATGGACTAAAGCTCAGTGGAACGGTACCGCAGATTATGATAGCTTTGTTACAGGACTTCAACAGCTCTATGGCCGATGGAGCTACTACATTAACAGCAAGACATTTTCCGACAGAGCCGGAGCAAGAGCCTATCAGACATTAAACTCGGGACAGTTCAAGGCGGGAACAACATATACTTTCTCAGCTTGGGTCAAGACGGAGAATATAGTCCCGAGAGACGCGAATGTTCCGTATGGTGCGCAGCTACTTGCAACATATTGGCTTCCTGACGGTAGTACGGTCGACACTGTTTCCGAAGCACTGATAGGAACAACTGACCCAAACATCAATAATGGTTGGCAGAGACTCACGGTTTCATTCTCTGTTCCCTCCAATGCTACAAGCGTTAGATGTAACATAATGGTTCGTGACGCTACCGGTAAGGCATGGTTTGACGGAATGCAGCTTGAGGAAGGTGCAAGCGCAGGTCCGTTCAATATGATAAATAACTCTTCGTTTGAACGCTATTCAAAGGCGTCGAATGGTGCGTATCTTCCTGAAGATTGGAACGGATATCGTACCGATGCTACCGATTCCGTTGATAATGCTCATTCGAAGGATTCCGGACATGCATTCCGATTCGGCAGCATTGCAACGGTTCCTAAGGAAATGAATCAGGAACTGTATTTTGGCGGAACTACCGCACAAAATCTTGATGATACATATATTCTTAGCGGCTGGGTCTATGCAAATCCGGTTGGCGGAAGCAATGAGAACAACAAGGTCAGTCTTGCCGCAAAGATTGTGTATAGTGATGGAACGAGTTGCCTGAAGTGGTTTGACTATAACAGCTCCGTTATGGGCTGGCAGTATGTCATGGGCGCCTTTAATCTGAGAGATAGTGACAATCAGAGTGCTTCAAAAACTCCGACATCGATGAAAATCTATCTCATTAATTACAGGCAGTCGAACAATACTTGGTTCGATAATATTCAGCTTGTACGCGATGAAGCACCGTCATATACATATGACAAGGACGGCAATATGATCTCCGTCAAGGCAAACGCTCAGCAGAAATCCTCGATGGAGTATACCAATAACAATCTTACGAAGTCGGTTGATGCCAAAGGGTATAGCTATACATATACTTACGATTCAAGGCACAATATGACTCAGGCGACGAGCCAGTCCGGAACGAAGTACTGCTATACCTATGATAACAACGGCAATCCCACCGCTCTTAGCATTAAGGGCAGTGAGACAATGTATATTGAAACAGGTGCGTCGTATACATCCAACGGAGCATTCGCGTCGACTACTACCGATCAGGATGGGCAAACCGAATCGTATGTTTATGATAATTCCAAGGGTACGCTCACTTCTTACACGGACAAAAAGGGCAATGTAATCAACTATACTTATGATGCCAATACCGACGCCGTGACATCTGTTTCCCAGACACTTTCAAACGGTCAGACTATACAGAACAACTATACCTACAACAAGTATCTCCTGAATACGATATCCCATAACGGTTTCAATTACTCGTTTGTCTATGATAACTTCGGCAATATTACGCAGACGAAGGTCGGTTCGCAAGTGCTTTGCACAAATACTTATGGCACAAACAACAACGGGGATCTCAAACGTGTAACATATGGCAATGGAGATTATGCCGATTACGCATATGATGAATACGGCAACATGACTTCGATATCGCAGAACGGCACGAAGAACTTTACATGGAATTATGATTCTACAGGCAACCTATATTCCCATGAGGACCTTGTAAATAATCAGCGTTTCCTGTATACTTATGATTCAACAGGCAGACTTGTTCGACAGAGCGTGCTCAACGGCAGCAAAAAGCGCATCTATGACGCTGAGTACGGATATGACATGAATAACAACGTGTCAAAGTTCACTTCATCTGCAGGTGGAGTGAGCATGACCGAAAAATTTGATTACGGAAAGGACAATCTTGCATCGAAGTATACGTATCCCTCGGGCAAGACTGCGACATATTCTTATGATTCCATCCTTCGCCGCAACAGAACAGTCATCAATACCACTACGCCGATAGACCATCAGTATGTTTATTGGATGTCAGACCGTGGAAACAATTCGCGCACCACGAAGATTGGCTGGGAACATATCAGCGAATATATCTATGGCTACACCTATGACGCCAACGGAAATATTACTGAGATCTCGCGCCGCCACAAGACCGCAGAGACGGCATACACCAAACAGCAGCAGTTCGCTTATGACGAATTGAATCAGCTGGTTCGTGCAGATGACCTTGTCAAAAACTGCACGGAAGTGTATACTTATGACAACGGCGGCAACATTCTGTCTGTCACAACTTATCCTCTGACATGGGGCAGCCTTGACGGTGTCACGGCAACAAAGACGGTAAATTACGGCTATGACGACACCAACTGGAAGGACAAGCTGACCTCCTATGACGGTCAGGCTATTACTTATGATGAGATAGGCAATCCGCTGTCTTACAGAGGCTACACTCTCACTTGGCAGAACGGCAGACAGCTGGCGACGCTCAGCGGCAACGGAGTAACTGCAAGCTACACCTACGATGTTGACGGACTGAGAACATCCAAAACCGTCAACGGTGTTAAGCATGAGTACTACTATGTCGGAAACACCTTGCAGTATGAGAAGTTCGGCACGACAGAGCTGTGGTTCTTCTATGATGCCGACGGCAACCCCTCCGGTGTTCGCTACAAGAACGGCAGCACTACAACCGACTACTACTTTGTCTGCAACTGGCGCGGAGATGTTATTCGCATTTACGACGGTGCAGGTACGGTTGTTGCCAACTACAACTATGACGCTTGGGGCAATGTGATTTCTGTCACCGATGCCAACGGTGCGGTGATTACAGATTCGACCCACATCGCCAATGTCAACCCGCTTCGCTATCGTGGGTATTATTATGACTCTGAGTCGGGGTTGTATTACATAAGTGCTCGTTATTACGATCCTTGTTCGAAAAGAATTATCAACTCTGATAATTCTATGCTTTCGTCGGCATCTCCTGAAACACTTTTCGATAAAAACTACTTTGCCTACTGTGATAATAATCCGGTCTCAAGAACAGACGGCTCGGGAGAATTTTGGCATGTTGCGGCTGGAGCTGCTATAGGAGGTCTCCTGAATTCAGCCGAAGACATATATGATTTGGTTAAAGCATACCGTGGCGGAAATGAAAATGAGATTAAACAGGGCTGGGTTTGTGTCGGTATATCTTTTGCTACTGGTGCAATTAGTGGTGCCTTGTCAATGACGACAATTGGCGTAGTTGGCTCGAGAGCTGCAAATGGAGCACTATCGTTTGTTGAAGAGATGGTGAAAGAGGTCGCGGGGTATCACTATGATTGTACACCTATTACATCCAACAATATAGCCAAAAGTATGATAAAAGTTGCGGTAAGCACTGCAGACGGTGCGATTGGTGCAAAAGCAGGAAAGGGCAACAAGAGTTATTATTCATCGGCAAAGAGGACCGTATCAAGGATTAACAAAGCTTTTAAAAATCGAAGGAGACAATCATTTAAAGGTGAGGCCGTGAAGGCGATAAAGTATTACTCCAAGAGCACCGCTGCGTATAGAAAGGCAATAAAAAATTATATTAAAGAAAATCTAAATGCAGAAGAATTGGCTAAAAAAATTATTGGCCGCGGTCTGAAACGATTAGGTTGGTGATGATAAATGATACTTCCTTTAGATGATTTAGATGAAATGAGACAGTTACCTATAAGTCTTATAATAATTACAATTATCATAAACGGAATTTATAATCATTCGAAATATAAATTTATTGTAACTTTTTTATTTGAGAAGGGTTTGACTAACCGACAAAAGCGTGCGTGGCGAAAAGAGAAATATTTCAAAAGACAAACCATGCGCTACATAAGAACGACGATAAAGAGTCTTCCCGAGCAGGATTTTAGCCCCAATATCGAGAAGTATCATCTTGTAGATGTGGTTTTAATTGTTGTTTTTATAATAACTCTTGCGATAGTGAGCGTAACTTATTATCTTGCGAGAGAAATTAACTGGGTTATTATAGTAACTTACGCAATTCATGAAGCAACAGTTATTGCAACGACTTTCTTTTTCCTTTCGCATATAACATCGCGCGATAAAAAAGGACGATTTGTTGGTTTCTTTTGGGGAGAGTATACATTTAAATAAAACTAAAATAGTCATTACATCTTAGCTCCTGAACTCGACTCTTAGACAGCAGCTTTTGGTGAGAAAATAACTGGGAGACTCCAACCACTTCCAGTTGTCCTTATCAAATACATTTGGAAATGCAGACTTGTTCGGCAGAGCGTACTCAACGGCAGCAAAAAGCGCATCTATGACGCTGAGTACGGATATGACATGAACAACAACGTGTCAAAGCTCACTTCATCTGCAGGTGGAGTGAGCTATGACCGAAAAATTTGATTACGGAAAGGACAATCTTGCATCAAGGCATACGTATCTCTCTGCAAAGACAGAATAGGCAATATATACCAAGTGGCAGTAGATTAACAATGGACTGAAACAACTATAAAACTAACCCTCAAAAAGCTAAATGCTTTTTGAGGGTTAGTTTATTTGTCAATTGTTGTTTACTGTGATTTTCCGTTCTTATATAATATATGTAACTATTGTTATATGATATTCGTTATTGTGTATCGTTTTATCAACATTTGGTATACCATATTCAATATGTCGCAATGTTAGCATATGTTTATCTTTGTTGTGATAAGTGGAGTTCTCATAGAGCCGACCGGTCTTGATGCAGAAATCGATCAGTTCGTCGTCGATTTCTCTGCGGCACAGATATTCGACGGCGTGGGTGGCGCTGTGGTTGGTCTGCGACAGAAGCAGCACCTTTTCTTTTGATACTTTCGGAGCCGGGGCAAAGGCGGGCGGCGTCGCTGACAGATTTCTCATAGTGGTTTCGACCACCTGCGTAAATGGCATCTCTTTGACCTTAATGAGATAGTCCAGCGCAGAATAGCCGCCGATCCCACGGGAAAACCAGCACCATTTGCCATTGGAGATTTCCAGGCTGTCGTGCTCACGGGTGCAGTAAGTGCCGCCCCCGAAACGCACCAGCTCCTGCGGCTCATAAGTCCGCAGATAGATCAGCAGATCCATCTCACGGACCTGCGCTACCACCTCCAGTGGGATATATGGCATATGTTTCACCTCCGTTCTGACATAAAAATAGCCGAGGGGCTTTCAAATTGAAAACCTCTCGGCTATGTAATGTTATGAACACCAAATTATAATAATTCTTTTGGAAATGCCTTTATTACTGGTTTAGGTCTTGTGATTTTGTAATATCCCTCCTTTTCGGAACTTTCTTCATAATTATTGATCATATTGGCTTCTTTGAAAGCAGTAAGTAGTTTTTCATTTTCATCATTGATTTCAAACTTTGGTCTACTGCGAGTATCAAATATTTTGAGATAGTCCGTTAAGTTAAGCAAGGTGAGAATCTCTTTTATGTAGTCCTCGCTAAGATTAGGTATCATGGCTATTAAAAGATCAATTTTCGCATCTCGATTTACTTTATCTGAATGAAGAAGGTTATTCTTTAACTTCTCCGAAGCAGATTTCGGGTCATCAATAATACTTACTATACTTCTTATTGCATACTCAAATATCTTTGCCTGAACGGAATTGTCCCATTGTTCGAACGATGAAAACAAATCCGGTAAATCAGATTTCGAAAAATTATTGTTGAGAATATGTAGACATACAACAGGAGAATAATTTTTTCCGATTACCGAAATTTCGTCATCAGACAATTCAAGCAATTTGATTTTTAGTTCGTCGCTAATGTCCCAAGTAAGTATCTCTATCAATTCTTCCCGTGAAAACAGAGCGTCGTCCATTATATCAATATACTTTTCTATGTTCTTGCGGATGAAATAAAATTTCCGATTTAGATAGTTTTCACGCATAAATTTTAAGTTGTCAGCTGTCATTCTAATAATGTCTGTATCGATTAAGATAGTGATCTTATCATCGGAAATCTCTGCGATATCAAAATTATCATAAATAAACTTCAATGACACCAATATTTGTTTGTACTTTGAGTTGTCGATATCATTGCATATAATTACGCTATCGAATAGTCTTCCTTTGGTATCTTCATCATATTCAGCTTTTGAAAAATCCAAATCAATATCACATCTGTTGATATAAGAAATGACGCTTTCATTGAGCTTCACAGCATTGAAGCAGTCCATGATATTACGCTCTGAATACTGCACTATATCAGCGTTCAACAACGGAGACCACAAAGCAATATCATCGATTGCTTTTATAAGCACAATAGATGTCCGCAGGGCAGAGATATAGGAATGCTTGCATTCAACTGTGAGATCAGGATTATTTAATACAGCAATAGCAACATTTTCGTCATCCAGAATAGTCCCTCCACTTATTTGTAAAACAACATCAAAATACTTATTGATATTTTGATTGACATATTGAGTTATTGCGGAATCAGAGTGTAAAAGCAGAAGTGTGTAGTTCTTATGAACAATATCCTCATCATTCTTTACGCCTAAAATCTCCGTCTGAATAAGTCGTAGATTCTCAGCATTGATCTCATATAAAGATTCTTCATAAACTGCGTAAAACAAATCCTTATTTAAAGTTTCATAATCAAAACCAATAAAGCATATACCAAGTAAGCTAAACCCGTGAATTAGCTTGTCGATATCAGGTTCATCTATTGCAAGGTAGTCACGAGCATTAGAAATATAATTACAAAGGCAACTGTCTTGGTTAATCAATTTTATCGTATCGTCATCAGAATAATAAATTGAAAATATCGAATACTCACGGATTTGTTTTTCGGAAAGATTCTTTTCTTCAAGAACCGTGTAAAATACTTCCGACCACCTTATATTGAGATATTTAATATAGTTTGGCATTTCAGTTGTAACATCAAAGTATGCACCTATAAACTTGAAATTTTTTGTTTCTCTAAGCTGGTCGATAAACCTTTCAAGATATTCAATATGAGATTGGGTTTGCAACAAATATGTAAGCAAATCGAAATTAAGGATTTCTTCCTGATCGAAATCTACCAATCTAAGCCGTGAAACAACCAGTGCGGGATTCTTTAAATGATAGGTATATTCTTTAGCCTTCCTATCAGTTATACTGCGTAGAAAAATTTTGTCAACACGACTAAGGCTATTTTCATAAAAGTAAGTCATATAGTCGGCGTAGGTTTCATCAATATATCCGTTACGAATAAGATACTTTAAAAGGTCAAAATATTCGCTGCCCTTTATCTCGTTAAAATCCGTTATACAACCGATTTCATTTGTGCTTGTAATGCTAAATATTTTATTGATATTATCTCTTGTAATAATGTCACAAAGAGGTTTGTTTTGTATCAAAATCAATTCTTGTTCCAGGGATAATTTCTTGCTCTCTAAATCCGGAATAGCATTATTTAAACGTGTTTCTATTGCTTGCTTTCGTTCTGCATAGTCCTTTGCATCAGCTGCGCTTAATTCTTGTCTCAGGTTATAATAAGCAGTTCTTTTTTTATCTTCAAATACAACATCCAACTCTTTGCTTGTCTTGAGATGTTCATTTTTAGCCAACTCGATTTTATGACCTATTTCAGAAATTTTTTCAGAAAGTCTTTTTACTTCTTCTGCAATAAACTGCTCTTTATTATTAAAAAGAGTACATACAAACCCTTGATTAAGCTGCAAATCAGCAAAATCACGTGGAAATAAATTTTTGTATGCAATAATAGCAAGCATCTTATTACAATCAAGTTCTGTAATATTCAGCCTGTTAAAATAAATTACAAACTCATTGTAGATGTTTTTTAAAAGACGCATATCGTCAATGTATAGCGATAAACCTTGTAGAAAACTTTCGTCAAACTTTTCAAAGAATCCGCCCTTTTTGAAGTGAGAAATAAACTGATCATAGGAGTTGGAACTGTCTACAACTGGGACAATAGGAATAATATAATCAAAAAATTTTGTTCTATCCTTTGATACAAAAATATCATCACGCAATAAATAGAAAAAGCGTAGAATCCTTTTATCCTTTTTATTTTCTTTTTGAAGCTGAATATTGACAAGTGTGTTTACTTCTCGAAGGCGTTCAAAGATTTTATTGGCATTGAACCGATCCATATCCTCAAAGACAATAACATCGGCATCTACATTTTCAAAAAGATATAACACTTCATTGAGATATTTGTCAAAATAAGAATCGTCACTTTCTTCAAATATTTCAATTTCATTACCTTGCAAATTCAGTTTGCGAAATACATTTTTATTCTTTTGAATTTTAATCAAGCTATATATAATAAAAGATGCCAAAGTAATTATAATAATACCGTCTACCATGAAAGCATATGGGTGCGCTGATAACTCTAAAATTGATTTTAACCAGTTGGTAGGCAGGGCGGACACATAGCTTCTCCACGAATCAAAAAACAAAAAATAAATAATTGCGGTCAAAAGGGAAATGGATTCCAATGTGCTTTTTATAACGCTTGCAAGGCTAATTTTTCTTTTTACTCTAAAATTGGTCTGGGGAATTTTATCCGACGGGATTTGGTGTATCAGTTGATTTAAAATTTTCCCCTCTAATATAGATTCTTTTACTTCCGGTTCATCTTCTTGATCTGAGGATTGGAAGTGAGCAAGAGAAATGTGCAGAAAGTGCAAATTGCTATGCTTTTTCTTGTATGAAGCTAAAACGCTGCTTTTACCTGCACTATATGCGCCAGAAATGGCGACATTTCTGACGTCAGGGTTGTTGAACACATAGTCTATTGCTTCCTCATACACGTTCAAATCGAGGTTATCTGTTGGTGTTAATCGTTCAAAGTGATATTTGTTTTCTGCCATTCTTGACACATCCTCTCAAGCTTTTAATATTCCTTACTCAGCAGGAAATCTGCCAGATGCACAATCTTGATTCCATTGATATTGCCTGCGGCCAATTCATCCAGCGTTACTACATATTTCGGGTAATGATCTTTGATCTCAAGCAGGTTGGCGACCTCTCGGTCGGATTCCTCCGGCAGATTGCGGCATACCTGCACATAGATCCGCTCGTCCCGTCGCACAGCCACGAAGTCGATCTCCTTGGTGGTGTTTTTGCCGATATACACATCATAGCCCTTCCGCCGAAGCTCAAAGTACACAATGTTCTCCAGCATGGCGGCAACGGATTTCGGGTTGAAGCCCATCATGCAGTATTTGAGAGAAGCGTCCGCAAGATAGAACTTTTCCTGCGTTTTGAGGACAGTCTTGCCCTGCATATCGTACCGCTGACAACGATAGATCACGAAAGCTTTTTCCAGCCATTCCAGATAATTATATACCGCTTCCACGGAAAGGGAGCGTCCTTCGCCTTTCATGAATTTCACGATGGCGTTGGCAGAAAAAGTCTTACCGACATTTTCAACGATATACTTCACAACACGATTGAACAAGTCAAAGTTCGTAATATTGTGCCGTTTGGTGATGTCACTTGTGATAGCGGAATTGTAGATACCCTCGACAATTTGATAGGACGACCGCTCATCGAAGTTTCCAAGCGCAACGATGGGAAAACCACCTATGCGGATATACTCGGTTAAAAGTTCTTTCGGCGTGCGGTCGCTACATTTTTTAAACTTCAGATACTCAGCAAATGACAGTGTAAAAACGGGAATGGAGATATAACGCCCAGTCAGATAGGTGGAGATTTCACTGGACATTAGCTTGGAATTGGAGCTGGCCACATAAATGTCGGTATTGGAATTCTCTAGCAGGCTGTTAACTGCCTTTTCCCAGCCGTCAATCTCCTGTACCTCGTCTAGCAGAAGATAATATCGCTTATCGTCGGTCATTTTATCCTTGATGTCTCGATACATCTGCTTAACGGTTATGATGTCGTCCAGTTCTTCCGAGGTATAGCGCAGCAGGATAACATGATCTGCTGAAATGTCGCTGTTGATCAAGTCGTCTTTCAACATGTCTAAAATGGTCGATTTTCCGCAGCGGCGAATCCCGACAAGGATTTTTACCAGAGGAATATCTCGATAGGTTTTTAGCATATCCAAATAGTATTGCCTAACAATCATAGTGTCGCCTCTTTGCTATTAGTATAGCCAAAAACACCGACTCGGTCAATGGCTTTTTTGCTGAAAATTCATAAAAACTTTATGCTATATGTGCTTTTTTGGCTTATTTTACGTCTCTGTTAGCAGAAAAGCGACACGGATTTTCCTGCACCGTTTTTGTCGCCAAATTTACGTATATCGTTTTGATTTTTTTGAGATAGGCCACACATCGGTATGTCTGCGGAAGTAAATATGTTATAGCCCCACTTTTTCAATTTGGTTGGCAAGGTTTAGATGGTCTACATACATTTGGCACTCATCTGTGGTCATGCGGATTTAGCAGCTGTTCCTCAAAAAATGTGTATATTGCTTTTGTACTTTCGGGGAAATGGGCAACCATTGTCAGCTCTTTATTTCGGCAGTTCTACCCCAATCTCAGTGATTTTAGTAACCATTTCAATTTTTTGCCGGATAGGATCATATATGGAAATATCCTGACTGATGGTCTCGGAACTACCGCTAATGAGTACTTCGCTTAAAAAGATTACCTATCTTTGATTCCCACGGAAAGCAATGTAAAAAGTGTCACTTGGTTGGTTGAATTTAGTTATATACCCATCTTTTTGAAGTGTGCCTCTTTTCGTGGATATCCATCGCCAGAACTCCGATTGGTTGCTTCGTGAGTACCCCAATTAAAATTTTTATCGTTGTAAATAACAGAATCAGTTTCGAACGTGCGACGAGCGAAAGTTTCAGTACTTTCTCGCTGATATAATCCAGTGCCGAGTGGCTGCCAATCTCACGGGAAAATCAGCACCATTTGCCGTTGGAGATCTTCAAGCTGTCGTGCTCGCGGGTGCAGTAGGTGCCGCCCCCGAAATGCACCAGCTCCCGCGTCTCGTAAGTTCGCAGATAGGTCAGCAGATCCATCTCACGGGCTCTTGCCATTACCTCCGGCGGGATATATGGCATATTTTTCACCTCCGTTCTGGCATAAAAATAGCCGAAGGGCTTTCAGAATGAAACCCTCTCGGCTATTTTAATTCACTAAATAGAAAGTTGCCTTCTAGCTGAGCCTTTATAGAACCCCCCTATTTTGCAATGAAGTGACTTGTGCTATCAAATCATTCATAATCATGTTTTTGATCTCACTCCATGTAATGTTGGAATTTGAACTAAATTCGGATTTACAACGAGCAAGGCATCTCCTCAAAACTTCTCTTGCTATATTTTCAAGTTCATGCAATTCGGAGCCTGTGATATTTGAACCATCTCCTTCGTGTAATGATTCGGAACGAAACCTATAAAAATCTAACACTTTTTGATGGAGTTGTTTAACTTGGGTATCTGTACTGCCTAACATCGCACTGATTCTATTCGCCAACATCTGTTTTTTTCCGGGCTGATTCTGTGGCAAAAGTGTCATTTCCAATGCGGTAGTATATTGCTCAAATCCCGTTGGAATGTCAACTTGTTCCAATCCCCAAGAGAACTCATCAATGCCGTCTTTCAACAACGCATACGGTTTATTACAATACTCATTTAGCCAACTATTGCATGAATTAATTTCGTCGTTGCTCAATGTAAACTTCATGCTTTCAATTGTGTTGCGTGTTTGATTGTGGCTACAGTGATCTATGGTGTTTTTAATGCACCCCATCACAGTAAATGAATAATGAAAAAAGACATCTCGGAATCCAATATTGCCCGACTTAAATAGCCTTAATAGATTGATTCTCTCATTCAAATATTCCATTTCCTTATCCATGTATTCTTGAAGTTCATCTTCGCACATACAATCTTTATCAGTAATTTCTAGTTTAGTTTCGCTAAAACTTGGACCCTCTATTTGTATAACAGCTTCTTTTTTTAAGCATATGAAGGACACTTTTCCGTTTTCGATAATGCGAGAACCAAAATAGTCGGTATTTAGATTCCCTTGCCCATTAGTTATTTTGGCTTTGAAAAACAAAGTGTCAAGATTGCATTTTTCAACAGTATAACCCCTTCCAAAATTTAAGCCACATATGCTTTCATCACAACACATTATAATGCCGGAAATAGTTACACTTACGTCAACCATGTTTTTCCTCCTAATTACAGCAGTCAGATATGTGTTTCACCCTGTTATCTTTCTGATTTTAATTTACCCAAAGGTGGTCTTTGAACACAAATAAAGACATTTCATTTCCCTCATGCCTTGATATACTGTGTTGTCCGTCCTGCACCGATACGCTTTACCGAACCGGTCTTGACCATTGCGCCGAGGACGGCTTCGACGGTCGTGGGGCTGACATCGGGGAGGATTTTGCAAATTTCGGCTTTGGATAGCGGTGTCAAGCTGTTCAGGACGGTTGCTTCCACACGGGCTTTCTTCGTAATCTTCTTACCGTGAACCACCGCAAACCGCTTGTCCAGTTCCTTATAGCACATATAGAGGGTGGACAGGAAGTTCTCAATAAAGGGAAAATAAGAGTTTTCATTCGTTTCCCATCCTGACGAGGACTGCCGCAGGGCTTCGTAATAATACGCCTTGTAGTTGTTGATCTGTTCCTCAAAGGACACATATTTACCGGCGTCAAAGCCGTTTTTATATAAAAGCAGCAGTGAAAGCAGACGGGACATTCTGCCGTTGCCGTCCCGGAACGGGTGGATGCAGAGGAAGTCCAAAATCACACAGGGGATCAAAAGAAGCTGATTGATGTTCGCATCGCTCCGTGCATCCAGATAGGCAAGCTCCAACTGCTCCATTGCTTTCGGCGTTTCGCTTGCAGGGGTAGGACGGAAGCGGACACGACGGTTTCCGTCAGCGTCAATTTCCAAAATCACATTGTCGTCCGTCTTGTACTGCCCGCCGTACTCATAGCCTGCAAAGCTCATCATCATTT
>ULME01033401.1_pt1 | contig 18401 bp, 28 predicted proteins | sample 1951591 | NCBI WGS metagenome assembly ULME01 (sample SAMEA4835544, study PRJEB28245) | human gut metagenome | biome: gut microbiome; material: fecal sample | place: Denmark | collected 2008
CGTTACCGGGCTTCTCCTGGCCTTCAACTTGCCGGCCGGCTTTCCTGTCTGGATGATATTAATTGGTGCTTTTGTCGCTGTCGGCATTAGCAAAATGGCCTTTGGCGGGCTGGGCAAAAACCTCTTCAACCCGGCTTTAGTCGGTCGGGTTTTCCTGTTTGTCTCCTTTCCGTTGCAAATGACAACCTGGCCTCGGCCGAAATTCCTCGACTTTTTTAACACCGACGTTCAAACCGGAGCAACAACATTAGGAATTCTCAAGCACTTAGATGCTGAAACTTCAGCTACCGCCTTAACAAAGTACAGCACATCGATTCAGGATATCCCCAACTATTGGCAGATGTTCGTCGGCTATACCGGCGGTTGTCTCGGAGAGGTTTCCGCCGCCGCGTTACTGCTCGGGCTTTGCTATCTTCTGTGGCGCAAAGTCATCAGCTGGCACATTCCCTTTTATTATCTGGCAACCGTATTTATCTTTACGTCCGCACTCTGGCTGCTCTATGAATCTCCGGTTTATGACCCTGTTACCCATCTTTTGTCGGGCGGGCTGATTTTAGGAGCGGTTTTCATGGCTACCGATTATGTTACCTCTCCGATGAGCGTCAACGGCAAGATTATTTTTGCCGTCGGCTGCGGACTGCTGACTGTCATCATCCGCCTTTTCGGCGCTTATCCCGAGGGTGTGTCCTTTGCCATTTTGATTATGAACGCATTTGTTCCGCTGATTGACCGCTTTGTCCGGCCGCGGGTCTTTGGAACCGGGAGAAAATAAATGACAACCGCAAAAAAAATGCCGTCCACACTCGGAAACATGATAGCTGCCATGGTAATTACTGCCGCTTTGGCCGGAGCCGTCCTTGGAATCAGTTATAAAATCACCAAAGAGCCCATTGAAGCAGCCAAAGACGCCCGCAAACTGGAAGCCGTAAAAGAGGTTGTGTCCGGCGAATTTGACAACAACCCGTTTCAGGACCGGATTGAAATCGGCAAAACCGGAATTGAACTCTACCCGGCACGGCAAGGCTCAAAAATTACCTCAATTGCCGTGAAAACTTACAGCAACAACGGTTTCAGCGGCCGGATTGAGTTGATTGTCGGTTTCCTGCTGGACGGCACCATTAACGGCTACAAAATCATTGATCAAAAAGAAACGCCCGGGCTAGGAACAAAAGTTAGCGAAAATAAATTTTCCGAACAGTTTAAGGGAATGAATCCCGGAAGCGGCAGTTTTAAAGTCCGCCAAGACGGCGGCGAAATAGATGCCGTTACCTCCGCCACCATCAGTTCACGGGCTGTCATCGACGCCATTAAACGCGGCTATGACAATTATACCCGCTTTAGCAGCATGGCCGGAAACGAGGAGAAATAACATGGAAAAACAAAGCTGGAAGAATCTGACCCGCGGAATTGTCCGCGAAAATCCGACCTTCGTCATGCTGTTGGGAATGTGTCCGACCCTGGGCGTTACAACCTCGGCTTCCAACGGGCTCGGCATGGGATTGGCCACCTTATTCGTGCTGATGCTTTCCAACCTGGCCATCTCGAGCGTAAAAAGCCTTATCCCCGATATGGTCAGGATTCCGTGCTATATTGTTATTATTGCCTCTTTCGTAACCGTTGTGGATCTGTTGATGTCGGCTTATCTTCCCGGACTGCATGCCAAACTTGGGATTTTTATTCCGCTGATTGTCGTCAACTGTATTATTCTCGGACGAGCAGAAGCCTTTGCTTCCAAAAACAATCTGTTGCAGTCTTTGCTTGACGCCGTTGGCATGGGACTGGGGTTCACTCTGGGCCTGACATCGCTCGGGATTGTCCGCGAAATTTTGGGCAGCGGTTCGCTGTTCGGATGGAGCTTTGTCGGGGAGGGAGCGGATACCGTTTTGCTGTTCATCATGCCGCCGGGAGCCTTTTTGGCCCTGGCCGGATTAATTATCATATTTAACAAAGTCCGCGGAGTTGCCAAATGAGTTATTTAATGATTTTTATTGCCGCCATTTTTGTTAACAATATTGTTTTATCGCAGTTCTTGGGCATCTGCCCGTTTTTGGGCGTTTCCAAAAAAATCGGTACCGCTGCGGGAATGGGGGTGGCTGTCATGTTCGTCATGACCCTGGCCACAATTGCTACTTATCTGGCCTATCACCTGTTGCTCATTCCTTATCAGTTGGAATTTATGATTACGGTAGTCTTCATCTTAATTATCGCTTCGCTTGTGCAAATGGTTGAAATTATTCTAAAAAAAGTTTCGCCGGGACTTTATCAGGCCTTAGGGATATTCCTGCCTCTGATCACGACCAACTGTGCTGTTTTAGGGGTTGCCATTTTGGCGGCACAAAAAGATTATAACCTGATAAACTCCGTCTGCTTTGCTTTGGCCAATGCCATGGGCTTCACTTTGGCAATTATTCTTTTTGCCGGACTGCGCGAAAGGCTGGATAACTCGGCACTTCCCAATGCCGTCAAAGGAGCGCCGATTGCCTTGATTACTGCAGGATTACTGTCCATGGCCTTCATGGGCTTTACCGGTATCGGACATTAAGTCCGGTTTCTGACACCCCAAAAAAAAAACAGGAACATAACGTTCCTGTTTTTTATCAAATCAATCGGAAAACTAACATAACTCTTTTAGTTTCTTCACAATTTCTTCAAACATTTCAAAGGTTAAAACACCTGTATTAATGTTATATCTCGACGTATGATAAGAATTCAGCATAATCAAATTATGCCGTTCCAAAAGATGTTGCGCCCCGTGAGCAAACTTAAAAGCGGACTTTCTGTATCCCAATACCCCCAACAAAGCATTATGCGCCACACTTCCCAAAGTCAGAACGACTTTCAAGTTCGGCATGTCGCGGATTTCTTCAATCAGATAAGCTCCGCAGTTTTTGACTTCATCGCCGGTTACTTTATTCTGCGGCGGCACGCAGCGAACCGAATTTGTCACCCTGACATTAATCAGCTCAAAACCGTCGTCTTTGCGTTTCTGATAATCTCCCCGTGCAAAACCGTATTTTTTCAAAATCGGATAAAGGACATCACCGGCATAATCGTTTGTAAAGGGACGGGCGGTCTGATTGGCGCCGTTCAGCCCCGGAGCCAGCCCCAAAATCAAAACTTCGGCGCTGATATCGCCAAAAGACGGCACCGGACCATTATAATAAGACGGAAATTTTCTTTCGTTTTCTTTTCTAAACTCCAGCAAACGCAGGCACTTATGGCAATTTTTATCCGGACAGGCAAAAGACATTTTCTTATTTCTCCTTTTTTTTCGATTTTAGCACTAAAAAAATAATAAACACCCTTTAAATCCTTTTTTCCAGTATTAAATCAAGTTCAACCAATGGCGAAAACTGACCAAAAGTATATTCCTGTCGTTTAAGAAGAAAGTTTAAATACAGAAATATTCTCCGGCCGGACGCCGTTGTCCGGACTAAACAATACAACCGCACTTTGATTGTATGTAAACGAGATTAAAGATTAAACCTATTTAAATGGAGTTTAAAAAATGAAAAAAACATTACTGTTAGCAGGAGTTGCTTGCCTTTTCTCTTTTGGCGCTAATGCTGAAGAATATAGACCGTATGTTGGTTTGGATTATGTCTTTTCAAATGCAAATATCAAAAAAGAATATAACATGAAAAAAGACTACAATTCCGGTGCGGTTAATGCAGGTATTCAGATTGGCGAATATACGGGCCTTGAAGCCTTCTTCCAGCAGTCCGGTGAAAGAAAGAAAAATATCACCGACACCCTGAACAACAAAACCAAATTCCATGCTTATGGTTTGGATTTGTACGGTTATATGCCAGTTCCTGAATGCAATGAAAAATTCAGCCTTTTAGGCTCTATCGGTATTGCCAACTACAATATCGAAAGCAAATATAACGGCGATATCCGCGGCAAAATCGACAAAGACCGCATTGGTTATCGTGTCGGCCTTGGTGCCCAGTATAACTTCAACGAACACTGGGGCGCTCGTGTTATGGGACGTTACAGTTATCTCGGAACCAAGGTCTTGAAAGACCTGAAAGAAGTTACCGCAGGTATCAGATATACTTTTTAAACGGTATTTCTCCGTCCTTTTTCGAGAAACTCCCGGAATCCTCCGGGAGTTTTTTTGCGCCCAAACAATCCACAGGGCAGGGCGGTAGTTGACTCGTATAAGCAAATTGTATAATAATCAGCAAAAGAAATAAATTATCGGATAAATAACCATGTTGAAAAAGCTCAAAATTTTTATCATAACTGTCCTCTGCGTACTTCCTGCCGCCGCAAACGCGCAAAAATTGCCCCCGGCCTCGTTTAATGACATGTACGTTGCCGCTTCCCAAGGAAAAATCGGTATTTTGAAAGACGCCGTTTATCGCGGAATGGATATCAACGCCGTTAATGAAAACGGCGATACCGGGCTTTGCATGGCAATCAGACGCTGGGATTACCGGGCCTACAATTCTTTCCGGGCTGCCGGAGCGGCACCTCAGACCTACTGTACCGGAACCATTCCCCGGGAACAATATGAAGATTTTATGAGTTCATCGCATATTCCCGAATTTTTCAAATATGAACAGAATGCTTTCTATGCTCCAACAGGTCAAACCAACAGTTCTTTCTGGGGCTGGATTATCGGCGGTGCCATCGTTGCCGCAATTTTGGTTGTCGCTCTATAACCTGAAAGGATTAGAAAAATGAAAAAAAGTACGGCTTATTTCTCAATTTTAATAATTACCCTGGCGATCGTTCTAATCGGCTATTTAGTTCCGGTCGGCAGCATCAAACATTTCGCACATGCTGCTTTTCATGCCGCGTTTAATCCCTGGATTGCCGCTTCGGCCGCTGCCTGCGCCTTTATCTTCCTCAATAACAAAAACTATTGGCTGATTAATATTGCCTGTGCCGTCATTATTGCCGTCGCTTTTGTGCTGATTCACAAAGGCGGATTGGGAGCTTTCGGCATTCTGAGCAAAGCCGTGGCTTTTATCTATATTGTTTATATTCTAAACTATATCCGTCTGATTATCGGCAAGCAGTAAAAATTGATCATGGAACCTAAAAAAAACAACTGGCAGATTGCACTAAGCAACCTCGGAGCTGTATATTTCTTCGCTTGTTTGGGAAGTAATGCTCCTTTTGTCTTTACCTTAATTGGTTTTTTGCTATTTGTATTTGTCAGTATGCCAGTCATGATGAAAAAAGCCTTCCGCAAAATTCCGCTGGAAGAAATTAACATACTAACCCCCGAACAAGAAGATAAGATTTACAATAGCAAACAAACAATAAAAATGCTTATAAGCATCATCCTTATAATGATAATTACATACTACGTCGGACAGAAAAAATATCATCTAGATGACTACCAAACAATAGGCGTCATATATAGTGGTTTCATTATATTCCTAATCAGCATTTATTTTGGGGAATACCGCATTGGATATGACTTTATCAAACGCCAAAAATTTTGGAATATCATGATGATTATTGATACTTTCATCACCACCATAGTATACATGTATGTCCCTTGGGGATCAGCTAAATTTTTTCTTCTCAGCGGACTTGTTTTCTATTGGGCTTTTTGTTGGGATAAACAAACCGTTAACCACAAAAAACAAATGATTATTGAACAGCGCCAAGCAAATATTTCACAAGAAAAAACATCTATCATCGACGAAAAAAAATGAAACGGTTCTAATGTCAAAATTTTTCATCAAACTTTGCCATACTCAATCAGGATTTCAGTCTTGATAAAACAATTATCATGGGACAAACAATCAACGTGGATAGAGAAGGGTAATCCAGCCGAATAAGGTACGGACTTTTGGCTGCCTTATAAGGTTTGATTTATCTCCTTAAAATCACCGCATTCAAAATAACCCTTAACCTCAAAGCTGTAAATTATAATCTATTACAACAAACCAGACGTTTATAATCAACGACAAAAGATATGATTTGACCAACTTGTTAGCATAGAGTAGTGTTGTTCAAACATCTTAATGTTTAGCCCCAGTAATCTCGGAGCATTCTATAAGTAAACTAGTAAACTCCAATAAGCTTTGTCATTTTACATCCCAATCTTTTAATTAACTTATCATCATGCACAACGTTCAGAACATTTGTTAACTTTTGACAAACAAGATAAGTTGTTGTTTTTACAAACATCACCACGAGGGGATGGCCATTTTTCCACATCAATTTGTCGCATAATTTATAGAAGTATGTCTTGACTATATTGTTCAATTATGGGTGGTCAGAGCCAAAAGTGGATGACCACCATAATGTTACTGGATTCACCTTTCAAAAGGATAAAATGAAAAAAACTAAAGCAAAGCCAGCTTATTAGCTAAGCTCAACCAAGTTTTTTTTACATTTTCATTACCAGAAGAACGCCAAACAGCTAAATCCAATAGAGCCGTTTCTCTATCAATTCCGGCTAAATCAGCTAATTTTACCATCGTATCTTCACTGGGCAGAGATTTACCTTGAAACAACGAAGATAAAGATGGACCTGAAATATCTAATAATTTGGCAATACCATTATTAGATGCTACTCCGGTTTTTCTTCTGGCTTCAGAAAGGTAATCATCAAAATTTCTCATGATAAAAACCTCCTTAATAATAGATTAAGCAATAAAAGACCTATAGCTATAACTATAGATTCTATAGTCAGTATCTCATTTAAATTTAATCTTGACAAGCTATTAGTTAATAGCTACAGTCTAAATGATAGTCAACAGCTATCAGCTAATCCCAACTAACGAGTGGTGTCCGAGGTTGGGGCCTTGGAAGCAGGGAGGGAGGCCGAGCGGGTCTGGAAACAGTTATAAACTCCGAAGTAAAACGATAATCCGGCCGGATCCGCCTCCTGAACTCAAAGAAGCTCTGCTTTTAAGGCTACTGAACACCCCGCCCAACGGGCGGAACATTGGCCCCAACAAGAAAGGAATAAAAATGATTATAGGAAGCTTAAACAAACAATTAAAAGGCAAAATCACCACATTGCAGCACAGTTTCAATCTGAAGCTTGACCCTAACACGAGCCCGAAAGGGGAAGACAGCCCGACACATATAGTCCGGGCTGTTAACAGTCGCGGGGATGTATTTCAGATTGGTTCGGCCTGGGAACGAAAAATCACCAAAGGCGAAAAGATTAACCAGAACATGTACAGTCTGGCCATTGATGACCCGGCACTTGAGTCCCCGCTTAATGTTACGGCGTTCCCGGCACCTGAAGGATACCATATTGTTTGGGAAAGACAGAACAAGGTTGCAAAGAAAGAGGAATTTTGAGCAATGTCGAGTTTTGACTTAAACATAGATTTAGGCAAAGCGTTTGGAAAGCACAAAATAAACATTGTGGTTGAGCACACAGGGCTCGGCCACATTGTTTTTTATGGAAAATTGCCTTTTGTGAAGGAGTTGCGGGAAGAGGTTAAGGTTGACGACTGGTTGATTAACGAACTGGAGGAGATTAACCGGTCATTAACAGATTTTAAGCTGATGCTGCAGCGTTATGGTTTGGATAGCTCGCGGCTGCAGATAGATACCCAGCAGTTGCCGATTATAAAAAAGACAAACAGCTTTGCGTTAAATGCCGGATATAAAAATATATCAATTAATATCAATGAGTTATCTGACTGCATTAATAAGATTTCTCTTGCGGCGAGAGTGGAATTTAACCGCAGCGGGCAAGCGGCTTTAAACTGGTGACGGTTTCGCCCCCCGCGTCTAACAGGGGGGTGATGAAATACATTATACGGGGATTTATGATGATAAAAACAAAATTAATACCAGGCATTAATTTTTCAGAAGTAAGGAAAAATTATGCAAAATTTCTAGCCTGTGGCTATGATAGTATCCAGGAAAGTTTTAATTTGACTATCACTGCGGAATGGGCGGAAAAGCTTTTATATATGAAAAACCAGGTTGAATTGTCCAATTCGCCGGTCAGCTTTGTTTTGGTTGAGCCGTTACAGCTGGCGGTCACCGGAGCTTCGGGCTTCACCTATCGCCTTGAGAATGATGATTTCCAGATATTGATTCGCAATCCGGCCGGAAAGATTCGGGAGTGGCAGGTTTCAGTAAGGTATTTGTCCGGAGGCCTTTGGGAGTACGGGTATGACGCTCTAAAAGATAGGGTAGTGAAAGTTCTGATGAAGCTCTGCTATGCGCCAAATTCTGAGGATTGGCAGCGCATAACACGTTGTGATTTCTGTTTTGATTTTTACTCTCCGGAATTTGGCAAAGAGATGACACCGGAGATTTGTTCCGGCATTGTTGGGACAAATAAGGTCAAACAGCAAATTTGCGGTGCGACATCTTTTGAAGATGCTGAAATCGGTTTCAGCGGCTGGATTAAGGCGGGCAGGGTTGAGACCCTGACGATTGGCAGCAAAGCCAATATGCAGGTTTCGATTTACGATAAAACCCGAGAAATCAAGGAAGCATCCGGAAAGACATGGTTTTATAAAATTTGGGGCGGAGAATATAAAAATGACGTTTTTCGGCTTGAAATCCGCATGTCCAAGGAATGGCTGCGCAACCGTGAAATCAAGACGATGCAGGAAATTGAAGAGAATCGGGAATATTTAGTTAACGAAGCTTTAATCCGGAGACGGTTGTCGGTTCCCGGAGCTGATAGCAACAGAAGCCGCTGGAAATTGCATCCGCTTTGGGTTCTGGCGTATCAGATTAACGGTTCGCGACAGGAAGTTTTGCAAATTGGTCGGCAAACAACCAAGAAGCGGCAGGAATTGAAAGAAATGTGTATTAAACAAGCCGCCGGCTGTATTCGTTCTGCGGTTATTCTTGAGGCCAGAGAGTGGGATGAAGAAAGTTTTGTAATTACGGCTCGCGATGTCTATCAAGAGCTATTTAACGACCCAAAGCGGCACGAAAAAGAGCGAAGAACGATAGAACGCTATAAATTTACAGGAGAAGCAGCATGACATACAATCCGCCTAAACCTATTCCCGAGATTGTCGGAGAAATAACTTGCCCGGCTTGTGGAGCGAAAACGCCGGTAAAGGTTAACAAAAATGGTATATTATACGTATATTGCCATAATGAAATCAATTCAGACACTGGAGAGAGGTGCTGTCACCGGATTACCTGGGGCAGGGCGGCCAGCCGAAAATTTTTGAGAGAAAACAATATAGAGGTGCTAAGAAATGGAGCTGCAACAATTGGAGACATCGAAACAACCGGAAACGACAATAGAGAGCCAGATTTCTCCAGCGTCTGGGGAATGTAGTCATCTTGATGCGTTAATTGCGGATTTTGAGGATATCGAACAGCAAGAAACCACGCAGCAGATGGTTGTTTCCGGTGTATTGATGGATAAGGCCGGATTTAGGACTGTGTTTTTTGGCGGGGCGGAATTTGCTAAGAATTTCAAACCGGAATATCAGTCATTAAAGATGCTGAATGAAGGAAATCCGCAAGCGGTTGCGGCAATAGATTGCTTGTATGACAGTATTATGGATGTGCCGCAGCTTCATTGGCTGTTAAATCCTGGCGGGAAATGGGCGCAACGCGGTTTTGCGATTGGAATGTTTTTCATTCCGTTCGGCTTTGCTTTGTATAAAGATATCAAGAGCGAGAAGCAAATTTCGCAGCCTAAAAGCAAGGTTCCGGAGAAGAAAGAGCACTTAGTTGTCGATTTGGGAGATTTTCAATGATAAAAGATGCCAAAATTATAGGTATATGGGGGCGCCGAGGAAGCGGCAAAAGTACCCGGGCAAAGATGTTAATTAAAGGAAACAGCCGATTGGTTGTTTATGACCCGATTCTGGAATACGGCAAAGAGGGCTGCCAGGTGGTTACTTCCATAAAAAATATGCTTATAGCTATAAAAAAAGGCTGGCAAAGTGGATTTAAGATTGCATATCAGCCCGGACAAGATGATGATCACGTTGATAATCTGGCCAAGATTTGTGAATATCTAACCAAAGTTCAACAGCCTTATTTTGAAGAGCGGGACAATCGTAAAATCACGTTTGTGATTGAAGAAATGAGTTTGTCGGTTCCCAATCGCAACGACCCAAGACTTAATAAAATGTTAAATCTTTGCAATATTGGCCGCCATTATGGTCTTGAGGTTATAGGAATCAGCCAGCGCTTGGCCGAAGTCCACACGACATTTCGCAGCAACACGCATGAAAATTATTTTTTCGCGCTGTCATCGGCTGTAGATATTAATGCGGCTGCTCAAATCATTGGAAAAAGCCACGCGGAACAACTTTTAACGGTTCCCACACATTGCGGATTTAAGTTTTGCGATGGAAAACTCACCGCAATTAATAACCTTAAAGGGGTTTGATATAGATATATCTATAGGATTTATTTGTTTAAGTTATATCTATAACAAATTGAAATTTATATAAATATATTGCTGAAATATTGCCAGGAAAAGAATCACGCTTCATTATAGAGGCGTGATTTTTATTTAACATTTTTCTTTAACAAACAAAGTGGGGACACAGATGGGAAAAACTGATATGAAAACCGTTGGTTTGGTTGCTTTGGGCGTTTTTGTTGCCGGTCTGGTGATGAATGCGCTGCGGGACAATAGTTTCGTAAAGAATGCCATCAATGGCTATGATGCTTAACAAGGGGAAACAATATGTTAAGATTTAAACGTAAACTTCCTTCTTTTAATACCGTGCGGCGCGGAGCAACGGCAACTGCAAATTTGCCATGCACCGGCGCTTATCGGTCAATAGATTTGATTTTGACCACGGCAGAAGGCGTTGCATTGACAGAAGCGCAGATTAAAAAGGTAGTCAGCCGCGTTCGTTGCCTGATTAATGCAAAGTGCTATTTTGAGGCCTCGGGCAAATATATTATTGATTTGCTTAATCGCTACAAGGGTTTGCCGTTTACGGCTGGCTATTTGCATATTCCGTTTACCGATAGAACTTTTCGCGGTGTTGATGCCGAGGATATGTTGCGTTGGGGAATGAGAAATGTTGCAACGTTTGACATCGAGATTGAAATTGCTGATGTTGCTGAAGCCGATAGCCTGATAATTAAGGGTGAGGCATTGGTTGACAATGTTTCCGAGGATTTAGGCGTTATTCGTGAAATTCATGAATTTTCCTATGCTTCAACCGGAGCCGGAAATTTTGAAGTTGCAGATTTGCCAAAATATAACGGTTCGTTGGCTGAAATGCATATTGATTGCGCCAATAAAATTAAGGGTTTGGAATTCAAGGTTGACAATATTGTCTATATTGAAGGCGACTTAGGAACTTATAACGCACACTTGGAACGAGAAGGGGAGCGTGTCCCGCAATCCGGATATGTTCATCATGACCCTTGCTTTACCAATCGTCTGCGTGACTGTTTTACTATGGCTGATAAGAGCGATATCCGCTATTATTTGGACATGACGGCAGCACAAGCCATGAAGTTTATTATGGTAACCATCAACGCACCTTTGGGCTATAAAACCGCATAGAAGGAGGAAACATGGCAGATATTGATGGGGCTTCGGAAAAAAGCTGGTGGGATAGTTTTGTAGATGGCGCTAAAGAATTGGCGGGTACCTATTTGAACTACGACCTAGCCAAAACTCAAGCCAGCAATTCATCTACCACTTCTCCCGCACCGGTAACAACACCAGCGAGTGGCATAGATAATAATACTATGCTGCTCGTTGGCGGCGGCATTCTTTTGGTAGCTCTAATTTTGGTAATGAAAAAATGACAATACCAACAACAACCCAAATACCCAAAGAAGTTACAGGTGGAAATGCTGGACCGGCAACATCAGGAAGCAATGGACAGTTCTGGACTGATGTTACTAATGGCGATTTTATTGTCGGGGGTAGCAAAAACAACTGGCTTCCAGCGTTAATTGTTGCCGGATGTGGAGCAGCTGCATGGTGGATTTTCGGGAAAAAGTAGCCTGGACACCGGAGCTGAAACAACTTTTAGCTCCGGCGATGGCGCATGACCCTTTAAATTCTATCTGCGCTCTTGAAGACGATATAAACAAGGGGATTTGCTCTGTTATTGTCGGGTATGAGCAGCAGGAAATTATTTTAGCTTTTGTAACACGGATTGATGTTGGGGAATTTGGTAAAGAGTTGGTAATTGTAGCCGGAGCTTCGCGAGGCCATGATAATACCAAGAGGTCGGTTCCGGCGTTTGTGGCTTTGGCCAGAAAGTACGGATGCGAATATATACGCATTCACACAAGATTAAAAGCTTTGGGACGTATTCTATATAGCCAGGGTTTTGAATTTTCGGAAATGGTTTTAAGGAAACAAGTTTAATGGGCGGTAAATCAAAATCAAGTTCATCTACAACCAATCAAACATACAACGTTGATGAACGTATTGGCGCGTCTGATAATGCGGTTGTTTTATCAAACAATATTGACGGTGATAACAATATTGTAACCGATTACGGAGCAATTTCTGGAGCTTTGGACTTTGCCAATTCTACAATTTCAAACTCTCAGGCTATTGTTGATAAGGCTTTAAGTGCAAATACCGCAGCCAATAAGCAATCTCTGGATTTTGCGGAAGATGCTCTAAAAAAAGTTAATGATGCGACTGATAAGGCTTATAATTTTTCGCAAAACGTTGCTGATGATGCCTTTGACTTTTCGGATAAATCTGTTTCCAAGTCTTATAATTTTGCCAATAATGCAATGGATTTTGCAGGACAATCGCAGCGCTGGAGCTATGATTCTTTAAACCAAAATACAAAGTTAGCTTTTGATTTTGCCAATAATGCGACAATTTCAGCGGATGAGCGAATTGTCAGCAAAACATTGCCGGTTCTTATTATTGGTGGATTTTTGTTGATTTCGGTAGCTCTAATGGGAGGTAAAAAATCATGAATATTTCAAATTACAAAAGAATTATTCCCGCTGGACAGACCGTTGCCGAACGCGTTACCTGTACTTTCATCTATTGCGATTATTGCAATTCTCAGCTGCGGTTGCGGCTTCCAGATGGTAGCACTTTAAATTTTAAAACCGGCAAAAAAATTCGTCTTCCGGAACAAATTAGCTTTTTCTTTTTGGAAAATTTATCAGAACAAGAAATTGTTGTTGAATACGAATGCGGTTTTGGCGATGTCTCGGATGATAGCATAAAGCTGCAGGGTTCCGTTTCCGTATTTTCTGGGAATAATTTATCAATCCAAGCTGTTAATTTGACCGCTAATAATGTTTCTGAAATCTTATCCTATAATTCAAATCGCAATAGCGTAGTTCTGCAAAATAATGATGCGGTCGATATATGGATCGGCGAAAGTAATCTTAATATTTCGCAGAAAAATGGATACCGTATTCCGGTAGGAGGTATGTTGAACCTTGGTGTGAAATCGGCTTTATATGCTGAAGCTTCATCATCAGCAACAATTTCTGTTATTGAAATTTTGGAGAGTTGATATGTTAAATTATGGTTCTGCAGACCTCAAAACCGAATTTGATAAAAAGGTTAATAATTCCGGAAACGAAAAGGTAACCGGCATTAAAACATTTTGCCAGTCCGGCGGTGCACAACAACAGCATCTCCTGATTCAAAACGATGAAATGACAACTTCGATACCAGCTCAAGAACAATGGGTTGGCATTGCTTTTATTAATAAAGCTAAAGATTGGCTTGCGTCTCTTAGATATCGTTTTGGTACATCTGGTCTTGTTCGGTCTGTTTGGTCTGTGAAAAATTTAGATCAAACTCAAACATCTGAATTATATCATGGATTTAACCCCTCCGGAAACTGGGAATCCGACATTGTCGTCACAGATAATAATCGTGCACAGACTATTACCGGCAGAAAAACATTCAAGGATTCGGGAATTGGCATAATTAAATCCGGTTCAGCCATTGATATTCAAAATACCGCCGTAGACCTTACCAGTACGTCAATTTCAGGTACAACTGAAATTCATTTTATTGATAAAAATAACAAAGTGCAGGGGATTGTAGAGCATCAAAATACTGTTGCCGGCAATTCAGTTATGATCATGGCAGCCAGAAATCACGCCAATACAAAGTGGACGACTGTTGAAGTTGGTTTTTCTTCTTCTGATGCAGCATATTGTCATGTCCCTAATCCAGTAGCAGAAAGCAATGCAAATGATGCTGCAACCACTTATTGGGTTCGGAATTACAGCAAGAATTATGGCGCGCAGCTTAACTATGCCGCAGCCGTAACAATTTCCGGTACCGGGAATAAAACAGCTCCAGCTTCCGGGGTGTTAATTATGACCGGTAAAGGCGCATCAGCTGCTGGAGAGTTCAAAATTACCATCGATGGTCAAACGTTCGCCTGTTATCAGGGCTACTCCGGTTCGGATTATAATCATGGGTCTTTTGCTTATTTTCCTGTTAAAAGCGGCCAAGAGTATACGGTCGATATGTTATCTGCGGCTTGTGATTTGCGTTTTATTCCTTATCAATAGGAGAAAAATATCATGACTGAAGAAAGTATTTTAGAAGATTTTTCGAGTGAAGAAATCGTTGTTGGAGATACCATTTATTATTTGCTCAATCCAGACGGCAGTATTGGCAGCTTTGCTCGCTGGAAGTTTGATGCTGCCGCTATCGAAGCTTCGGAACCGATTGTTCAAGGTCATGATGGAAAATATTATTTCGAAAGTCAGTTACCAGAAATTCCTGCGCCTGACTATAAAGAACTCAGGCGCATCGAATATCCTGATTTTCGCGAATATCTGGACGCCCAAGTGAAAATTAATTCCGGAAATGATGAGTTAATTGCGGCCGGAAATGCTCAGCTAGAGGCTTATTATGCTGCGTGTCTGACAGTTAAGGCGAAATATCCAAAGGAAAATATTGATGAAGAAATTGATAGCCCTAATGATTCTGTATCTGATGTTTAGAGGAGGGAGAAAGCTTTTGACCGATAAAGAAAAAGAAATTGATGTTTTGGCTAGAACGATTTGGGGAGAAGCCAGAGGTGAGGGGACGCGCGGAATGCAAGCCGTAGCGAATGTTATTATGAACAGAGTTAATGCCTTGTCCTGGTTTGGCAACACTATTGAAGGTGTCTGTAAGAAACCTTATCAGTTCAGCTGCTGGAACGCGAATGACCCTAATTCTAGTCTTTGCCAACAAGTTAATGCTACAGATGTTCAATTTCAGCAGTGTAAAAATATCGCCACTTTGGCCGTAAATGGCCGTTTGGCCGATATTACCAACGGCGCAAACCACTACCATGCCGTTGGAATTCGCCCCAACTGGGCAGATGACAGCAAAAAAACTGTCACAATCGGGAATCATGTTTTTTATAAACTATAAAGGAGAAGAACCATGAAAAGACGGAAAAGAACGGCAAAAATTGGCGTGACAGCTGGCGGAAAGCTTAAAAAAGGTTATCGCTATGCTAAAGGCGGCCGCGTCGTTAAAGCCCGCAAAAAGAAATAAGGAGCTTGCATAATGCCGTGGTTAATTGGAATCGGAATCGGCCTGATTGGCGGTTTTACCAGCTCGGGAGCTGTTAAGGAAACGGCATCCGCCGGAAAATATATAGCCACGGCCGCAATCGTCTATGTCGCTTATCGTTTTTCAAAAGATGCCGGTTGGATTGGAAAATGATGGAAGATATAATCAAATTAATAATCGGAAACAGTCCGCAGATGTTTGTCTTTTTGTACTTCGCGTATAAGATGGATAAACGGCTGACTGTCTTGGAAATTAAAGAGGATTTGCGCAATGGAAAAAGATAATAAACTGCCGTTCTATAAACAGAAAAAATTTTGGGCTGGTATTCTAACCCTGGGAGCCGGGGTGCTGACCGGCGCCGTAACCTGGTATGATGCTATCGCCCAAGCTATCACCGCCGCTTTCGGCAACTGATATTGACAACATAAATATTTCCTTATATAAAAGAGAAACCCGATGCGGCAACATCGGGTTTCTTCTAATCCGTGAAAGGAGTTAACTCCCTAACTTCTTCCATATGAGGTTAGGATAGCTTATTTTTTAGCTCTTGTCAACAAGTTTGATATAAGCTTTAAAATAGGCAAAGTCAACTCCTTTCCCAAAACGAAAGGAGGTTTAAAGTGTTAATCAAGATAATCATTATCTTAAAGTTAATACTTGAGATGTTACTTATCCTTTTGGATAAATAACAGAGGGAAGGGAGCTCCTAGCTCCCTTTCTTTAATTCATAACACTTCAATTTTTGATAATTTCCGTCTTTCCAGGCTTTCAGAACTTCTAAAACGGTGCGATATCGGTAATAAATATGCTCCAATGAGTTGATTTTGCGATATATCTGCATCGGTTTTAGCCCTAAATCATGTAAAATTTTAATAACCTGGGCTAAAATATACCGTTCGTAAGCATAATGATAATCTGATTGGAGAGAGTAGGCCAGAAACACCTGGCGCATTGGCAGCCCAAAATTATGCGACACAAACATCAAAGCTTCCAATTCATCGCGGCCATAAGAAATTTCTTCCTGGATTGCCGCCATAATATCGAACAGAGAATTTCCTTCAGCGCAGCTAATCAGCACGTTTGCACGCTCAACACAAGAAATATAATCCTGAATCTTGTCACAAAACTTCCGGAGCGGTTCCGTATCCAGACAATGAGTGTCTGCCTGAATCGGATAAACTTTTTTATTTTTCTTGATTTCATAATCTACGATGGTAGCCATGACACAATCCTTATTAATTTTTGACGAAAGTAGATAACTACTTGATTATAGTACAATAATAGAGGAGAAAGGTAAATCCAGCACCAACAATTTGTCGCATAATTTATATTATGAATATCATGAAATATAAATATCAAGATAACTATTGCTCTGACAGCAATTTGAATACAACGTTTTAACATCGCAAATTGATGAAAACTAAAACTCAAAATCAATCTGTTCACGCCAATCGCGGTAAATTAATTCATAAAGCCGCTGAAATCAATTCCTGAGTATATTTGTTCCGCGGATACCTTAAAACCTCGTCACTTGGTCCAACCTCAATCAAACAACCATCCTTCATTACGCCGATGCGGTCCGACATTGCCCGTATTGCCGCCATATCGTGTGAAATAAAGATATATGAAATTCCTCTTTGTTCCTGAATTCTATTTAACAAGGTCAACACCTGTTTTTGGATTGTCACATCCAGCGCCGAAGTTGGCTCGTCCAAAATTAAAATTTTAGGCTTAAGAACCAATGCCCGTGCAATCGCTATTCTCTGCCGTTGTCCGCCGGAAAATTCATGAGGATATTTTGTCAGCGCTTCCTCACTCAGACCGACTTCTTTCAAAACTTTCACAATCCAACGATGCTTATCTTCCTTATCAAGCTCCGGAAAATGAACTTCCAAGCCTTCTCCGACAATATCCGCAACCGACATTCTCGGATTAAGCGAATTATACGGATCCTGAAAAACAATCTGCACCATCTTTCTAAAACTTTTACTTGATTGAATAATATTCTGTTTTTCATCGATATTTTCAAAACTGACAAAACCGTCATGCTTAATCAGATTGGCAATAGCCAACCCCAGCGTCGTTTTTCCGGACCCCGACTCCCCGACAATCCCCAGCGTCTCATTACGATACAACTCTAAAGACACATGGTTAACGGCCGTCAGCTTTTCAGTAACATTACCCCAAAAATTCTTCTTCAGCACAAACTCTACACTAACGTCTTTAGCCGTCATAACAATATCTTTAGAAGAATTATTATTGTTTTTCAGCGAACAAAATGATGATATTAATGTTTTTGTATAATCATTCTGCGGATTGTCAAAAACATCCCCAACCAATCCCTGCTCAACGACCTGCCCGTTTTTCATAACCAAAACTCGGTTTGCCATTTTCCGAACCAAACGCAAATCATGGCTGATAAAAATAATTGACATTCCTGTTTTTTCACGTAATTTCAGCAACAAATCAACAATTTGTTTCTGAACGGTCACATCCAGCGCCGTCGTTGGCTCATCAGCCACCAAAATCTCCGGATTATTAGCCATTGCCATGGCAATCATCACCCTCTGCCGCTGTCCCCCTGACAATTCAAAAGGAAAAGCTTTCATCCGCCGGCGCGCATTCTTGATGCCGGTCATTTTCAACAGGCGCAAAACCTCTCTTTTGGCCTCTTTGGCACTAAACCCGCGATGCAAAATCAAAGCTTCGCTGATTTGTTTTTCAATGCGGTGCAAAGGATTCAAAGAAGACATCGGCTCTTGGAAAATAAAAGCAATTTTATTTCCGCGAATTTGCTGTATTTTTTTGTCTCCAATCAGCTCCCTTCCCTGTAACAAAACCGAAGAATTTGAACTGTGAAAAGCTTTCGGATACGGTAACAAACCCAGCAAAGACAATGCAGTAACCGACTTTCCCGAACCGGATTCCCCGACAATTCCCAATACCTCGCCGCGCTCAACCTTAAAAGAAACGTCTTTAACGG
>ULME01002292.1_pt1 | contig 18294 bp, 16 predicted proteins | sample 1951591 | NCBI WGS metagenome assembly ULME01 (sample SAMEA4835544, study PRJEB28245) | human gut metagenome | biome: gut microbiome; material: fecal sample | place: Denmark | collected 2008
TATCATTGAAAAGTCTCAACAGATTATTGATGATGATAGATTTAAAATTGACTCAAAACATATCTTAGTATCTGCAGGTAGAATAGATCCAGTTAAGAGGTTTTCAATGATTCCCAAAGTAGCAAGAACTCTTTTAAATATGGGGCTTTCTTTAAAATGGTATATATTAGGTCCAACAGTTTCACTTATAGAGTATAAACGTTTACATGAAAATATTGCAAAATATGATGTTACGAAAAATGTTATTTGCTTAGGAAATAAGAAAAATCCGTTTCCTTATCTTGTGAAATCTGATATTTATGTCTGCACCTCGGAATCTGAAGCATGTCCAATGGTCTTTAATGAAGCAATGATTTTAAAAAAGCCAGTCGTGACCACTAATTTTGGTTCAGCTTCTGAATTTATCAAAAATGGGGAAAATGGAAGCATCTGTGATTGTCAAGAATTGGCAAATAGTATTTTTGATTTATTGTCAAATGAAGATAAATATATTGAGTATCAGAATAAACTAACAGATTCTACAATTTTTAATAATGATATCATCGCATCAATTAATTCGTTATTCTCATAGAAAAGATGAAACAGTATATATTCATAACAAATCAATATCTACCAACACCAGGCGCTACTGGAATGTGTGTGCATTCAGTTGCTTCAGAAATTGCTCATAGAGGTTTTCAAGTTTCTGTAGTTTGTTATAGTAATGATGGTAAATACCATGAGGAACTATATAATAATTTGAGAGTATATAAAGTGCCTGTGCCATTCTTTTTAAGAGAAATCCAGAGCAATAGCAGTTTATTAAAAAAAATATTTAGGCTTTTTTCTTTGGCTGCGAAGCTTGTACATATAAGGGACTATCCTCTTCGTAGCACATTGCTTGTTTCACGATATGTAAAAACGATTAAAAGAATAATAGATTTAAATAATCAGATAACTATCGTTGCATCATATACACCCTTAGAGGCTGTAGTAGCAATGTTAAAAATAAAAAAAGCATATAAGGGCATAACCGCTATATTCTATTCAACAGATACTCTTTCAAACGAAAAAGGAAACGAGGGTATGTTGTCTATAGAAACCCGAACGGCAAAGGGCATAAGATGGGAAAAGCGTATACTTTCAAATATAGATATGGCAATAATTATGGAATGTCATATGAACTACTATTTGGGAGAACAATACAAATTATTCTTTCCGAAAATGGTAACTGCTAACTTTCCACTCTTGAAACCACAAAAAATAATTAGTGCTCAGAAGTTCAAAGGTTGTAAAAAAACACTTGTATATGCTGGAACATTGTATAAAAAATTGAGAAATCCTTCTTTTTTATGTGAAATACTATATAGTGTATCGCAATGCTCACCAATTAATGTAGTTTTTATGGGAGGTGGAGATTGTGATGACATAATGGGTTCTTATGTAGATAAAAGTAGTGGTGTCATTCAATTCTTGGGAATGCAATCACATAGTGAAGCAATGAAATATATAAAAGAATGTGACATATTATTAAGTATTGGCAATAATGAGAGTCCTATGGCTCCATCAAAAATATATGAATATATGTCAACAGGAAAGCCTATCATTCACACTTATACTTGGGAAAAAGATCCATGCATAGAGCCATTAATGAAATATGGTAATGCATTATTATTAAATGAGAAAGAAGAGGTAGATGTAAATTCAATTTGTAAATTTATTGAAGATAGTTATATCATACCATATAGTGATGTAAAAGCTAAGTTCATGAGTGCAACACCAGAATATACAGCTGATTTAATTTGTAATCTTTAATTTTAAATTTAATGCGACTTCAGACAATTTCAGTTATAATCCCTGTGTATAACGCAGCGAATTATGTTGGTAGGTGTATTGAGAGCGTGCTAGCTCAGACATACAATAATTGGCAGATGATTCTCGTAGACGATGGGTCTAAAGACAAAAGTTTGGAGATTTGTCAGAAATATGCAGATGAGGACGACCGTATCAGTGTGATACATCAAGAAAATGCAGGTCCTGGTATTGCCCGTAATACGGGTATAGCTAAAGCTTCGGGTAATTATGTTGTTTTCATTGATTCAGATGATTATATAGAAAAGGATTATTTTCAACTCCTTTCGAAGCATGATGAAGATGTTGTTTTTATCAACGTTCGTGACGTTGATGAGGATGGACGTGTGCTTAAGGAGGATTTTATGGCTAAGAACAAAAATCTCTCAATAGAGACAATTTTGCGTCGTCAGATGACAGGCAAAATTGATTGGGGTGGTGTAAGAAAGGCCTTAAAAATAAATATTCTACGAGATAATAATGTAAAGTACACGAAACATAAAATAGGCGAGGAAGCACTGTACAGTTTTCAAGTATTGTGGTATGCAAAGTCTGTAGCGTTCATTGATACGCCTCTTTATAACTATGTGCAAAGAGGTGACAGCCAGTCTCATTTAAAGGTGGATGATCCTTGGGGAGAAGTGGCTTTAGCAATGAAAAATAAAGTACAGGAAATGGATTTGTATCCTAAGTTCGCTAACACCATCAATGCTTTTCTTCTCACGGCATCATCTGTTTCTGCCAATTGTCTTGCCAATAACTATCCGTTTTCTTCATATCTTACCGAAGTAAAGAGATGTAGAAGACAATTGAGCGAGGTAATAGACAAAAAATATCCAATAGATAAAAACAATATGAGTGGTAAGGCCCGCATTGTGGGATGGTTGATGCAACACGGTTTTTATTTATTGATTTGGGTATTGGCAAAGCTTAAGTCTATGAGAAAATAACCTTTTCATTCAAGTATGATAATAATACTTGATGTGAATAGTATACTCGTTTGCAACTATTATGTGGAAATTAAATTAAGATGGAAAAAATAGCAGTAATTTTACCTGTATACAAGAACGATAAAGTTCAGTATATTAAACTGTCGTTTGACAGTATTCTAAATCAAACATACAAGGAGATTCACCTCTTTATAGGGGTGGATGGTCCTGTAGGCAAGGATTTGGAAGAGTGTTTGAAAAAGTATGAGCAGGATGAGCGCGTGACTGTGGAATGGTTTAAGGAAAACCGTGGTCTTGCCATTGTGCTGAACGATTTGCTTGACATCTGTTTTAAGGAGGGGTATGAGTATATAGCCCGAATGGATGCCGATGACATCTCGATGCCTGAGCGTTTTGAAAGGCAGATGGCTTATCTGCAACAACAACCCGAAATAGATGTTGTGGGTGGAGCCATTGAGGAGATTGACGAGAATAGCGAGAGTAGAGGAAAGACAATTGTTTATCCATTGACATCGGATGACTGCTATAATTTCTTTGCACGTAGAAATCCTCATGCTCATCCTGCTGTGATGTTCCGTAAGAGTTTCTTTGACAAGGCAGGATGCAAGTATCGCCCAGAGTACAGACAGAACCAGGACACTATGCTTTGGCTTGACGGCATGAAGGCTGGTACAAAACATGCCAACTTGCCGGATGTAGTGTTGCGTTTCCGTTTCACCAACTCATTGTTCAAGAAGCGTCGTAACGGTTGGGCTTTTGCTACGAAACAATTGCACGACCGTAAAATTATCAACAAGACTCTTGGATATGGCTTCGGAGCAACAGTATTTGGATATATGATGTTTTGCATGTTGGTTTCGCCTCCGTGGGTTAAGAAGATTGCTTATAAAGTGTTTAGATAAGATGCAACAGCAGCCACCTATAATCCAGTACATAGTACTTCTTGGCAATCATGAGAAGATGCCTTTTATCAATATACCTCCTTCTACTGTTGTACATCCATTGTTAAGGCATTTGGGTAATTTGCCACAACATATGATGCATTTTATCTATGGTTGTGATTATCATGCCCTACTTCTACAACAAGGTCGGCAGACGGGGTATAATATTAAGTTTAGCCATCCTGATACTAAGGATGCACTTTTAATGATTCCTTATTCAGAGAATGATGTTTATGTATTCCTCGTATGTACAGAAAGTGAACAGATTAGACAAGAATATGTCAAAGTTGTTAATCATTTTGTTGGCGACAATACTCTTATAATAGTAGAAGAGGGAACAGGGAAAGTAGGAGGGTTACCTGGTAATATAGTTGATAATTTTACTGCTGTTTGGAATTGGTTTTATGAATTCTGTAATAGTCATTATAAAATCGATTATGACAGACTACCTTATGCTGTGCCTTATTTTGAAGATACGGATTTCTATGATACGGGTAAAGTGTTTTCACCAACCAGAGTGAATACCCAAACTTTCAATGCAATGTTGGGAAATTGGGGTTATGAAAAGGAATTGACACTAGATGAACTGTTTGAGTTTAAAGCTGAATCAACTAAAAACGCTTTTGGTAATAAACACGGTTTTGACTGACAACAGGAACTTCTTTATCAAATAGCCAATATGTATGCTGTAGAGAGGAACATTGCACAAGGGATTAGACAGAAGAAATACTTTGAAGACCAGTTCTATTCACCATTGATAATTGCTGCTCCATACAATAGTGCAGAGATGCGCAAACCATTTGATTTAAACTCTTTCCCAGATTCTTATGAGAAGACGATGGCAAAGAGGATTAATACTAATTTTAATTATGAGTATACAGAGAATTATACAGTAGACTTCAAGAAAGGGGAATACTCGGAGTCTGATGTAATTATATACCATGCAGTTCAAGAAAAGTTTGTAACGTCTCGAATGAATTTCTTTGATATTGTTGGTACGCTACATGCATCTGTCAGGTTTTCACCTTATCTACGATTGCCGATATTAGGTAAAAATATCAATTCAGAACTTGCCTTTGTCGGTATAAAGGAGATGAAGAAGTTAAGTGCATCGAAAAAAGCCAACAAAGCAATAAGGAAGGTTATGGAACGTATTGGCAATAAGATCGTAAAATTGACCATATCTCCTAATGGTCAGAAAATGTTGAGTAAACGTCCATCCCAGATTGTAGCAATGACGGATTTGCCGATTGAATGGACTATGATAGATGGTGTTCCGCTTGCTTTTACGCATGATATATGTAGATTGCCCGAAACTCCTATTCTGTCTTTATTGAGCGTATATGAGCAAGCTGTTTTTACACCTTATATAATACCAGGAGATATTATTAGTAAGACACTTGTGGTATTTGGAAACAAGGATAATGCTTTTGTGAAGGCTCAAGAGGAGGTTAAAAGTCTATCAAAGACTTTGGGGTTTCACATAACTACTTGCTTGAGTATTGACGAATTGGAGCAAGCTATATCAGTTACGAAGCCAGAATTGTTGATAATAGATGCCCATGGTGATGTTGATGAAAACACTCATCAAACTTTTTTATGGGTGGGTAATGAACGCTTAACTGGCGATATTGTCGTAAAAAGAAATCTTTCAGCACGACTTGTTTTTTTGTCTGCTTGTAAGACAAGTACAACTTGCAATACGATATCGACTATTGGAAATGCTTTCTTTGAAGCAGGTGCAAATGCAGTTACGACTTCTTATCTTCCAGTTTATGTAAATGAGGCTACTCAGTTGTATTCTCGTTTGCTGAGATTATTAGATGCTACTGCAACAAAGCCCATACACAAGAATTGGTTGGCATTCATGGCATATTTGTAACGAACATCGTATATTCAGTCTTTAGTGACTGAGGCTAAGGATGAAAACAAAGGCAAGATTAATGAAAAAGACTTGATGGATTTGATAAATTTAACGACTAATTCAATGCTTTTTAGGAACAGAAAGCAGATATATAAGAAATTGAATGACACTAATCTTGCGCATAGAATGGGGGTAGATTTTAATAATGTAATACCGCATTATTTAATGTATTCTACTCTTGGGCGTGCTGACTTGATAAGGTTTGAGAGCGATATGAAAAGAGTTGATGAATTAAACATTCAAAATAATTGCCAATGAGTATGGTTGATAATGACGTTTCTCATATGCAAACATTGTTTTTTGAACTGCTTCATGTGACAGTAGGCTCGTGCACAAAACTATCTGTTATTCCTTCTAATAAAGAATGGCAATATCTTTATAATATGGCAAATAAACAGGCTCTGATTGGTGTCTGTTTTCATGGAGTAAAACAATTGCCAAAGGAACAGTTGGTAAATATGCCATTGCAACTGAAAATGCAATGGTTGGGCATTACTGCTAATATTCAAAAGCGGAATGAGGTAATGGATATAAGATGCCGTCAGTTGCAGAATCAATTGGCAGATTTTTGCTTTAGTGGTTGCGTGTTGAAAGGGCAAGGTGTGGCTTACATGTATCCCAAAAAACTGTCTTATCTCCGTCAATCAGGAGATATTGATGTTTGGGTAAAAGGAGGTTTTAGCTCAGTGAAGGCTTTGGCTAAGAAGATGAACCAGCATGTAAAGGCAACAGAACAACATGTGGATTTGAGTTTCTTTAAGGATGTTGAGGTAGAAGTACATTTTATACCTACAATGTTGAGAAATCCGTTTGCCAATAGACGTTTACAGAAATGGATAAATGAGCAGAAAGAGACTCAGTTCTTAAACAAAAATGACAAGGGAATGTGTGTTCCTACCTTGGAATTTAACCTTGTGTATATGATGATTCATACTTATCGACATCTTTTTGCAGAAGGTGTAGGGTTTAGACAGGTGATGGATTATTATATGTTGTTATGCTCGGAGTCTATAAGTATAGAGCTTAGACAAAAGACTATGAAATGTATGCGTTTATTGCATATAGATAAGTTTGCTGCTGGGTTGATGTGGGTGATGAATAAAGTATTTGGTCTTACGGAAGATAAAATGCTTTGTAATCCCAATGAAAGACATGGAGCGTTTATTCTTAATGAAATAATGACTGCAGGTAATATGGGACATTATGATGAACGTTTGGTGACAATGTACAATGCACCTAAATTGAGAAGGTTCTTATTGATGAATCGTCACACTCTTCGCCTGTTTGAATACTATCCCCAAGAAACGTTTTTTACGCCTATTACTAGAATGTGGACGTGGGTATGGAGGAATCGTAGAACTATTTAAAGTGAGTATTGCTTTTACTTTCTGTAAGTACTCAAATTAGGACTTAAATTAGAAAGTGGTATTTTATTTTCTCAGGGAATTCGTGAACATGTTTGTGATATTCTTGAGGGTGATAAAACTGCATTTGAAAAACGTGAATTAAAATACGGTTTTAGAAGACCATAATAAATAGCTTTATATAAACTTGATTATGATATTTAAAAGACTCTTTGACATTGTAGCGTCCCTATTGGGACTGCTGTTAATTTGGTGGATATTCCCCATAGTAGCGTTTTTAATCCATAAGAAGATGCCTGGTGGACCTGTTTTCTTTTGCCAGAAGCGTGTTGGTAAGGATGGTAAGTTGTTTACCTGTCATAAGTTCCGCTCAATGACGGTGAAACATAGTGGCTCGTCTGTTTCGGTGGCTGGCGATAGTCGTATCACTCCTTTTGGAGCAAAGTTGCGCCATTATAAGATTGATGAGCTGCCAGAACTGTGGGATGTACTGATAGGAAACATGAGCTTTGTGGGTCCGCGTCCTGATGTGCCTGGTTATGCTGATAAGCTGCAAGGGGATGATAGGGATGTGCTGAAACTTCGTCCTGGCATTACAGGACCTGCTACATTGAAGTACAGATTGGAAGACGAAATGATATCTGAATATGTGGCAAAGAAACAAGCAGAAGGAGATACACGTCCGATGCAAGAGATAGCAATTGAGTATAATGACAAGGTTATATATCCTGACAAGGTTCGCTTGAACTGCTATTACTACCGTCACTATTCTTTTTGGAAAGACATAGAGATGATATTTGCGACGGTATTGGGATTTAAAGTGAAGTTTGCAGGGGAAAATGTGTAGAATTATGACAGAGGAACAGGTGGAAATAGTGAATGAAATTGAGACTCTTGTCTGTGATTTTGATAAAAACGTAGAAAAGATAAAGAGTATTCTTCATGGGGAAAATATAGACTTGACTTTTGGTCAACAGTTGATATATGCTGACGCATTGTTTAAAAACTGTAGACAGAGACGAATGCTTATGTTTGATATTATGTTGCATGAATCTGTAAATCTTCAAAACGATTGGGGAATATCTTATCGTCTTATAAAGGAAGCATACATTATGACAGATAATATCTATGCTCAGGTTAAACTATCACCTTATTCGTTTAATCTTAAGGCTTTTCTTAGAGAAATGAGTGGTAAGATTAATGTAGTGAGTTTTATGGAACAGGAAGAACTTGATTACTTGGCATCTCTGCCTTTTCCTATGAAAGCGTACAGAGGTATGTGCAATGCTGAATATGCGTCAGGAGATTTAGGTATTAGTTGGACTGATAGTAAAGATTACGCCTCGAATTATGTCTTTTTCTCAGAAAATAATAACAGGGAGAAAGATGGGAAAATAGCAGAAAGGACAATAGAAAGGAAAGATGTGTTTGCTGCATGGGGCGTGAATGGAAATAAGAAAGAATTGATAATACTGACATAAATATATACAGCAATGGAAGAAAGAAAAACAATTTACTTGTGCCTCGCCCACATGAGTGAGGCTGGTTTGGAACAGAAATACGTGAAGGAGGCCTTCGATACCAACTGGGTGGTACCAATGGGACCGAATGTGAATGCCTTCGAGAAGGATTTGGAGACGTTCGCCAACAGTAAGAGTGATGGTACAGAGCCGCTTGACCGCAAGGTGGTTTGTCTGTCGGCTGGTACTGCTGCCGTTCACTTGGCTTTGATTGGCTGTGGCGTGAAGGCTGGTGATGAAGTATTGGTGCAGAGTTTCACATTCTGCGCTTCGAGTCATCCTATCACATATCTTGGTGCCAAGCCAGTGTTCGTAGGTTCTGAGGGTGAAACATGGAACATGGATCCTGTTTTGTTGGAGAAGGCTATCCTCGACCGTAAAGAGAAGACAGGCAAATATCCTAAGGCTATAGTGCCTGTAGCTCTGTACGGTATGCCTTACCGTATCGACGAGATTATGGCTATTGCCGACAAGTATGGCATTCCAGTGGTAGAGGATGCAGCCGAGGGTATGGGCTCGCGCTTTGACGGTCAGGTGTTGGGTACATTCGGCAAGTATGGTGTATTGTCGTTCAACGGCAACAAGATGATTACCACTTCTGGTGGTGGTGCTTTGATTTGCCGTAATGCGGAGGATGCCAATGAGGTGATGTGGTATGCTACACAGGCTCGCGACGCTTATCCTTACTACCAGCATACGGCTATCGGCTACAACTATCGTATGTCGAACGTGTGTGCTGGTATCGGTCGCGGTCAGATGACTGTCCTCAATGACCATATCGCCCATCACAAGCATGTGCAGAAGCTCTATGAGGAGCTGTTGAAGGATGTGCCTGGTGTACATATACACAAGCAGCCTGAGGATAAGCGTTATGATGCCAACTTCTGGCTTTGTGCTGCCACTTTGGATGCGGATGTGAAGATACAAGGTCAGGAGAACGCATACAAGGAAGTTATTAAGACTGCCGTAGGTGGTGCAGCAGGTGTAATCCATGCCGTTGATTCAGCAACAACCGACTGTCAGCCTAACGAAAATGTAGAGGCATTGCGTGTATTCATGCTTGGTAAGAAGATTGAGTGCCGCCCAGTATGGAAGCCGATGCACAAACAACCAGTGTATGAGGGTGCTCCTGTATATACTAATGGCATTGAAGAAGAACTTTTCAAGGTAGGTTTCTGTCTGCCAGCTGGTCCGTATGTGACTGATGATGATGTGAAGTATATCGTAGAAAGCATCAAGGAAGCAATCGTAAGATAAACAATAGATTGGTGAGCGATTAATGGGCGTGATGTGTAGGCTGCATAGATGTCCGTTAATCGCTCATTCGTATAAAAAATATGCACATAATGAGAAACTTTATAGTAGCAATTTGGAAGTTTATTTCATCGAATGCCATCACGACTCGGCAAACCTCAAACAAGTTTGGTTTGCTCTCACTGTTTTGGCAATTCTGTTCTTTCCTTTTTGTACCTCGTAAAGCGAACAGATTACCTAATGACTAACGATAATGGAAATAAACAAAGAATTTTTAGGCAAGCTCTTTGAACAGGCTGTGGAGAATCCTCGCTTGCGTCAGAGCTACGACTTACGTACATCGTCAGATGATAACTCGCAACGTATTCTGAACGCATTGCTGCCAGGAACCGTTGTTCCCATTCATAGACATCCAAATAGCAATGAGAATGTATTGCTGTTGTGTGGTAAACTTGTAGAAATTATTTATGATGAAAATGGCAAGGAGAAAGAACGCATCCATCTTGACCCTACCATTGGAAATTATGGCTGTGTGATACCTCCTGGTGCATGGCATACTGTAGAGGTATTGGATCCATCTGTAATTTATGAGGCAAAGGACGGAAAATATGGAGAAGATGGAAGTGAAACATTTGATGCTTTCAAAGCAAAGGAAGCGGAAAACAAGACAACTCCTACATTCTCCAACAGTTTTGGCGACCTTAGAAAGAATATCGAGTATTTGATTGGCATAGAACGACAATCTGGTAGAATGGAAGAGATAACTCCGCTTTATGTGTCGCGCATGCTGAATGTGCCATTGGAAGAGGTGGAGAAGGTGATGAAAGATATAGATGTTAGATAACAATACATCAGTTTATGGATATATACTCTCTTAGCGACTTGTTGTATGCTTTGGCGAAGCAAGAAAACGAAGTTCTTAAATCTTACGGCATACAGCACCGTCCTACTATCGGAAATCAATATGAAGGTCTTACAGCTGAAATCTTGAACAAATCGATATTTGGTGATTTACATCTGACAGTGGCGAGGAATAGTTTCATTGAAGGCTCAAATACTGAATATGACATTATTTTGGCTGATGGCACTGGAATGTCTGTAAAATATTCCGAACGTCAATTTATCTTCAAACCGCAACAAGTACTGGTTGTAATACAAGTAAAAAAGAACCTTTATGGCGCGGAAGTAAAAGATAGTTATGAGAATCTTGCAACAATAGCACCGCTTTACTATGGAAAGCCTACGGAAGAGTATGTATGTAGATGGGCAACAACTTCGGTACGAAACTCGTTAGGGAAACATGTTTCAGCATACAAAAAAGGAGAACTTAGCTTAGATGAGGAATACTTGTATCACACACTTGTTACTGATCCACAAATACCCGTACGAATTGTCTTGGGATATAATGGTTATTCATCAGAAACGAACTTCAGAAAAGGAATCGTTGAATATCTTGAAACCTGCAAGACAACGGCAAATGCACGCAAAAACGGATATGGGCCTAATGATATGCCGAATCTTATCATTTGCGAAGGCTTCTCATGTGTAAAAATTACCGGTTCACCATTTTGTCCATTGTATAATCCATCTAATAATGGTTGGTGGAACCTGTTAGGAACCTCATCATACAATCCAATGTATTTTCTTCTTGAAACCATATGGACTAAACTATCCTATAAATACCAATTGCCATCAATTTTATTTGGAGAAGACTTAAAGACACCTTGCCTTTCTCCATTCTTGGATGCAAAAATACATAAAGACAAGGGGACTCCTATAGGTTGGGACTATGGCTACAAAGTCATGACATCACAAGAACTTTCACAAAACAACATTATTGAAGAATGGAAACCTGTAGAAATTGATGAAACACAATGGGTTATTCTTGGAGAACTAGGAAAGCAAGGAAGTATTTGCATAAAGGACAATAAGGATTTGGAACGCTTCGTAATTCAAAGAGGATATTCTGATTTGAATGATTTTATAGATAAACTTCTTTCAACACGTTTGGTCACAATTGACAGTGACAATCTCAAACTTCTTACCTACCAATGCGACCGTGTTTGTGTTAAAGGAAAATGGTATGCTGCAGAAAATGTCACAGGAAGGTTAACTAATTGGGCAATGAAGCAAAGAAAAGGATAGTATTATTGGGTTGCTATGACAGAAACAGAAATGATAGCGTACTTAGAAAGCCAATACAACCAACTCAAAGCGTATCAATACAAAAAGAACTATCAGATCCTTTTCAACTTGATACAGGCAAAGATGGTGTTGAATATGCATAGCTATAAACGTTCGTTATATATGGACGTTAAAAAGTTTATAGAGAACTATATTAAAGCATCAGACAAAGAGGATTATGGCTATGATGAAATATTACCCCAGAAAATAATGGATGCAGTCGCTGGATTAGAAGTAAACCAAAAATTATCAATACTTTATACGATGCGCAGAATGATGATCATGCGTGGGTATGATACAGACAGTTTGCAAGACGAAATAAGAAATTTACGCATTCAATCTGCTTGGTTAGGGAATGGTTATCAGAAATGTTATGCAGTGACTCTATGGCTATCTTCACAATGGTGGACTTTACTTATTTCGTATGCTGTATATATAATGATGGTGATGATAGTTTTATTACCAGCCCCATTGGAATGTATGCAGTTCTTTGAAATTGACTACAACGATTACAGCGATAATGAAATTTCAAATTGTATCATGAATACTTTTGCTTTGCTGACAGGAAATGATGATATATCCCCAAAAGTTAAGCCTATAGGTTTTGGTGGACTAGCTGTATATATAATAGGAGAAATCCTGTTTTATTTGATTATTGGAAATTTTGTCTATCGAAAGATAGAAGATTATATAACACAGAAATAATATGCTTAGATCTTTTTTGTTTAGGATAATACTGTTGATGTTTTCTTGTTGGATAGTAGAGCATAATGAGAATATTTTCCCAAAGTGGGCATATTATGTTTTTGTGGTAATATATTATGCTATCTATTGTTTGCTTAAACATAAACAAAAAGATATTTTGCGTCTCGCATGGGATTTCGTATTTATCAATGTGGTAATATGGGGGAAAGAATTGCATGACCCCATGACTTTTATGTTGGTTATCGTGCCAATGATTAATGCAATAAATTATACAGGAAAAAGATCACATCTAAATTTATTAAGTCTTTTGACGCTTGGAACATTGATGCTTCATCTTAGACCATTTGAACCATGGATTGTCATTCCAATTGTAGCGTTAGCTATTATGTACTTGACTTCTGTGAGAACTTATAGAGTATGGAGGACAGAAAAAGAGATTACTGAGAATGTTAACAGATATTTTTTAGATCCTTTGATGTTAAAACCTCATCAAATTTATGAGAACATTATTACTGAACTAAATAATTATTTTCATTTCAAAGAAGGGCAAGGTATAAAACTAATTACTACATATGTATTAAAAGGGGAAACGCTGTGGTTGGTAAGTGCTTCAGATTTTTTATGGACAAGAACTAGGCATCTGGAAATTCAACAATTACAAGATCTGAAAAAGTATAAAGAATTGAGAATTTTAGGTGACAACATAAATACCTATTTGTTTTATATCCCCATTGGGGAATTTGAATATGTATTTACGTGCGACGTATCAAATGCTTCATCTGTGACATTAAACTTTTATAAGTTTAAAGACATGATGAGGTTGGCATTCTCCAAAATGTCAATCTTACTTAGTACAGAATATAGAATCAGCGAAAGACGAGAGGAAAAATTCAATGAAATTAAAGATAGTGTCCTTTACGTTAATCAAGCTGTAAAAGTTATGCATTTCATTCGTAATAAAATGACCCCATTGAGTAACTTGATAGCATACCATAAAGAGATGGGAAATATGCCTGATGATATATTAGACAAAATGAAAGATAGGATAAGCAAAGAGGCCAACCAGGCGGAAACCGATTTGTCTGAAATTTTAAGGTTTGCAAACTATCTGTTAGATAAAAGTAAGAATCCATTTCTATGCACAGAAATTCAAGAAGTTTCAATATTAAAAATATACTTGATAATATCAGAAATAACGGAACGAGCTATGCAATTACCTGTGAGTGTAGACGAAAAAATAAAATTATGTGCTGACAAGGGAATGTGTCTTCATACAAATTTGGTGGAAAGCAAGATAATGTTCACAGATTGGATTACTAATATGATGAAATATTCCACAGGATGTGAGAATATATCGATGTATACAGAAGGGGGCAAACTTATTGTACATTTTGAGAATCAATGTAGAATTAAGGATAAGGATATAGATAAATTGGTAAGAGATATGAATAGCAATGCGAAAGATGCTGTGCTTGAAGGTAAGGAATATGGTTATGGCATTTATATAATTAAAAGCATTGCCAGAGAACTGGATGTTGAGATATCAGCAAAAAAAGAGAATAAACAAGACCAAGCATTCATGTGTTTGGATTTCAAATATATGATATATGGAAGAAATTAAGATACTCGTCTTTGAGGATGAATGGAACACAATAAAGGGTTCCTTTGACTTGGCTAATATTTATGCCTTTGATGGCCGTCTCAAATGTATTGCAAAATCAAGGTCACAAGATATTGACTTTACATCATGGAATGGTGAGTACCAAGCCGTTTTTGTAGATATAACCTTGGCTAAAAATACACTGTGGGATGGTTTTAATATAGTAAAGGAAATCGAAGAACGGCAATTGATAGACTTACATAAAGTAGTTGTGATGACAGGGAACAGTAAAGTTGAGGAAAAGCTGAATGAAATGGGTATTGATACAGATGTAGTAAAAATCATGTATAAACCTATAGCTTTTAATGCCTTGGCTGACCAATTACGACGGATTTTAAACCAATAGTAATATCCAACAAAACCTATGAATCACAATTTCTTGTATAAATACCGTAGCATTGAGAATATCAACAGAGATTTGAAATGTCTGGAAGAAAACTATTTTTGGGCATCAAAAATAGAAGAACTCAATGACGAACAGGAATGCCTTTATAACAGTAAGACACTAAGAGAGAAGATAAAAGCACTATGTGACTTATTTCCAAATTGTAAAGAATCAATCAATCGCGTAAATGAAGCATTCTCTACATTAGAGAGAAATATCAAAAATATTGGTATTTTCTCTTTGAGTAGAAATGCATGCATACCATCAATGTGGGCTTCATATGCATCAAACATGAAAGGTTATTGCATTATATATGATAAAGAAAGACTGTTCCAAAGTGTTTCTCCTGTTTTTTACAATGATATGAATATATTAGATGTTGTGTATGAAGATCAAACACCTCAGATAACAGACATGGATATGGGTGGGAACACTCTTTTGGAAAAAATGGTCGCAACAAAACAGACATCTTGGAAATATGAAGAAGAAACAAGAATAGTAACAGACAAATTTGGGCGACATGATTATTTACCTTCAGCTCTCCATGGAATAATATTTGGAACTAAAATGTCTGAAGATGACAAGAAGTACATAAAGGAATCCTTAGCAGGAAGGAATATCAAGTTCTATCAGCTTTATAAAAAAGAGAATACCTATTCAAACTCGTAGATGAATATAAGCCCCATTCACCTTTTTCTGATAATATGTACATATATAAAGTCTATTCAAACCCTGTAGTTGATAATTTCTATGTAAGACTGAATTTTAAGCCAAAAGATAAAAAAGAGGTTATAGAGTTCATCAAAGCATTCAGACGAAAATATACAGACCGCCAGCATAACATTTATGTGCATGACAATGAAACAGAACCAGAAAGACTTACTCCTGATGATGCCGATTATGACTATTTGCAGAAACATTTGATTGCAGAGACCATGATAGGGTGTTGTGAAATATTCTTTTCTCACGAGCATTAAAAATGAACTATTATCTTCTTGCACAAAGAAGTACAAATAACAGAATAAACAAAACATGCATAAAGACTCATTCGATTTCGTCTACAACACCGAAGGCGATTATTACGATTTAGTTGTAGACAAGAAAATACAGAAAGTCGAAGAAGAACTGAAGGCATTGCCTCATGACGTACTAATCCGCTACCTGACCTATTGGTCAGAAGCCATAGACAGCCGTAAATATGTAGTGGAGAGTGACCTACCACATGAAGAATGGTACACAGACTGTTGCGACTATGCTGCCAGTGAGACGGATGAAGAACGATATATGCATGCCAAGTGTATGGCAGAGACACTTGGACATATGCTGCAAGACATTAAGTGTAATCATTCAAACAAGTATCCTGCTGCTATGCGCACGGTGAAGTCATGGAAGAACTACAGTTTTATAGGGTTCACACCTACCATGCGTGAGGAAATCGACAAGGTTTGGATAGAACCGAACACGTGGAATGATGGTAAAAAGGCTGCTATGGCATATGTTCCATTGCTTGAAGTCTTTATGAAGCAATATGAAGAAGGCAAGAATGAGAATGCGGCAGGAAATGCTTTTTATCTTCTTGAACGACTTGCAAGGCTACACTGTAAGGATGTGGATTACTTTGAGCCAGACAGAGAGAGTCATTGCTCGTATTATGAGTTCCTGTTGGAGGCAGTATGCCATATCCTGACACTTGTAATGAAAGACAAGCGTACAGAGCAAAGATACAGTAATGCTATGGTTTGGCATATTAACACGATCAATATGCTGTATGGGCAGATGTTTCAGTCATCATTTACCAGTTTCGAGGATTTTTTGTATGGGGATGTAAAGAGAGACACGTTTGTGTTTGGGTACGACTATTTGGTGGAGAGTTATTCAAGAGGAACTTAGACAAAAACCTACTGCTGGGTGGGCTTAGACAAAAACGGAGTAAAAACACCAGCCTGTTTTTCTGAGCCTTCGGCTTACTGCTGTGGTTCGCACTTCCCTTACGAGAGTGAACTCTCGACGGAAAGTCCGCCCCACATCAGTAGTGGCGCACACACCACTCAGAAAAACAAACTGGCAATAAACAGAGATAAACCGTTGGGGCTTGCAAACTGCGCATAGAGAATACATACGGTCGTAAACAGAATAAAGCTCTTTCAGATATTCTATCACACCCATATTCCTTATAAAAATTTAGAATATGAGCAAAAAGAAAAGATACAGCATGATTTTCTATCTGTCTGAGAATACATGGAGCATGAGTGGTATACCCTGCCCCGATTGCGTGGATGAAAGCAATTATCAGGCATGGAGCAGATACCTGTCAAAGAAGATAGACAAGCTGCTATGTGTGGAAACCATGCAGACAGCAGAGTTTCAAGAAGAGTTGGAGACGGTTCGTAGAGACAAGGAAGAACAACTTGCTCATCAGAAAAAGCAGGATGAAGCAGCTGAGGTGCGCAGACGTAGAAGCTGTATGGAACGTCCGAAGATAGACTATGTGCCCAAGGGATTGTATATAGACCTGGAGGAAGCATACGCCAAGTACTTTCAACAAGTGGTGACCTTCTTCCCTGATGACAAAAACGACTTCATGTATATGCTACGACTATTGGAGCGTTGGGAGAAGAAATCGATACCAGCAGTGTTGGCAAAAGGACGGCCAGACGCAGCGTATGCCATTGCCATGGGATTGTGCGAACATCTGCCATTGTTGATATATAGGGATGACATTAGAGACTATCTGAATGAGTACAAGCTACGTATCGGCAAACTGATATATGCGAGCTTTGCTGCATTGGTGGATAGTGTAGCAGCATGGAACAACGAGGAGAAGCGAGAAGAGGTCTTCACATACATATTTACACATCTGTCACGGTTTGATGATTTCAAACGAGTGCAGAACAATATACAGATGTTGGCACCAAGCAAAAAAATCACAGGAGAGCCCGTGAAGATCGAGCGAGAGATGAATGACGAAGAAGAAAGAGCTGCAAAAGATACTGAGCGTAGGCGACGGGAGAAAGAGCGACAGATACTGGAAGCAGAGAAAAAAGCCAAGTCGTTGATACCATTGAACAAGGACTATGAACAGAAAATCTTCAACAGAAAAAATGTGGATTGGGACTGTTATAGCATCTGGCAGCTGATGTTGGAAGAGAACAAGAATATCGAGAAGTTGCTTGCCGTTGAAAAATACCAGGCGGCAGCATTGATGTTCCTGCAACTGACGAAATCCATGTGCAGACACTTTGTGATAGACAGGCACTGGGAGTATTTCGATGACATGTATAGTCCAGAATATGCCATAAGAGATTTGACAGAGGAGTTTGAGAAGTTGGCGAAGGAAGGGAAACTGCCTGAGGATGTGAATGTTTATTTGCATGAGGCATGGAAAGAGATTGAAGGAATGGAGAGTTGTACGGATTATGGGGTGCCGAGAGGGGCTTTGCCCTTTTAGTTGGCAGTGGGTGTTGGTTGACAAAACCTGCTGCTGAGTGGACTTAGACAAAAAACAGCTGCTGAGTGAGTTTTAACAAAAACCGGAAAACCCCGTATCTGTTTTCCGAGTCTTCGACTTGCTTTTCAT
>ULME01010464.1_pt1 | contig 17490 bp, 16 predicted proteins | sample 1951591 | NCBI WGS metagenome assembly ULME01 (sample SAMEA4835544, study PRJEB28245) | human gut metagenome | biome: gut microbiome; material: fecal sample | place: Denmark | collected 2008
GGTAGGCCTTACACAAACGGTAATGCCTTTTTCTTCATCATGTTTGGCAACTGCCAGAAGTTTAATGGTATAGCCCAGTTCTTTGGCGTATTCAATATCGCAGAGCTTTAAACTTTCAATGCCCGATACCAGCACATCATCAAGGCTGATGCGCGTATTAAAGGCAATGGAAGCCAAAATTACCAGCTTGCGTGCGGCGTCCAGCCCGCCCACATCGGCAGTCGGGTCCGATTCGGCATAACCTTTTTCCTGCGCCTCGCGCAGAACTTCGCCGTAATCCATATGGTCCTGCGACATTTTTGTAAGCATATAATTGGTTGTGCCGTTAACAATGCCCATTACCGATTTAATGCGGTTGGCAGCCAGGCACGATTTAAGCGGGCGGATAATGGGTATGCCGCCGCCCACGGCGCCTTCAAACATAAAATCAACATTGTGCAGCTCCGCCAGCGGAAACAGCTCCCTGCCGTATTTTGCCAGCACATCCTTGTTGGCCGTAACAACATTTTTTCCGTGCTCCAGCGCAGAAGCAATATATTCCTTCGCCGGATGCTCACGCCCAATCAGCTCAACAACAATATCAATGTCCGGGTCATTTACAATGTCTTCAAAACTATCGGTAACGGCATATTTTTTGCCAAGCTCCGCCGCTTTCTGCGGATTGCGCACCAATATTTTCTTTATTTCTATTTTACAGCCTGCTTTTTTGGCAATTTCGCCGCCGTTATGCTCAAGCACGTGCAGCACGCCGCTGCCGACGGTTCCCACGCCCAAAAGGCCGATATTAATACAATCTTTCATTTGTTCCCCCCGTAATTAAATAAATTGCTGCGGCTTAAACCTGCCCCAGAACTTCCAGGCGTTTAACGCCGTCAATCATGCGGAGCTTATCCAAAAGCGCTTCCAAATCAACCGTCAGGTTTTTGGTTTCGATGGAAATGGTAGTGTTGGCAACACCCTGCAAAGGAATGCCCTGGTTAATGGTCATAATGCTGCCGGAATCACCTGCAACAGTATTCAGCACGCGCGAAAGCACGCCCGGTTTATGTTCAAGCAAAAGCGAAAGGGTAATGATTTTTTCCTTGCTTGCTTCATAAAACGGAAATACATAATCTTTATATTTGTAATAAGCGCTGCGGCTCAGCCCCATTTTTTCAACGGCCTCATTAATGGTTCTGATTTCCCCGCGTTTTAAAATTTCCTTTACCTTAATGGTTTTTTTGATTGCTTCAGGCAGAATTTCCTCTCTGACAAGATAGAAGGTAGATTTTTCTGTCATGTAATCATCTCCTTAAAAAAATTTTTACACCTTACTCATAGGGATATTATAACACTGTTTCGTGGTAAAAGCCATATGTTTTTGTAAATTTACTGAAATATTCTTACAATTTAAAAAATAAAACACATTCCGCTTATAAAACAGAATGTGTTTGTAAAATTATTTCTTTAAGTCTTCAGCGTGTCCCTGGCGGATTTTGCTTTCCGTTCCGTTTAAAAGGCGCTTGATATTATCCTTATGGCGGATAATTACAAACGCTGCCGCAACGGCTGCAAACAAAAACACCGGCAGCGGATACCCGAAATACCACGCAAGGCACGGCGCGCAGAACGCACCCACGCAGCTGCCCAGCGAAACATAGCGGGTTGCCAGCACAATGGCAAGCCACACAATAAAGCAAATGCCGCTTACCTTGGGCATTAAAAAGATTAAAAGCCCAAGGCCGGTTGCAACGCCGCGGCCGCCTTTAAAGCCCAGAAACAAAGAATAATTGTGCCCCAGCAGCGCGCCGATAGCGGCAAACAGCATGGCGTACAAATCGCCGCCGGTCATGCTCTGGGCAATCATAACGGCAATAATGCCCTTGCCAGCGTCGCACAAAAGCACAAGCGCCGCAGTTTTGCCGCCAACAGTACGGAAAACATTGGTACTGCCGATATTTTTGCTGCCGTACTCGCGGATATCAATGCCGTGAATTGCCTTAACCAGCCACAGCCCCGAAGGTACTGAGCCAAACACAAAACCAACGGCAAACCATAATACAAACATCATCGTTTCCATTCATTCAGCCTCTATTCATCCTCTTTTTTGCCGCGGATAATCATCGACAGCGGCGTGCCTTCAAAACCGAACGCTTCACGCAGTTTGTTTTCCAGATAACGCTGGTACGAAAAATGCATGATTTCCGGCTCGTTGACAAAAATAACAAACGTAGGCGGCTTAATTTTCACCTGCGTTGCATACAAAATCTTCAAACGCTGGCCTTTTTCCGTCGGCGGCGGGTTAATTGCCACAGCGTCGGCAATAACCTGGTTCAGCACGCTGGTTGCCACGCGCATGGCGTTCTGTTCGGCAACGTAGTTAATAACCTCCGGCAGGCGCTGAATGCGCTGCTTGGTAAGCGCCGATACATACACAACAGGCGCATACTGCATAAAAATCAGCTCTTTGCGCAGGGTTTCGGTATAGCGCAGGGTGGAGTTTTCGTCCTTTTCATATGCGTCCCACTTGTTAACAACAATTACAATGCCCTTGCCCGCTTCGTGCGCATAACCGGCAATTTTTTTGTCCTGCTCGGTAACGCCGTCCACAGCGTCGATAACCATAAGCACCACGTCGCTGCGGTCAACGGCGCGCAGGCTGCGGATAATGCTGTACTTTTCAATCGGCTCGTCAATTTTGCCCTTGCGGCGCATACCGGCAGTATCTATAAACAAATACTTCTGCCCGTTGCGCACAACCGGCGTGTCAATCGCGTCGCGCGTAGTACCGGCAACATCGCTTACAATGCTGCGCTCCTGCCCTACCAGCGAATTAAAAATAGAAGACTTGCCTACATTCGGGCGGCCGATAAGCGCAACCTTAATCTGGTCATCGTCGTTGTCAAACACACCCGCCTTATTCTGCGGAAACTTTGCCACAACGGCGTCCAAAAGGTCACCAATGCCCAAATGGTTAGCCGCCGAAATCGGAAACGGCTCACCCAAACCCAAATTGTAAAACTCATAAACGTTAAGCTCCTGCTTGGGCGAATCGGCCTTGTTTACAGCCAGCACAATCGGCTTGCCGCTTTTGCGCAGAATTCTGGCAACATCGGCGTCCTCCTGCACAATGCCGCTGCGCGCGTCGCACACAAACAAAATAACGTCTGCCTCTTTAATGGCAATTTCCGCCTGCTGGCGGATGGAAACAGCAATCGCATCGCTGTTCATAATCTCAATGCCGCCGGTATCAACCATCATAAACTGGTTGTCCAGCCAGTCACCCTCGGCGTAAAGGCGGTCGCGCGTTACGCCCGGGGTATCTTCCACAATGGAAATGCGGCTGTTTGCAAAAATATTAAACAATGTCGATTTGCCGACATTAGGCCTGCCAACAATGGCAACTATCGGTTTACCCACTCCACTAACCTCACTCTCTAAAAATCTATGCCTGCCCGGGAACTTACCCCCAGATGGAAATAGTGCTTAACCTCCTGCATATCCGTTACCAGCCCGGCAGCATCACACAGCTTCTGCGGTGCGCCGCGCCCGGTGCAGATAATTTCGGCATAACCCTTATGCTCTTTCAAAAAATCAACCACTTCGTCCACCGGCAGCATGCCCGTCTGTAAAACAATGTTAATCTCGTCAAGTATTATTAAATCGGCTTCGCGGTTTAAAATTGCTTTTTTGGCTGTTTCCCAGCCGCTGCGCGCCAGGTCAAGGTCTACCTGCGCCGGATTTTTAAAATTTACAAAAGCATCGCGCCCCACCTGCTTTAAAGTAAAGCCCGGCAAAAGATGTGCGCCGATTGCCTCACTGTAATTGGGGTCATCCTTTAAAAAGGCCAGCATTAACACACGCGCACCGCGTGCGCACGCACGGAACGCCACCCCCAGCGCGGCACTGGTTTTGCCCTTGCCGTCGCCGGTGTAAACCTGCAAAATACCGTAATCTTTCATAACAACACCTTATCTTTGCAGCAGTTTGTACAAATCCCCTGCCGAAGCAGCCCTGTGCACGGGCGCTCCGCAGGCGGCACAAAACTCTGCGTAACTCATATCGTCAAGGAACAAATCATCGCTGTTTAAAACAACTTCCGGCAAAATAACACTCTCTGCGCCCTTAACGGCGTTTAAAATATCATTGCCGCACAAAAGCCCGGTTACGTTAACCGTATTGCCAAAAAACTCGTTCTCCACCGCCAGCAGCTTGTGCTGCATGCCGGTTCTGGCGTTAAACTCCTCAATAAGCGGCTGCAAAACCTTATAAGCGCTTGTGCCAACGGGTATAACGCTGTTTGTGCTGCCCTTAACCGGGGCAATTTTGCCTGCCTCCTGCCATTCTTCCAAAAAATTGCGGCTCAGGCCGATGCCGTTTTCCAGCTGCGGAAAACCGTCATACCACTCCGCTTCCGGCAGCGGCATACCTGCCAGAATGTAAAACTCGTCGCCAAGGTACACAAACGATTTGCCGAGGCTTTGGCGGCATTCCTTCTGCCAGTCCGTAACCATGGTTACAATTTCACGCGCTTCTTCCGGCGTAAACAGTCGCAGCGGCGTTAAATGCGCGCGGTTTTTGGTAAGCCCCACCGGCACCACGGCCATAGTTTCAACATTCGGCGCCAGCGCGCGCAAATCGGCATAAGTGCGTTTTAAAACCTCGCCGTCATTATAGCCGGGGCAGCACACAATCTGCGTATGCACGGTAATACCGGCTTCAAACAGGCGGTGCAGCTTGTCCATCAGCTCGCCCGCAAAGCGGTTTTTCATCATTGCGCAGCGCACTTCTGGGTCGGTAGCGTGTACGGAAACGTACAGCGGCGACATGTGCGTTTTAATAATGCGGTCAAAATCTTCGTCCTTCATATTGGTAAGGGTTATAAAATTGCCGTACAAAAACGAAAGGCGGTAATCGTCATCACGCACATAAAGCCCCTTGCGCATGCCGGGTATCATCTGGTCTACAAAGCAGAAAACACATTTGTTGTAACAGGTTGTAACCTTGTCAAACACCGCGCTTTCAAACTCCAGCCCCAGGTCTTCATCTATATTTTTGGTTATCTGCACATTGCGCTCATTGCCTGCGGCGTCCAAAAGTGTAAGCTCCACTTCCTCATCCGCCAGCAAAAAACTTAAATCTATAATATCGCGCACGCTGCTGCCATTAACCGCCAGCAGGCTTTCGCCCGCTTTAATGCCTGCGGCATCGGCAAGGCTGCCGCGTTTAACGCTGCTTATTAATCCCTGCATAAAAACTCCTTTATATAAAACACTCTTTTAAAACATACTTTGTTAGTTTATATTATACCGTTAAATATGTCAAATTGCAAAATGATGATAGTTGTTTTGCATTTTAGGGTTTGTTTTGTTTGACTTTGTCTGCTCATTTGCTATAATAAATATAGAAAGTGCTGCCGATAGACGGTCAGCCCAATATCAGATTATTTACCTACGAAATAACCGCTATTGGCGAACGGCGGTTATTTCTGTTTTCGTGACAAATCTTTTCCAAGGGAATAACCCAAAGAAAAAACGGCGATTGTATAACTTGCTATTGCAAGGAACGACCACACATCCACGTTATTCCCTCCTTTCACAGATTTTCCGGCTTTAGGCTTTAAGGCTTGAAGCCGGATTTTCTATTTTACGGAGAGTCACAGTCCCTCCGAGGGAGAGCTAACCGCCTACCGTTATGGCAGCACGCAGAGAATAGTATAGCAAATAAATATATGGTTGTCTATTTTTGTATTTTTATTATATTTTTTATTATTTAGGTTTCATCTTTGAATGAAAGTTATTATTTTTTATTTACTTTTTATGTCATCTTCATTCTTTTGAGTGACCAAAAGAAATTTTGGAGGGTAAATTTTACTTCCTGTTCGGTCGTAAAATTTGCCTGGCTTCACTGGCTCAATTATAAACTTCGCTTAAAGCTCGTTTCTAATTGGCGATTCAGCCAAAGAAAAGTCACGCGGCTCTTTAGTTAAAAATAAAATTTTCCACGGAACTCGCTTCGCTCAAACACCGGGAAAATTTTATTTTCTTTCTGTAAATACCGCTAAATTTTTAATGCCGCGATTACATTTAACCCGTACTTTTTTACTGCTTAATTTAGTATGTTTTGCTTTTATATCGTATTTTACAACTGCTTATTATCAAAAGATATGCAACTAATGATTTTGTACAATTAAAACTTACGGCAACATTACTTTTGCTCATAAAAATTTACCAAAGTGCGAATTTGAACAAAACGCGACTTTCAAAAAATAGGCGAAAACTTTAAATAAAAAGGCACTTGCAGCAATAGCCGAGGATGTTTGAGTTTGCGCAGCAAACGAGTTCCGCAGGCGCTGCAAGTGGCAAACTGATTTGATACTGAGCCGTTAAATTTTTTGAGGAGCGAAGGCTTTTTGGTTACTTTTTGGCCTACAAAAAGTAATATGAGTAAAAAAGTAAATAAAAATACAATAACCTAACTACAAAGCCGCAAACCCCTCTAACCCAAAAAATCCTTTAAGGTAAAATTGCCCTCAAACTTTACACAAATCAAACTGTTTTATATACAAACATCTCCGTCAATGATATAATTAAGAAAAACAAAAGTGTTCGCACGGGGGGGGGATTATGTACCTGTAATTTCTCTCCGTAAATCTCCTCCCGTAACAATGATATGCTTCCATTAGAGAGGACAGTTAAAATAATAGAACTGTCTAAAATCTAATGGAGGCATATTTTTTATGGACAAAAGAACTAAATTTACTTTCAAACAAAGATTAAATGTAGTCAATAATATTTTGTTAAATCATAGTAGTATTCATTACGAAGCCAGGACGTCAAATATAGACCGTAAAACAATAAAAATGTGGATAGCTAATTATAAAGCCTTTGGGATTAAAGGATTAATGAATAATACTAAAAGATTATCTTATTCTTTAGAACTAAAGTTGGCAGCAGTACAAGAATATTTATCGGGAAAATTTTCGTTATTAACTATCTGTCAAAAATATAAAATTAGAGGTACAAAACAACTCAGAAGCTGGATTTCATTGTATAATAAAGATAAATTATTGAAATCTGGAGGATTAGATCTTATGAGAATTAAGGGCGTCCGTAAAAATCTTACTCTCGAAGATCGTGTAGAAGTAGTTAAACACTATTTAGAGATAAGTAGAGACTATTCTGAAACGGCTATAAAATTTGAGGTTTCCTATCAACAAGTATACCAATGGGTTCAGAAATATAATAAATTTGGTGTAGATGGACTTATTGATCGTCGTGGCAAAAGAAAAGCAGAAGATGAATTAACTGAAGTAGAAAAATTAAAATTAAATATAAAACTTCTTGAAGCTAAAAATAGAAGAATAGAATTGGAGAACGCCTTCCTAAAAAAATTAAACGAGCTGGAAGGAGTGTGATGCTTAATCCATTCAAACATCATTCTATTTATCTGGCTATTAAAGAGATTAGTAATGAATATAGATCGTCTATAAAAGAATTATGTGAAATAGCTGGTATAGCTCGTTCTGCCTATTACAAATGGTTAGAAAAATATAAAGACGGAGTTATCCAAACTTTTAATCACGAATTAATAGAATATATTAAATCTTTTTATTATGCTACCAATGGCATACTTGGTTATAGACAGATGACGATAAAAATACGCCGCGAATGCGGATTTTTAGTTAATAAGAAACGTATCTTACGTTTAATGAGGATCCTTAAAATAAAATCAGTATGTCGTAAGAAGAAAAGGAACTATATAAAATCTACTCCACAAGTTACAGCCGAAAATGTTTTAAATAGAGAATTTACATCCAGCCACTTCGGAGAGAAGTGGCTAACTGACGTTACAGAATTTAAATATGGAGCACACAGTAAAGCTTACTTGAGCGCCATTCTAGACTTAGCGGATAAAAGTATAGTGTCTTTTGCTCTAGGTAATTCTAATAATAACGAATTAGTATTTAAAAACTTTAACGATGCCCATTCTAAATATCCAGAAGCTAAACCTATCTTCCATAGTGACCGAGGATATCAATATACTACTAAAAATTTTAAAGCTATGTTAGATAACGCCGGTATGATTCAAAGCATGTCTAGAGTAGCTCGGTGTATAGATAACGGTCCTATGGAAGCTTTCTGGGGTATGTTAAAATCAGAAATGTATTATCTTCGTAAGTTCCATACCTTTGATGAATTAAAAAAGCCGTCACCGAATACATAGATTATTACAATAACCATAGGTATCAGGCACGGCTTAATTGTATGGCTCCATTAGAATATAGAGAATATTTAAATACTATGAATCAATAGAAAGATAACGGTAAATATAAAAATATGTTTACAAATAATTTAATAGGCAATATTAATTACTTAAGCAGTACGACAGATTTTACAAATAAAAGTACTGCTATTAAGTATGTTCCATTTGAATTAAAATTACAACTGCATCATCGTGTAAACAACCCATATAATTTTAATATAGATAATAACTATCGTAGCTATTCAAGCATTAAACAAGAAATAGTAGATTTGAGTTATTATGCTCAAAACAATATAATTAATTATCAAACAACCACTGAAATACCAGAAGAAAATTTAACATATTTACAATCTGGACTTAAAGCTAATAATATGAGCTATATGTTTTATAATTGTAATAATATTAAAACTATTCCTAAACTAAATATAGATACTTCTAATGTTACTAATATGTATGCTATGTTTTCTGATTGTTTTTATTTAACTAGTTTGGATTTATCAAATATAAATACCTCTAATGTTACTAATATGTATGCTATGTTTAATAACTGTATTTCTTTAACTAGTTTAGATTTATCCAATTTTAATACTTCTAATGTTACTGATATGAATTTTATGTTTAGTAACTGTAATACTTTAACTAGTTTAGACTTATCCAATTTTAATACTTTTAACGTTACTAGTATGAATAGTATATTTAGGAACTGTATTTCTTTAACTAATTTAGATTTATCCAATTTTAATACTTCTAATGTTACTGATATGAGTAATATGTTTAATAACTGTAATTCTTTAACTAATGTTATAGGCTCATTGGATTTAAATAGCTGTACTAATATAAGATATATGTTCAATAATTGCAATTCTAATGTACATATTCATCTTAAAAATGTTCCGTCTTCTTTAAATCTTTCTAATTCAAGAGGAACAGAAGGCCAACACTATATAATTGATAACTATATAGATTAATATATGCAACTATTTTAGACATCGTAATCAAAAATACCGACTAATCTATTTATAAGTATAGGTTAGTCGGTATTTTATATTTAAAACGGTTTTATTTTTATTTAAAGCGATAGAATTCTCACAACGCCCGTTGTTCGTTGTTATAACATGAATCAACTCGAACAACTTATTATTTTAATTGTCCTCTTGACAGGGAACGGTTCACAAAAATGGGAGGAGGTTTTATTATGCGCAAAAATTTAAGTTACAAAATTTTGGCGGCGCTTATGGCAGCAGGCAGCTTTGGCTTATATGCGGCTACACCCGCAGCAGCGGCAGTAGAATTAACAAACGGCCAGCTGCGTGCCAACGGCAACGCAATAGTTATTAAAAACAATGAACTTACAGAACCTGCTATGGATTTAAGCAACGTTAGTCAAGTTTACGGCGTCGGCTATAATTATAGCGCTTCTTATAAAGATGATGCCGATGGCGGCAACGTTGAAATTAACGACAGCACTTTTGACCGGATTTACGGCGGCTATACTGATGGCAGCAACGACACTGCTACCGCCAACAATAATACAGTTACTCTTAACGGCAGCAACATTGACTATGTCTATGGCGGTCATTCCGGTCATAGAAGCGCCAATGTAAACACCGTTACAATTACTGGCGGCAAATATGGCGTAGTTGTCGGCGGCAGTAGTGGCAACAATGCTGATAGTAATGTAGTTTCTATAAGCAATGCCGCAATTAACAGATACATAATAGGCGGCTTGGGCATTACCACTGCTGATAGCAATAAAATCGAAATAACAAACAGTAATGTAAACATAAGCAGCAGTACAAAAGGTTGGGCTTTAACCGGCGGGTATGCTTCTTCCGGCAACGCAAGTGAAAACAAGATAATTATTACAGACAGCACCATCAGCGGCAATGTTTACGGCGGTTATATTGATGCTGCCAGCACTCAAATAGCAAATAATAACAGCATTACCATTACAGGCAGCAGCAGCAATATCGCAAACGCTAATTTGTACGGCTATGCCACTTATAGCGGCAATGCAAAAGTCAGCAACAACACTCTTACGCTTAACGGCTGGAGCGGTAATACACAATCGGTACAAAATTTTAATGTTATTAATTTTGAAAATGTTAACTGGGACAGCGGCGGTACTGTTTTAAACATTACTAATAACACTGAAGAAAAAGCGCTTGCCAACACAAATATCAACCTTAACGACCTTAATTTTTCAGGTGGTGCGGAACTTAATGCCGGTGAAAGTATGACCATTATCAGCAATAACAATTCAGGTAAAAATTTAGGTATTGGCACAGGTAAAGTTGACGCTTTAAGTAACTTTACAGCAGGCGTGGCAATTGAGGGAACGGGAACGGCAGAAGTCGCCTCTGACAGCAATAGTGTTAAATACACGCTGACTGAAGTTAAACATTTAGACCAAATCGACCTTGTCGCTGAAAACCGCGCCGTTGCGGCAGCCTTTGTAAACCAGGGCACGGATTTAATCAGCGACAGCCTGGATACCATCAGCCGCGACAGCAATTACGGCGTTAAAACCTTTGCCGCCGTACACGGCAACCGCAGCAAGTATGACGTGAACAGCGACATTAAAATTAACGGCTGGAGCACGATTGTTGGTGTTGGCAACGCCGATAAGTTCGACAACGGCAGTGAGTTCAGCTGGGGCGTATTCTACGAAAACGGCAGCGGCAATTACCGTACTTACAACGAATTTAACAACGAGTTCTTCCGCGGTGACGGCAGCCTGGTTTACAACGGCGGCGGCATTGCGGCAAGGTACGAAAATAAAAACGGCGTTTATACAGAAGGTTCACTCCGCGCAGGTATGTTAAAGAGCGATATGGATAACGCTTTGCGCGACGGTGCAGGCAATTTTTACGGTTACGAAAGTGAAAGCGCTTACTACGGCGCGCACATTGGTATTGGTAAAATTATCAGCCTCAGCGAAAGCAGCGACCTTGATATATACGGCAAGTTCTTCCATACTTACACAGAAGGCGACAGCTTTAAGGTTGCTAATGACGAGTTTGAGTTTGACAGCATTAACAGCGACCGCCTGCGCGTAGGCGCACGCATTACCGGTAATAAGGAAAACAAGTTCAGCACTTATTATGGCCTTGCTTATGAGTACGAGTTTAACGGCGACGCTGATATGACGGCGCAGGGGCTTAAAGCGCCCACACAGAGCTTGCAGGGCAGCAGCGTAATGGCAGAAGTTGGCTTTAACTACCAGCCCACGCCCACCAGCCCGTGGAGCTTTGACCTTAATATGCGCGGTTACACCGGCGAACGCCAGGGCGGCAGCTTTAACGTACAGGCAATGTATACTTTTTAATTTTATAAAACAAACATATAAGCAAAAACAACCGGCGGCACAGTATAATGCTTCCGGTTGTTTTTTATAAAAATTATGTTTTAACGGCAGTTATAAAACGTTTTAATGGCATCATTTTGACTTAGCAAAATATTTTACGGCATAGTATGCGGCAAACGCCACAATATAGGTAAGTGCTGCCATAGCAACTTTTTTATTGAAACCAATCTGTTCGTCTACATAATCTTCTGCTGCCATATCTTTTTCAACAGTAATATATGATTTTTCTTCCGGTATATAAAGCACGCGGCGTTCAACAGGTTTTCCTTCATCCACAATTTGTTGGGCGCTGCTTTCAATGCCGCCTTTTTCAAGGATATAATTATACTCGTTCACAAAACGCAGCTTATCTCTCAACCTTTTGCTCTGTTCAATTTTTTCACGCCAGTTTTCAGGCTCCGGCATCTTTTCGGCTGCTGCCGCCAGTTTATTTTTCCTGTTTTCTTCCGTCCAGTAATCTACGGCATAAACGGTAGTTGTGGGGTTTCTTCTTTTCATTTTGCCGCTAAAATTGGTTTCTTTTTGCAGCGGTATTACCCTTTGCGGGTAAAACGTGTAAACGCCCATATCCTTATACTCATCAGCCGGGCGCACCTTCTGCATATCTCCGTAGCTGTTAAAAAGTGCAATTACAGCAACAATAAATATAAACACCGGCAAAAAACGAAGTATGCTTTTAATTTTATCCATAACACGCCACCACCCGTTTAATTATGGCTTAACAAACCTTTTATAATTTAATCATAGCATAAGCGGCAATTTATTACTATAACTTATAAGCAATTTTACAGTTTGCTGTTTTTACTTGCTTTATGAACAGGAAACCACTGTTTAGATGAAGCGCAGAGCAAAATCGCGACGGCTAAATCACTGTTGTATCCTCCATGCGCAAACCGCTGCGCAGCCGTGTTTGCGTACGCAATTAGGAGCGACGTTTTGCCAAGCTGAATATAAACAGTGGTTTCCTGTATGTACAAAAAAAGAGCTGAACATAAAGTTCAGCTCTTTTGCGTAATTATAAATTTTATAATAGGCGCTCAGTTAAGTTATGCGCGGGAAATGTATTCGCCGGTACGGGTATCAATGTTGAGTACGTCGCCTTCGTTAATGAACAGAGGTACTTTAACAACATAGCCGGTGTCCATGGTTGCGGGTTTGCTGCCGCCGGTAGCCGTATCGCCGCGGATGCCCGGGTCGGTTTTAACAACAGTCAGTTCAACGGTGTTCGGCAGGTCAACGCCGATAACGCGGCCGTTGTAAATCATGATTTTGGCATCCATGTTTTCTTTAAGAAAGTTGATGGCATTGCCAAGCTGTTCTTTGGTAAGTTCGGACTGTTCGTAGGTTTCGTTGTCCATGAATACATAATTGCCGTCGGATTCATACAGATACTGCATTGCGCGGCGGTCGATATGTGCTTTCGGCAGACGTTCGCCTGCGTTGAAGGTGCGTTCTACAACGGCACCGGTGCACATGTTGCGCATTTTAGCACGTACAAAAGCTGCGCCTTTGCCCGGTTTTACATGCTGGAATTCTACAACCTGCCATGCGTCGCCATCGATGGTAACAGTTACGTTGGTTTTAAATTCGTTGGTTGAAATCATAAATGCTCCTCCTGTTTATTTAAAATTAAACAATTTCCATCAGTTGCTTTTTAACGCCGCACAGCACTTTAGCGCCGTCATCCGTCAATACAACCGTGTCTTCGATACGTACACCGCCCTTGCCGGGAATGTAAATACCTGGTTCTATGCTGAATGTCATGCCGGGCTCCAGCACAACATCAGTACCGCGTTTGTTGATATTGGGCATTTCGTGAATTTCAAGGCCCACGCCGTGCCCCAGCCCGTGCACGTAGTTTTCGCCGTAGCCGCGCGAGGTAATGTATTCTCTTACAATCGCGTCAAGCTCCGCGCCCGTCATGCCGGGCTTTGCGCTTTTTAAACCGCGCCACTGGGCTTCTTCAACTATGGTGTAAATTTCCTTGTGCCACGAATTGGCCATGCCGAGCACAACCGTTCTTGTCATGTCGGAATGGTAACCGTCGTACACAGCGCCAAAGTCGAAGGTAATAAAATCGCCTATTTCAATCTGTTTATCGCTTGCCATGCCGTGCGGCAGAGCGCTGCGCGCGCCGGAGGCGATAATCGTATCAAACGAAGGTTTTTCGCTGCCCATACTGCTCATGTAATATTCAAGCCTTGCAGCCAGTGCTTTTTCCGTCATGCCGGGTTTAATTTCCGGCAGCAGTTTTAAAAACGCCTGGTCGGCAATTTTAAAAGCTTTCCACATCAGATTCAGTTCGCGTTCGTCTTTAACCATGCGCAGATACTTTAAATCAATGTTTAAAAGCTCTTTGCCGCTTACTGCCTCTTTAAGGCTCTGGTAATCGTTATAGCTGTAAGCTGCGCCGTCAAAACCTATTTTGGTATGCGCCTTGGCAAAATCCGCCGCTGCCTGCCAGATATCGCCGTTGTAGGTAAATACACGGCAGTAATGCTGCACTTCGCCTTCTGCCTGCGTGGTGTAGCGCCCGTCGGTTATTAAAACCGTGCTTTTGGCATCAACATACAGCAGGCTGCTGTCGCCGCGGAAGCCTGACAGATAGCGGATTGTCGGTATATCCTTCACAATAACGCAGTCAAGCCCGTTTTTGGCCATCAGGCTTAAAAACCTGCCCAAACGCTGCATCATTTCCACTCCACCAGTCTTTCCTAAACAATAATACCATTATATTTTATCATAAATACTGCCTGCTGTCACTATAAAACCGGCTCGCCTTCCAGAATTTCTACCGTAAAGGGCATGTTTTCAATTATTTCCATTACATCGTTGTAGGTATCGGGCGTGCCTAAAAGTTTAACCACGCCTTCACGCGGGTCTTCGGTTGTAACAAGCGCCAGGTGTTCGTAGCCTTCCATAATCCAGTTTACGTCGGCAATGCGTTCCGGCGCCACGCGCAGATAGATAATACTTCGGTCGTCGCTCATATAATTTTCCTCCGCAGCAGCGAATCGGGCAGAAGCTCCGCAGCGCAGTCAATCCAAAAGTGCTGGCGTGCGTGCGGCGCACATTCGATGGGCGTGCCTTCTTCGTCCTGCATATTTTTAAGTTCCAGCGTCATTAAGGTGCCGTCCGTCATTAAAAGTTCCAGCTTTTCGCCGTTTTTTACGTTGTTGCGCTGCTCAATCAGCGCTTTTTTATTTGCTTTATCGTAGCTTAAAACAATGCCTACAAAATCGTGCGTCTGTTCATAGCTGCTGGTGGTATAAACCTGCGCATCCGCGCCGGGCGTGCCAAAGGCAAAGCCTTCGGTATACGGGCGGTGCGATACTTTGTTCAGTTCTTCAATCCACTCAGGCAGCACTTTGTAGCCTTCCGGGTCTTTCATGTAAGCGTCAATCGCCTTGCGGTACACGCTGGCCACGGTTGCCACATAATGCACGCTTTTCATGCGGCCTTCAATTTTCAAGCTGCAAATGCCTGCTTTAACAAGCTGCGGTATGCGCGCAATAAGGCATAAATCCTTGCTGTTCATTACATAGGTGCCGTGCGCGTCTTCTTCAATATCGTAGCTTTCGCCGGGGCGGTTCTTTTCGTGCAGGGTGTATTCCCAGCGGCAGGCCTGCGCACATGCGCCGCGGTTGCCGTCGCGCCCCGTAAGGTAGCTGCTTAAAAGGCAGCGGCCGCTGTAGGATATGCACATTGCGCCGTGTACAAAGGCTTCCAGTTCCACAGTGGTTTTAGCGCCGATTTGTGCAAGTTCTTCCAGTGAAAGTTCGCGCGCCAGCACTACGCGTTCCGCGCCCAAATCCTGCCATGCCTGCACGCTTGCCCAGTTGGTGGTGTTAGCCTGCGTGCTTACGTGCAGCGGCATGCCGGGCACAACGCGCCGCGCCGTCTGCCATACGCCAAGGTCGCTTATCAAAAGCGCGTCCGCACCGGCCTTTTGCAATGCCAGCAAGTATTCCGGCAGTTTTTCAATATCGCTGTTATGCGCAAAAATGTTTACGGTTACATAAACTTTTTTGCCTAAAGAATGGGCAAAGTCTGCCGCTTCTTTAATTTCGTCAATTTCAAAATTATTGGCAAAAGCACGCAGGCCAAACATTTTGCCGCCCAGGTAAACGGCATCCGCACCGTAGCGCAGCGCCATTTTGCACTTTTCCATATTTCCTGCCGGCGCCAAAAGCTCCGGCTTAACAATTTGTCTTGTCATATTCCTTCCTTACTGCGGGCCGTGAATATCTTCTATCGCCTGTAAATGTTCTTCGTAAGTGCGCGTAAAACGGTGGTGCCCGTCTTTTTCGGCCACAAAGTATAAATAATCCGTATTTTCCGGGTTCAGCACGGCTTTAATGGCGTCCATGCCGGGGCTGCCAACCGGTCCCGGCGGCAGGCCGGAGTTAACATACGTGTTGTACGGATTTTCAATGCGCGTATCGGCAATAGTGATTTCGGCCTTCTGTTCTCCGCCCAGTATATATTGAATGGTTGTATCCGACTGAATGGGCATGTAAATTTGCAAGCGGCGCAGAAAAACACCGGCAATGCGCGGCTGTTCTTCTTTAAAAACGGCTTCCAGCTCCACCATTGAAGCAATGGTTACTATATCGTGAATGGACATTTTGGTTTTTTCTGCCGCTTCGCTGATTTTTTCATGGTTAATCTGCGTATTAAACTCCTTAACCATCATGGCAAGCATGTCTTTTTCCGTCAAGCTGTCGTTAAACTGGTAGGTTGAAGGGAAAATAAAGCCTTCTGCCTTGTATTTTACATCGGCATTATTGGTTTCCATATATTTATACGGAGTGTAGTTGCGTGCGGCTTCTTTAAATTTTTCCGCATCGCCCAGCCCTTCCGCCGCCAGCTTGGCCGCTGTTTTTTCTACCGTGTAGCCTTCAGGCACGGTAAAGCTTACGGTTTTAACCTGCCCGCGCGCCAGAATATCTATAATTTCGCCGTTTGATTTTCCTGCTTCAATTTCGTAGCTTCCGGCCTGCAATTTGCCTTCCAGGCCCATAAAACGCGCTTCAAGCCTGAAACTTTCAGGGCGTTTAATAAGTTTCTGCCTGTGCAGCATATTGGCAATATCTGCCGCCGTCATGCCGTTTTCTACCGTAATAACGTAGGTTTTGCCGTCGGCTAAATCGGCATTGTTGCCCGTATAATTTAAAACCCAGTAAGATGCTACAAATATTACCAGCAAAGTGCTCATAAAAAACGGTAATATTTTTCTCATGCTACGCCGCCCCTAAACATTCGTACTTTAAAAATGCCGGACCAGAGGTCCGGCAGGCAGTTTATTATTCTTCGTCCCATTCGGCAACGAGTTTTTCGTAAGCCGCTTTAACTTCTTCAAACTCCTCGTCGGTAGGCCCAAGATAAATTTCGTTGCCGTCTTCGTCAAAGTCAATGCGGGCAATGATTACATTGTCCTCGTCATCGTCTTCTTCATCATGGCAATGGCATTCTTCATCTTCGCAGCCGCAGTCATCAGCGTCCAAAGCGGAAAGAACCGCAAAGCTCTTTTCACCAACAGGGATAACCATTTCCTCACGGAAATACATTTCGTTGCCGTCCTCGTCGGTAATAACTACGATTTCTTCTTCGTCGATATGGTCATGCTCAAGCTCAAATTCTTTGTTATCGTCCATTTTGTACCTCTTTCTTAAAGCATAAGTATAATTAGGTTTATTTTATCGTATCACAGGGCAAACTGTCAACCAAACTATCTGTTAAAAAATATTGTATTTTCTGTGGCAGCAGCGCAAAAAAAACATTTATCTGCCGCCCAATGTGGTTTATAATAAGTATAAACCAATTAAAGGAAGTGTTGTGATGAACGGAAAATATAAATTCTTAGGCATGGCTGCCGC
>ULME01018348.1_pt1 | contig 17024 bp, 21 predicted proteins | sample 1951591 | NCBI WGS metagenome assembly ULME01 (sample SAMEA4835544, study PRJEB28245) | human gut metagenome | biome: gut microbiome; material: fecal sample | place: Denmark | collected 2008
GGTAGTAGATAGGAGTGCCATTAGAGAACAGTTGTATTCAGAAGATTTGTATTAACTAAAAAATAAAACAATATGGAATTTATGATCAGAAAGTCAATATTTTATGATATGATGGACGGCAATCAATTAAAGTATGAATTTGACAACAGGGATTTAGATCATATCACATTTAAAGGTGATGGTAAAGAATCTTTTTCATTTAACAGAGTACTTGTTGAAAATTTAATTGAGACATTTGAAACCATGCATGATATATATTCCGATAATTACAAGCTTAAGGTTTATACTGGTAATTGCATAATTCAATTGAGCGAAGATTCAAAGGACTTAAGTAAATCCTTTTTTGACGTATATGATAGAGATGAGATGAAATTGATATACGGAATAAAGATCAGTATTCTGAAAGAAATGTTTATCATATGATTACCAAGCAGGACATACAAGCAGCAGCATCGTATATTTTCCGAAGCAGTTTTGTCTCGGAGGACCAGGCAAGGAAAGTAATGGTAAAAGCCGGCAATAACGCTACCAAGATCCTCGTCAAGACCTTTAGAGGCAAGTTGTTCAATAAAGCTTTTGAAAGAGCCCGTAGAGGAAAGGATATCAGTTCTTTTGAAAGACAGGAAAAAGAAAGTGGTTTCAATTTTCTACATAATCCTAATAATGGTCGTATGCAAAGCGGTCATATTATAATAGATGGAATTGGTCTGTTTAAACAAATAATTCATGAAAGGTAAAAAAGTTGATATTCGTTTAGGCAGAGGTCTGGCGAATCAGATTAAGATAAACAAAACCATTCCAGTGTCTCATAAACCAAAAGAAGAACGTCGAATGATGTTTATTTGTGGTGATGATATTGCTTCTCTTATAAAGCGGTTTGAAAATGAATCAAAGTAATATAAAGTCGGGCATGTGTCTTGTCCGACTTTTTTTATATATTTGTGGCATGGCAAGAGGTTATTATTGGATACCGCAGACAGATGAAACGTTAAATGGCAGAAGCTATTACGTGGCTAAGATAGTAGGGGATATCACGTTTGATACTAAACGAAAAAGAATCGTATTTCAAGCTGATAGGTATTTCCCTGTAGGATCTGTTTTCCATTTTACGCACAATTGCTTCAATTATATCATAACTTGCCGACTTCGTAAGCCGGGGCTTTGGTTTGAAGCCAGGAGAGAGGATTCGGGCCCTATTTGCCCTGAAGATATTGAGCGCTTTGAATCGGGAAGGTTTATACACCGAGATGGGTACATGCATTACATATAAGCTGAACTTGACGATTTTTCGTCAGATTATAATTTTTTTTTTCATATCATTTTTAAGCCATCAGACTGAGAAGTTAGATGGCTTTATTTTTTATGATATGCTTGATTTTTAACTACCTTTGTCTCATAACAAAAATGTTTTATCATGGTATCAACGTGTATTATTAAAAGAGATAATAAAAAGAAAGTTGTTTCTGTCTCTACCAGATCAGGGGACAGGTCTATGTTGTTTGATAAGATAGCATCTATTCCTCTTATGGAGAACAGGGAACGGGCTACTACTGTTTTTAAAACCGTATTTTCTAATAAGTTCTTAAAGGATTTTGGCGACTGGAGAAAGAGAGTGCCTATCAACAAACCGGCTTATAATAAGGTTAAATCCAACATTGATCTTATTCCGGAAGCTTATAGAGAAAGGGTACTGGATAAGGCTTCTAAGATGAGTAATCCTGTTCTTGTATCAAAATCAGATGCACCTTATGGGATTCAAGAATCGGGCTTTGGATTCTACAGCCAAGATCTGGGTGATAATATTATGTTGGTGGATGCTATGGTCCCATCAAGTATTTCCGTACCGGAAGGATCGGGAATAGACGCCGGGCAGTATCTACAAGATGCTATATCTTCGGACTTCACTCCCGTATCTATGGTACAGGATAAGGGTGTTAATTATATGGTTATAAAAGACGGTCTTAAGATATTTAGCCCAGAGGAGTTACCAGAAACAGATTCTAATCCTGTGGGTGTAACGTATCAGACCGGAGAGCCTCGTTTGTTTTTCATGAACGATCGTAGTCAATTATTTGAAGATTACGGAGAAGCTCTTCGCTCTGGCGGTAATGATATTAGAATAGGATTCTTATCAGGCACCGTTCAAGAATCTACCGTGGATGGCGTGGCAGACATTACTTACAAGGCTGGGAAGTATGTTCTTAATAATCCAAAATCTTTTATACCGGTCATGACCGCTTCTGCTTCTACTTCTTTATCAACAAAAGGTGGTATAATTAACTACCTTATAAAGAAAGGTCTTTTGTCAGGATCTAAGATATTCGATCCTGAAACAAAAAGCTATTATCTTACAGGAGAAGGACATACAGGACAAATTAGACTTTTCAATTCAGTCTTATCCTACACCGAGCTCCGTAATCATTTTGGTTCCGATGTTTCCATGAATGACCAAGGTATGATAACCATAAGCTCGTTGGATAACAGTAAGGTAACTATGAGACTCGCCACCGGAGGAACGGAAAGGGTTAGCAGGGAGCAGATAAAGAACGATCTTAAGTCGGGAAGATACAATGAATTGGACGCCAAGTACGATCATTTTGATGCGCTTGTAGTTTCATTCATATTAGAAGACAACGATCTTTATGCTGATACTAAAGCTAAGATCGTATCAGATTATAGCAGGCAGGAACGTGATCAACGAAATTCTATTGTCGAGATACTGAAAACTCTTGGCGTTAGTGTCATAGGTATGACCGATTATATAGAGAAGTACCAAACCAAATACGGGCACGAACCTTCTGCTAAGGCATTGGCGGATATTGCCAATAACGTAATAGCAGTTGGTGAAGATGCTACTTTATCTGATTTAGTAGAAGAAACAGCCCACTTCCTTGTAGAGGCATACAGAGATCAGAATGCTGTTGAGGCTGTTCTGCAAGATGTAGAAGGTACGGAAGAGTGGAACCAGTATGCAGGTCAGTATTATAATACATACGGTAAAGCGTATGAAGGAGCTGAGCTTGATAATGCTGTTAGGAGAGAAATTCTTGGAAAGATCCTCGCCAGGGAGATGCAGGCCGGCACAGCACAGGCGCCGGTAGAGCCCACCTCCTTCCTGGGGCGCGTCCGGCAGCTTTTCTCTGGAATCGTAAGCTGGCTTAAATCAGCTTTATCAACCCAAAGACAAGATTTGAATAACGTTATTAAAAACATTCGTGATCTTGCCATTACTGACATAGATAAAGGATTTGACACCTCTCTGTTAAAGGATAATGACTTTACATTATACTCCCTTTCTTCTATGAACAAGAACAAGTTTCTTGAGTCCAAGATCAGATCACTAAGAAAAACATTAAGAGACTTACGTCAGATAAGCTCTGATAGGGCTGTAACTACGTCTATGACCCTTGCTCAGCTTAAGACCATAGAAGATAAGATAAATAAGGTAGAGACCGAAATAGACAAGAATGAGATGGCGGCTGCCATGAACAGCATGATCTCCACAGCCGAAGCTCAGGTCAGATACTTAAGCAATGTGGTGAACACCATCCTTCATGGTGATACCAAAGACGGTAAGCTTCACTTCAATACCAATGATCGAAAGAACGTAGATATTATCAACAATCAGGTTCTTCCGATCATGAACGATCTTCGAGGATATATCCGTAACAGAAGTACCGAATTTGATGAACGTGAAAAGCAGGATTATACAAATAGGATCAATACCGTCATTGCCGACATCAATGGTATTCAGTCTGATATTAAATCAGTACAAGACCTTGATGAAAGCATGTTGCTTGATAAGTTAATGAACGAACTTCATGTGCCGGCAGATAAGGTAAAGAGAGTAAAAGAATTTTTTGACAAGGTTCAACACGATGTTTCTTGGATAAGTAGGTGGTTTGGTATATTAGAGCATTCTTCCAGTCCGTTCAATAACGCTCTTGGAGCTATGATTGCCAAAGACAATTACAATGCGATGGTGAATGCCCAGCCCGCCATATCCGATTTCCTGGCATATGCGAAAAAGCATGGTTTTAACAAATCTGAATTTGAAAAACTGCTTCAGAAAGTAGATGGCAAAACTTCTAATTACCTTCGTAGTGCTCTTGATATGGCTAAATACGATCGTAATAAGAAGCTGGCGCAGATGCGAGCGTTTGCGACTGCCATGAACATAGAGATATCAGAAGAAGAAATTGGTGATGTGGTTGACAATAACCGTAATTACGTATTTAAAAGAGAAGTAGTTGACAAGGATGGAAATACGGTTACTGAAAACGCTAAATTCAAACCATCGTCTGATAGAGTTAATACCGATATTTTTACCATCGAGCAGGAAAAGATCTATACAGAGCAGATGGAAAAGTGGGATGCTGAAAATTCGGAACTGGAATTTAGCGAAAGTTATGCCACAAGAATGGAATCCATATACAAAAAGGCTGAAGAAGAATTAGGGCATCCGGTTTCTCAAACAACCAAAGAATACCTTAATGCTCTATCCAGGCAAAAACGGATATTGAGGCAGCCTTTTATTGATAGCGGTGGTAATTTTGATGAGGTTGCCTATTTTAAAAGCAGCAATTACGAAGAAGAAGGACTGCTTCGTAAACAACGTAAGGAAGCAGCTTCAGAATACATATATGTAGGAACCAGGAGAGTGGAAAAAACCGGCGACCAACTTAAGATGGCTAAAGAAATACAAGCTATAAATGAAGTTTGGAGAAAGGAATCAAATAATGTTACCAATGCCGTATCAGAATCGTTTTTGCAAAAATTAAGAACGATTCAGAGCGAGTCGGGAGGAGAAGCTGCGCTGAAGACACTTATGTTGGGAGGTCACCTGTCGTTCAATGATCGGTTTTGGAATGAAGTAGAATCGGAACAGTCGGCGCGTACCGAATCAAATAACAAGGCTTCGTATCTTAAAATGGCGCATGATATCATTAGTTCTACGACAAGTGATAGAGATGCGACTGACGTGGATTCGATTGTGAAAGATATAGAAAAAAATAAGGCCATTATCAAGGAAATAATCGGAAACAACCGAGATGTGGCTGATATCGGAGAAATTAACGAAGCGACATTTACCTCATCTGAAAGAGATGCTTTTAGGGCCGCATCTGAAGCTATTGAAGCTGATTACGCTATCTTAATAGATTATGCTAAGATGGTGGGTCTTGAAGATATTGATAAGTACCTTACTAAAAGCAGTAAGGCCGAAAACGAAGTAAATCAGTCTTATTTAAATGCTCTTGCTGACTCCAAGGAAGTGGAATGGAAGTTCGTACAACGTCATACTACGGCGAAGAAAGCAAAAAGGATTCAGGCTTTAAGGGATAAGCTGTTTAAGGCTGCTGATAACCGATATCTGTTTACCGTATCTGAAACCAACTACCTGTCAGAAAAGCTTGGTATAAGCAAAGAATTAGACGGTAGAGATTTCAGGAATGCTGTTAATGCTAAGATGGCCAGCTTGTTTTTAAATAATACAAGAGAAGAGGGCATAGAAGAGACCAATGCTATTGTTAATGAATTTGCCAGGAGCCAGGTCTTTTCGTACTATAAACGCATGGCGCCTACCGGATATGCGGCCATGATCGACAAAATAGGTCGAGGTGAGATAGATGTGGCGCAGATGGTTAAGGACGTACAAAACGGTACATCCACCCAAGATTATGGCATGGACATATCGTACCTGTCTTTCGATCCTGCAAGGGCATGGGTGGCTGAATCTGAAGCCGAAAATAGCGGCCGTAATCCTGATTATGTAAAAGATCATGGGTATGGTCATCGCATGCCTAAGAAAAGCCTGTATCGTGATGAATCGTATTTCAATGACTTTGGTATCAAGTATGATGCTGACGGTAATGAAGTTGCTACTAAAAACGTAGAGCAGTGGAATATGATTCAAAAACTCAAGGAAATAAAAAGACAATCCCTTGATCTATACAAAGAGCAGAGTCCCAATTTGTATGCTATTCCACAGATATCAAAACAAGACATAGAACGTATGGAAGGATTGGGTATTAACTTCAAAAATACGGTTCGTAATTTTGTATCAGATCTGTGCCTGGACAGAGTAGACGATTCTCTATATGGTAAGACCAGGCAAGGGGAAGTATATGATCCGGAAGACAGACTTAGGTCTATACCTAAATACTACATATATGAGTTGGAGAACCAAGATGATGTATCTCACGATTTTGGCTACTCTTATTCGATGCTTATGATGCAGTCATCGTTATACAATGAAAAGCAGAAGTCTATAGAGCTTGCCCAAGGACTGGAACAGATGTTACTGAACAAGCAATTTGAAGGCGGTAAGAAGGCTGAAGCAACCCAAGCATATCAGATGTTCAGGGACTTCTTCAACGATCATTATTATGGCATTAGGATGAACACCAAAAAACTTACGGTGAACATCGGAGGATATACGGTAGACCTTACAAGAATTATGATGGCTGTTGAAAGATTTATGTCGGTCATGAACTTGGCACTGTCTCCGTTTGTGGCAGCTACCGGCGCCTTAACAGGTCATATCAACCTCATCATGGAATCTGCCGTAGGACAGTATATAAGCAAAGACTCCCTTAAATACGCATCGGCTGAATTTTCACGCCTTGCTCCATCTTGTATAACAGAAACCGGAGACATAGATAGGAAAAGCAAATTATATGTCATAGGTGAGAGAATGGGGATATTCAATATCCGAAATCGTATGTATGGTGCCGGATACAATAGAGCGGCCAGGACCTTAATGCGTTCGCCTATGTATGCTTTTATGGAAATCCTGAACTACCCTCTTGATCCGCAGGTTATGATTGCTACTATGGACAATGTTCGTTATTACAAAGGCCGGTTCTACACGTTCCAAGATTTCAAGATGGAAAAAGAACGTAATAAAGAACAGAGTACCATAAAAAGAGAATGGAATGCATTAAAAGATCGTACTTTATGGAGTATGGTAGATGTCGTGGATGGGAAGGTGGTTGTAAAGCCCGGATCCGGTGTTACTGTTGAGGAAGTTGAAACCCAGATGGCTATAACCAGGAATCAAGTTCGTAGCTTGTCGCAGATATGTAACGGATCTTTGAATGAAGAAAACCGAACTGCCGCATCGCGCAACTGGATAGCCAGGTTCATGACCGCCCACCGAGGATGGTTGGTGCTGGCGGCTCAACGTCTGTGGAAAAGACGTGGCTTCAATTTCCAGACAATGCAAGAAGAGGAGGGGTTGTCAATTACGTTAAAGAATATGATAGCCAAAACATTTAGCCTGGCTTCCGAGTCTGGTATGAAAAACATCATAGATGCCTGGAACGAAAATAAAGACAATATGAATGAGGTAGAGAAAACTAATCTCAAACGCCTCAGTGTCTATGCCGGCACGTTCCTTATCATGCAGGCCGTATCTATGCTTCTTGCCGGATGGCGTGATGATGATGAAAACGAAGAAAGTTGGCTTACTCAATTTGGATCCTATGTCGGATTCAGAACCATAAACGAAATAGCTTCACAGATGCCGTTTATTATGGAGCTTAACGTGGTAGATATCATTAACGATCCGTTCGTCATGGGACGGAAGCTGAAGGATCTTACCGATCTTAGGAGCTACTCACTTGATAAGGTGACGTCCGGTACATACAAAGGAGAGTCTAAGTTATTTAGGCAACTCGCCAAACAGACGTTTATCAAACAATGGTATAACATCAAGACGCCGGAAGACGTAGCGCGCGCCTATAATTGGTGGCAGCAGACGAACAACAAGTCAATGATGTTCTTCATCGGCGCCACTCCTGATTCGGAAGGTGATGAGGATACAAGCTACAAATAGACGAAGAATATCGGACTTGCATTGTTTTTGTATGATTCCAATATGTTATATTAGCATCGTCAAAGAGTAGATTGTACGTTTTTTGTTCTTACTTGAAAGATTATGTAGGTTTAATTTTTTCTGAAATTGTTTTCTTACCGGTTCTCAGTCAGAGATGATAGGGAACCGGTTTCTTTTATGTTGTCAATTATTGCTATCTTGCAAACAAAAATCATGAGACGAAGATTTCAATAGGGATGGGGGTAAATCCCTCGCTTATAATCAATAAAGGCATATACATCCAACATGTAGATGGAGGATTATATACAAAAGAAAATTGGTCTAATAAAGGATATTCCAATGATCTATGCAATGGAATAGCTCTTGTAGATAAAGTGTGTTTTGTTATAGCCACCGAATATATTGGCACATTTCGTTGGGGTAAGGATGGAGAAATAGACAATATATTTGCACAAGATAGTTCTCATATTGGAACTATTAAAAAGGATTATTGGGGGCGTGAAAATCAGAATGCGTATCTTGAATATGATACCAGTAATGAAAATTACGCTTTTAATAAAGCTAATAGCTATTTATTTAAAAATGGTCAAAATGGATATGTAGGTGGCGCCGGAGAGTTTTTTTTTGATATCATTGTATGCTAATGAAATAAACGAATGCCTTTTAATGGTAGGAGGTACGATAATGAGTAATAGAATGTGGACATCCACTCGAAATACAAAATTTTCCTATTCGTGGTATTATGATATAAACATCCAAGGAGATCATTTGGATACAGGTTCAAGGGGTAGTTCACATTATGTCCGTCCTTTTACTGAATTAATTTTATGAAATTATGAGAAGAAGATACCAAAATGATATTAAGCTATACGAATATGTAATAAATAGCAACTGTATAGGCGGAACCATATTCGTAGATGGAAAAAATGTAGGAGTCGTAAGCTCCAGTCCTTTGATTTACGTTACTCCAAAACCAATCATCTCTTCTATTAGTATCTCAGGGGGATTGCCCTCTAATAATAGAGAATTGATAGATACATATACTAAAAATAGTACAGATATTCAAGGATTAGATAAAATAGCTATAATTGTTTTTCCACAAAATGGAAATGATTATAATATTCTACACGTTAGTTTGCCTGTCATTAACTTTGTTCTTGTTTCTACTCCTATTACTTACAAAAAATATAAAGTTTATCATAATCACGCTCCAGAGTCTATTTACAATGTTGTTCCTGGATTATATAACCTGAATTACACCTACGAAATAAAAGAGGAGACGGATGAAGGGACACCTGGCAGCCCTACCTATAAAGCTCTTTTGAAGGAAAGATTGGTACGATAACGATATCCAAATCATCAACCGGTAAGTTTTATGCAAGCATTATAGTAGATGACGGAATCCCTAATCCTGACAAGTTTGTTATAGATCCCGATACTACAGTGGGAATAGATGTAGGGATTAAGGATTTCGCCGTCCTTTCCAATGGGCAGGTTTTTAGTAATCCGAAGTATTTTGAATCTGCGCAGAAAAGATTAGGATGCTTGCAAAGAAGAATGTCTCGTAAAAAGAAGGGAAGCAATCGATACAAGAAGGCAAAGCATGATGTTGCCGTATGTCACGAACGGATTCGAAACTGTAGACAGGATTTCTTACATAAGGTTAGTAAGAGGATAGTAAGTGAGAACCAAACTATTATCATCGAAGATCTTAATGTAGGAGGCATGTTAAAAAATCATTGCCTTGCTAAGGGAATTGCTTCTGCATCATGGAGCGAGTTCTTTAGGATGTTGCAATATAAATCGGATTGGCGCGGTGTTAATTTAATTCGGATAGGTAGATTCGAGCCGAGTTCCAAGATGTGCGGATGTGGGTATGTTCATCGTGATCTTAAGCTATCGGATCGTGTATGGACTTGTCCTGAATGCGGTGCCGTCAATGATCGTGATTTACTTGCAGCTAATAATATTAAAAAGTTTGGGTTAGAAAAACAGAATCTTCTAACCCAAGAAAATATTAACAAGACACCGGTGGTGAACCGGGAAGGGGACGTGGAGTTGCCTACGTTGGTAGGAACGGTGAAGCGTCAAAATGTACTGGTGTAAATTGGTATATAATCACCTAAGTTTCTAAGCATTAACTTCATGACCTTCCCTATCTGTGAAAACTAAACCAATACCTTCTATAATATATCCTACATACGAAGAACTTGTTGAGAACATTGCGCCTTTAGTAATCTGTAATTAATGTCTCCATCTAAGTTCTTGGTATTTTTCATGATAGAATCAAGTTCAAAATAGGACAACCACTTATCTTCTTTAGAAAGTGTTTCTCTGAAAATATATAATGCCTGATTGTACAAGTTATTGCTAATCTTGCACAGAGATGATATATTTTCATTGTTTCCTATGTTGAACTTGTATGCTAATCTCATGATTTTTTAATACTATAAATATTGTCTATGAATCATATATCTAATATACGAATTACATTTGTATTACAGAATAGAATCTATTATTTTTAATGTTATTTTGCACCATATTATTTTCAACATAAAAATTTGTAACCTGGTTTTACTGCCTCTGCTTCTTCTCTCGTATCAAACATTAAGGTAGTGACAGCTCCTATGCCTTCGCAAATGTAAGACACTTTCACCCACCACCTAAAAATACCAGAACCGTAATCATCATAGTACGGCTCGGAAAGAATCTCTTCTACATACCCATCCAAATAATTCACGATCGCTCCTCCTTATTTTTAGATTCTGCCTCTTCGAGTATGCTGATCACCTTATCGACAATATCCGAATCAGACATTTTCTCAATAAAAACATCCATTGCCTTAGTTATGTTATTGGCTTCTTTTTCTTCAAGAGCTATTTCTCCACCGGTAATAGCATCAGACAATGATGTAGATAAGTGTCTTATCTTATCAATGCTCATAAACGTAAATGGATTACCACCTTGACCTCCACCCATTTCTTTCATGATCTGATATCCACCTGAGATAAGTCTGCCTGATGTCGTGGCCAAGGAGGATACGATTAGGAGCAGTACCGCCGCTTCCGTCCGCTCCTCGGACACACCCCTCGACCACACGGCTGCCCTTATAGCGCCGGCCAGGTCGTCTATGTATGGCATGAGGCAATCTTCCATCGCTTGTGTTATATCAGCTATAACCTCACTACGCTCTTTATTTATGTAGTAGATAGAAGCATTGTACCTCTTTATCTCTTTGTCCATGTCATTTAAAAGACGCTTGATATTGTGCTTATACATAGGACTGGTTTTAATTACTTCCTTTAGCTTAAGAATGTAATTATAAGCCTGGTCGTTTACGAACAACGTCATGGTCTCAACCGTTGAATGAAGCGTGTTAAGACTGTTAAGAATCTTATCGAAATTGTTTATCAAATAAGCTTTTCTGGCTTTTGCCGCGTAGTTAATCATCGCATTTAAATTTTAGATTTTCAAGTTCATTCAATTGTTTCTTAGTAGACTCGATCAGGTACGTTCTCCGCTCCTCTGCATGTTTTAAAGCTTCTTCTTTGCTCTCAAAAGCATCCCTTCCTATTTCATAAGGAGTGATCCTATCAGGAATGTCGGCTAACAAAAGACCACCATACTCTTCTATTTTAGCTTTTACTTTTCTTATTACACCGTCTCTCATGCACGCATCTGTAATCCATATAAACCTATCACATTCTTCTAATTCCCTTTCGTACAATTCATACCATTCTGGTTTAGGAAATCTTAATGTGAATCTAATTTCGGTATCTTTCTCTAAGACATTAATATCATACGCCTCCGGCCACAGTTCTTTTATGCTGTCTTCATCTTCAGCATACGCCACCAATACAAATGAATTACTGGATTCTGCACTACACCAATATGGATATTTTATAGGCCATTTGACTGGACGGTAGTCGTTACCGCAGTCGGATTTTTTAATGTAAAATCTTGCTCTAATCATATCGTTATTAATCTAATAATTTTTCTATTTTAATTGATTTTGATGATAGATACATATTCCATGTTCTTCTGCCTCTGTCACCTTTTTCGTTTTGTTTTTGGATTGTCAAGTACAGATCTCCGTCTTCACATACTTCAACTTTTTTCAAGAAGCCTATCATTTCATCTCCTGTTTCGTGTAAAATACGGATCTTATCTCCTTCTTTTAACCCATAATTGGAATCAAAATATTCTTTTTTGATTCTATCAATATTGTCTTTATGATTTTTTATAGCATAAAGCTCGTTTCTTAATAAATAATTTAGTTGTTCTATTGTCATTTCTTTTCCTCCTTGTTTAATGGTATCAACCCTTTTCCATGCTTGTCATACCACAGCATAGCTATACAGTTCCATGCACATTGTGCAAGATGAAAACATCCTGTATCTGAGTCTATTCTTTCCCCTTTCATGTATTCCATTAGGTGTCTGGCAGCCGCAGCACGATACCGTTCAAACCCGTTGTCAAGGTTCTGCCATTTATTGGGTCCGTACTTCTTTGCACCAGCATGATAGACTTTTACAATGTCCTCAATCTCTTCCATTGGAAGTAAATCCCATCGTAGTTTATCGTCAATGATGTCATTTTTCACCGATTTGTTTTCTCTGGATACTTTGACAGGAATAATACCCATAATGTCCGTTCCTACGATAAACGTCTCTCCATTGCAACAAACCTCAGCATATTCATCATCTACCTCTATGTCTGATACTGCCTCCACTATAGCTCCTCTGGCTATTTCTAATTCGGAACTGATTACATCACTTTCCAACATGCGAAAAATAGATCCTTTTGGATAAAGGATGTTTTTAGTATTATTGTCCATCTTTTCCATTGTTTTATCGTTGTTTTACCTCATTTCGATAGTAATATAATCCATCTTCGTCTTATACCCTATCATTTCTGTTTTTCTCAAAATACTGTCTTACGGCTTCAATCGCCTTATCGTCATCAAAAGCCTCTACAAACCCCTCATAGAATCTATTTCGCTCCATAGAGAACGTATTGCTTCCATCCGGAATGGTTCTGAACACAACTACCTTCTCTCCATCTACGTTCGTTCCTATGATGTTGTTATGGAGAATAATAGAATACCGCCCAGAGTTTTTGTTCTGGACGACACTATGTTCGAGATTGTAGAGTCTAAGTAGTTCTCTTATTTCTTTTACTCCCATATTATTTTACGTTTTTAGAAGTTACAGCCTCTTCTCCCCATTTCTTTACATATATAGATCTCATCATGTTCATTAAATTAGAGAAAGAAGAGATGGTTCCCATCTCTATGCAGAATGCAAGATTAGACTGTAGGGTTTCAAGTTCTTTCAACTGCTCCTGTGTAGCCCTATTTCTTATCATGCTTTCATGCTCATTAAATACAATCCAATTTAAGCCTTTAGCCATCTTGGAGTAATCGGCATCCGGAAATCTTGATATAGCTCTTGACAAGACATTGTATTTATCACCTGCCTCTATTCGGTTTAAGATAAGCTTATCTGTTAACCACGTAACAACCTCAGCATACAACATAGGGTTTAGTTCCATAGCTACAAGCACCCATATATATGGATTACACATAGTTCTCCTATTCTCTCCTCTACCCATTGTCTTATAAGCTCCCATTTTTTTCATCACTTTTATAAGTGACTCTTTTTCAACAGATTGTATAAAACCAGGAAATCCTGATTCTATCTTATATCCCTGTTTTTCAAGGATATAGTAAACACGTTCCGCACTCTCCTTATTAGATAGGATATTCTCTATTCTCTTTTCATTCCACCCCATCTCAACCCTCTTCTTCGTATAGGCTTCCTGAAGGTCTGTTAAGGACATAAACGAAGTTTTAGTGTCCTGCTTAATTATTACGCCAAATAATTCTCGGTCTTTTGATACCATTGTAACATTTGTTTTCATAAAATATAACACATAAAAAATAATACGATACAAAAATATGTATCGTATTATATCTATACAAATATATTGTGTTAAATTTTATGATTATATTTTTACGTTATGCGCCTATGGCTGCCTCTAAATTCCCTATAATACCAGTTTCTATGTCATTGATTTTATCATCAATGGTTGAAACCGCATTCTCTAAATCCCCTACAATACTTTCTATATCATCAACAACCGCCTCTATATTAGCTACAGCCTCATCTGATTGATAATATCTTTCTGTATCTTGTAACGACTCCGGCATATTATCTCTTGCTTCCGTCTCTTCGTCTAAAATCATATCAACATCATCCTTGGCTGAATCCAGATTATGCCTAACCTCTGACAGCTTTGATTTGATAAACTCAAGATCTGTTTTATGCTTTTCCAAATTGGAAATAATATCCTCTATTTTCTTACGTCTTTTGCTGTTCATGCTTTTATTCTATTATAATATTCGATAATCTTTTCTTTCCTGTCTCCTGGTTTTACTGCCATATTCTCAGCCAAGAACCTAAAATACGACACTGGTATGTCCTTGAATCTAATTCCTTCATATTTTCCAAACCACATTATTATGCTGTCAAGATCGTCTTCTCTCCTACCATCTCCATTCACAGATTTAAGCGAGGCTGCCCGACGAAGGATCTCGTCTTTGGTAATAATATCACCCATCCTTATATTAGACAGAAGTTGATCGCCGGCAAACATACACCAGCCCTTAGAAGGGAATTGCTCGATTGTCAGGTCTTCTATCCGACCAAAGCGTCTCATGTTGTCGCAGCAATCAACTATCAGCGCCTCTTTCTTGTCAGGATGGATGCGGACGGCGCGGCCTAATATTTGGTAATACGTTGAATATGAGAAAGTCGGTCGACCAAACATCACACAATCAAGTTCAGGAAAATCAAATCCGGTAGCAAGCGTTGAATAATTAAAAACCACCTTCAACTTACCTTCTTTGAAATCTGATATGATTTGCTCTCTTTTCTTTTTGGTTGTTAGCGATGTTACGACACCGGTTATGGCTCCCATCCTGGCATTCATGAACTCTGATATTCTATTACATGATTCTATAGAATCCATACAGACCAAAATGGCTTTACGCTCGTTCATAAGCTGAAGAAGACGCTTGTAGATAGAGTTGTTTAAGCCGTTTCGTACAATACTTTCTTTAATAGATTCGTTGGTGTATTCGGCTCCGGTGCTGTTTAACATCAGAGCCGATTCATCAAATGACCATCGTTCGTACTTAAGTGGACACCAAAAACCTTGAGAAGTTAGCTCTTGTATTTGTATTACATGAACTAACTTCTTGAAGAAGTTATGCTCGTCTTTTGTCAGCATATTAAGTTTGCTATAGTTTCCTTCCAGCATGGAACTGTAGGCTCTGAGGCGGCAGGGAGTGGCGGTGAAGCCCAGCACCTTCGCCTCGGGAAACTCGCTCATAAACTCCATAAATTCAGAACCTTCTTCAGGAGAATATCCTGAATGACATTCGTCTATCAATAAGGTATCTATCCCTGTATCTTTCAACCTTGCTACGTCTTTCTTTATGCTTTTAAGTGTAGCATAAGTCATAGCCGATAATTCCTTTACGCCACATGAGGCAGAGTATATAGTAGGTTCGGAGCCAAACGATACAGCCTTAACATAATTCTGCTCCAGAATTTCTTTTGATGGCTGCAATACTAACGTTGGTCTATTTATCTCATGTGCTATCTTGGATATCAGAAGGCTCTTACCCGCTCCGCATGGGGCTACTATTATGCCAGGCTTTTTAGATCTTCCTGTAAGAAACTTAAGCCCGGCATCTACTGCTTCTTTCTGGTAAGGTCTAAGTTCAAAGCCCATCACAATCTATTATATTATTTTTTGAAAGTTCTATTATCGCCTCTTTCAACATCTCCCTTGCTTTATTCTCATTATCTTCAAACAGGCATACACTGCATGTAGCACCTTTGGAGGGGTAATCTCTGTAGGCTTCTGCTCTTTCTACAACGTACTCACAACAATAGTCGTGACTCATGTCTTTTGCTATACTTATGAAATGATCTTCTCCATCCATCAACACGCAATATTCAGCATCGTTTTCGCATGCAATAACACCTTTGTTTTTTAAAATGGATAGCACTTTATTTCCAAAAAGTCCAATATAGACCCATATACCTTTCCCTGCATTTTTGTAAAAAATATCCATCCCTTCTTTGATTGTGACTTTCTTTTCCATAATCCCTTATTTTATATCAGTAATTAAAACATATCTTTCGACAATATCTTCAAGCTCCATAGAACATAACAAACTTGGGCTTTTTCCGTACTCGTACAGAGCGTACCCTTCCTTTATATCTAATATCTTGATTATATGCTTGCCTCTTTCAAATGGATCCATGAAGTAGCCTTTGTATTCGTATCTTTGACCAACTTTTATTTTGTCGGTCTTCTTCTTCATCTTATACCGATCTATTACCCTGCTTATTTTTATAAGAATCGTTACAAACAAGTATGATAATAAAAAGACCGCTGCTCCTGCTATCAATGCTTCTTTCATTGTATTTCTTTTAAGTAGTTAAACCATATATCCTCCAGTCTTTCCTGAAGCTCAAACGCTTTCTTGAAATTCCCGCATCTTACAGCAACGTCTCTCATGTATTCTACGTTTATAACTTCCGGATCTTGCCGGTATTTTGTTCTTAACTTTTGAACGTCCTCGTATTTCATCGTTTTATCTTTTTAGACGGATCCCAATCCGAAGAGAAAGGGCATTCGTTTTTGTTATGTAATCCAAAGTCGCAATAATAACACAGTGCTGACGGGCAGGGTAGCTTGTTTTGCGAAACAGGCTGGCTTAGGGTGGCACGCCGCTTGCTATACCTGGCTCCTTCTGCTCCCTGGATGTACGCTTGAAATGATTTTACACTATTATCTTCAAAATCATACATTTTAGACAAAGTGTCATTTAGCATCTCTATAGATTTTGTTTTACGTTCCTCATCCACCTTAACCTTTTGGTATTGTCTGGTTCTGGTAAAGAAATAGATGTTCATATCTGGTAGAACTCCACCATATTTTCTATAGATGTAAAATGAATATATAGGATGCTGTAAATTCGTTTCCAACTTCTTAGAATCAAAAACCTTATTACCTGATTTCCAATCTATGACATAATGGTGAACTACGTTCTTGCTTTTTATAGCCAGATGAAGGTCTACCGATCCTACTATGTACACATGAGTATGAA
>ULME01022819.1_pt1 | contig 16598 bp, 10 predicted proteins | sample 1951591 | NCBI WGS metagenome assembly ULME01 (sample SAMEA4835544, study PRJEB28245) | human gut metagenome | biome: gut microbiome; material: fecal sample | place: Denmark | collected 2008
AAGAATTTAGAAAAACGAGTCTTCATCCTGTATCCAGAACCTTCAGGGGCAAGTTCAATACTCGTGCTTGTTTCTCCAAAAGTAGAAGCCCAACAATCAAAATGCTGAAGATTATGCTTAACTAGAGTGGAATACTGCAAATAACGCTGCATCGTATACATTTCCGTCATCGAGTTGGAAATAGGTGTTCCTGTCGCGAAAACAACCCCCTTTCCTCCTGTAATTTCATCCAAATACCTACACTTCAAATAAAGATCTGAAGATTTTTGTGCATCTGTTGTAGAAAGTCCTGATACATTATTCATCTTTGTAAATAGAAAAAGATTTTTATAAAAATGTGCTTCATCAACAAAAAGACGATCCACTCCTATTTCTTCAAAAGTAATTAGATCGTCTTTTCTATCATTCTTATTCAATTTTTCGAGTTTTGCTTTTAATCCTTTCTTGGTTCTTTCTAACTGTTTGATTGTAAATCTTTCTCCATTGTTTGCTTTTAAAGAACTTATTCCATTTGTAATTTCTTCAATTTCATTTTCAATATTCATCTTCTGCCTTTCAATTGACATGGGTATTTTTTCAAATTGTGAATGTCCTATGATGATAGCATCATATTCACCAGTTGCCATTTTAGAAAACAGCTTTTTTCTATTTTTCTTTTCAAAATCTCTTTTTGTTGCAACTAGAATGTTGGCACTTGGATAGAGTTGCAAAAATTCTGCTCCCCATTGCTCAACTAAATGGTTGGGAACAACAAACATTGGCTTTTGTGCTAAACCTAATCTTTTTAATTCCATACATGCTGCCGTCATTTCAAAAGTCTTCCCTGCCCCCACTACGTGAGCAAGAAGAACATTTTGGCCATAAAGAATATGTGCTATGGCGTCTTTCTGATGTTTTCGTAAAGTAATTTCAGGATTCATTCCCGAAAACTCTAAATGATCACCATTATATTCACGAGGTCTTATGCTGTTGAATAATCGATTGTAAATCTGTGTTAATTCTTCACGTCTTTGAAGATCTTTCCAAATCCAATTATTGAAGCTTTCTTTGATTGTATCCTGTTTTTGTTGGGCAATCATCGTTTCCTTTTTATTAAGAATTGCTTGTTTATTACCGTCATCATCATATTCATAATCAAATATTTTTGTCTGTTTCAAATTAAGACAATCTTCCATCAATCTATATGCGTTTGCTCTTGAAGTTCCATAAGTCTTATCAGCTTTTACACTTTCTTTATCCATATTCTTTGCACTTATATTCCAATTAGTATTATAAGAAGAATAAGAAAGCTTCGTATAGTTTCTTACCCAGCTAGGTGTATCAAGTAATTCATAAAGAAACTGCTGATAGATTTCTACTGGAATCCAAGTTGCCCCAAGTCTGACCTCAATTTCACTGGCTGTAAGTTCTTTAGGCATTGCCTTTTCTAAAGCATCCACATTCTTTTGATACTTTGGATCAATTGCTGCTGACATTTTGGCTACTTCTAATTTTTCTCTGATATTTCCACTAAGGTATTCATCAGCTGTTACATATTCTTCCTGTTCTTCATTTAAAACACTAGGGACTTTAAATATGATACCATCTAAATCTTCTTTGATTTTTTCATTACTTATGCCCGTCAATTCACTCATATAATTAATGTCGACTTTTGCTTTTTCACTTAAAGACACCATCAATGCCTCATTAGCTGTAGCAACATTGTTAAACTCTTTCTTTTTACGAATCGTTCTTTGAGTAAACATGGCTGCTTTAGATTTTAAAGTTCCATCTTCGTTTAAATTTTCTAAAGAACATAAAAGATAGAACGAACTGTCTTCTCTAAATGCAATGGTATTACCTCGACTGTTGAGCAAACCATATGCTTGAGTAAAAACATCATAGTAATCATTCAATTCTCTTTGCTTTTTAGCAATCATTTCCTCTGGATAATCTTCACTTTGATAGGTAATCAAATCTCTGACAGTATCACGTATTCTAATCATGCCTTTTATTCTTTTAAATGTTGTATCACCAACATCAACTTTATTCATTAAAGAATTTTCTCTGTAATAGACCTTATCGCCTATAACAGTATAGGAATAATTTCTTATCTGCGGATCAGCAGGTATACTTTCAATCTCATTTTCATTTTCTTCCACAATATCAACTTCATCTATGTGACCTTTGATATTATAGATGGCTTTTTCCAATAATTCATTGAGAGGTTCATCATATCCTACGACCGTTATATCCTCTCTGCCATACATTGCATGTGTTTTTTCAATTGTTCCTAAGATCATTTCAGGGTGATCAATATAATATTGATTGATGACATATCCTTCTTCTGTTATCCCTGTTGAAACCCAATCATCATCTTTTAAAACAGGACGCTCTCTTTTTTGAAGAAATAGAATATCACTGACCGCTTTTGTATCACCAAAAGCATCATTAGGCAAACGGATAGCACCTAAAAGTTCACATCTTTCATTGATATATCTTCTTACATTGCTGTTTCTTTTATCCATTGTATAGCGTGAAGTTACAAAAGCAATGATTCCATTTGGTCTTACCTTGTCGATTGTTTTTGCAAAAAAGTAATCGTGGATATTGAAATTCAGCCTGTCATATTTTTTATCTACGACCTTAAAGTTTCCAAATGGCACATTTCCAACAGCTACATCGAAAAAACTATATGGTAACTTAGTTTCCTCATAACCTTCTATTGCAATATTTGAATTTTGATAAAGCTGTTTTGCAATACGACCACTGATCGAATCCAACTCCACACCATACATCTTTGAACCCTTCATTTCATCTGGAAGCATACCAAAGAAATTACCAATACCACATGATGGTTCTAAAATATTACCATGTCTAAATCCTAAATTGTTCAATGCCTTATAGATACTTTCAATAACAACAGGTGAAGTATAGAAAGAAGTCAATGTTGATTCTCTTGCACTTTTATATTCTTCCTCACTCAACAATGATTTGAGTTCAAGATATTCATTTGCCCAGTTCGATTTACTTTCATCAAAAGCATCTGCTAATCCTCCCCAGCCAACATAACGAGATAGAATATCCTGTTCATCTTTTGTTGCATTTCTTCCTTGTTTTTCTAAAGAAAAAAGCAGTCTGATTGCTGCTACGTTATCGTTGTATCTCTCTTTTGGAGTCCTTTTACCTAAATCTTTATCCATGATTTGATAATTTATCTTTTCAGATTGAACAGGATTAATTAAAATATTTTCTTTTTGGATCTTATCTGAAACAATATAATTATAATTATCTGCGAACTCCTTTACTAAAGAATAAGGCATGTCAGTATAAACAATAAAAGAACCATCATAATCTATATGATAAATGTCCCTTTTGTTAATGCTATCCTTAAATACCTGCTCGGATTCAACTATATAATTTTTTTCTAAAAGTTTATCAAGCCATTGATTTGCATAATTTTCTAAATCATCTTTGGTTGATAAAGCGTCTTTATTTTTATTATCAGAAGAAATTTCAATATCAATTGAGTCATTTTTATATGAAATCGGCTCTAACAGTTCTTTTGAAAAGTCAACTTTAAAGGTCATATAAGGCTCACTTACTTCTATACCATTTACCTCATAATAGTGGAACATGTCTATTGTTTTTTCATCATGATCATATAAAATCATCAAAGGATCATCATTGTCACTTGCAGTTATCATGTTACAAAAACCAGAGATTTCATTCATAATACGTGGTACTATTTTTTTCATTTTTTCAAACAACTGTCTATTTTCTTTATTTTCTTTGTTGAAAATATCATTAGATATTGAATAATCTTCATAAGTTCTATCAATCAAATAATCAACAAGCGAATTTCTAAAATCATCATCATTAAGATATCTGTTATAAAAATTTGGATCCTTTGCTTCATAAGAAGGCATAATAGAAATCAATTCTTCTCGAATATAATCTTCTGCCTCTTCATCTGTTGTATCACTATCACGTAATGCGGGATAAATCATAGAACGTTTAATTTGATCTTCAAGGTCAGGAAGGTACCTCTTAATGATTGTATGGTTTGAACTATCAATGTTAATATCTTGAACTTCCTGTGTTATTGGTTTTAACAAATGGTCATTTAATGGGTTTTCTTTTAACAATTTGAGAAAATCATCTTTAGAATAATATTCTAAAAACAATGGGAAGCTTTCATCCTGTAAAGTTATTTCATTACCACTTTCAATAATTTTGTATTCTGTTGCTCCAACATATACGCTGTCTCCCAAGTTCCATTGATACTCTTTTGAAATATTTTCATTCTGTAAATCATCGGAAGATTCAGGGATAATACTTTGATTAATACTTTTCCTTTCATATTCGAGTTGATGTTGAAGTTGATTTTGCAAGAATGCTGGATAATATTCTTTTTCTTTTTTATTAAGATATCTGTCAAGCTGAATAAGTTCATCTATCCTTTTAGCAACCTTATCCCATTTTAAAGTAATTTTGATTTCATCTTTTCCAATCTCACGATAACGACTTAAACTCATTCCTTTAGCATCATAATTGACATTTATAAAACCTACTGCAGGAGAACTTCCACCCTCTCCATATTCTTTTTTTAAAAACTGAACCTTTTCTTTCAATGTAGTATTTTTTGAAAACATTTGATTGATTCGGTATTTGCCTTCTTCAAATCCACTTCCACGAGTCAATACTCTATCTATTTCCTGTTGTGAAAAATAGATTCCATTTTCAAAATTTTGAATATTCTCATATACTGCATTTTTTTGTTCCTCCAGTGATGGAATCTGTATATCTGGTGCAAAATATCGAGATAATATCATGCCATCAATTTCTTTAGCAACAAAATTCCATGAATAATCATAAGAAACAACTTGATTATCAAAAGTTCCTAAATAAATATGCAACCCATCATCTAATCTGTCATATCCAAGAATGACATCATCAACTTTCCATTCTCTTATACTGTCAGGATATATACGCTGAACATATTCACAACGTTCTTCATCATTGTCATGTGTTTGAAAAAACTCAATGATTTTTCCTGCAGATTCTAAAAGTTCATCGTTATACTGAAAAACATGATAAAAGACATTCGCATTGATGATTTTGTTTTCATATGCCCTTTTTAATCCTGATTCATTTTCATAAGGCGATGTAAGATATTCATCTTTTTCAATAATTTTTGCAAGATAGCTTTGAAGTTGAAAAAAAGACAAGTACGATTTACTTTTCATATTCAAGTAGTTACCACTCCATACATCCAATCCATCATTTCTTTTTTTATAGCCAAGATAACTATAGTCATAATGTTCTGGACACCTGAATGTTTGAACAAGCGTATCATCATAACATTCTTTTAAATAATTTGCCCTTTCAATTTCATCCGTGTGCTCATGAAAATACTGAATAATTTCTTCTTTGCTATGTTGCAATGAAACATCTTCTCTTAAGAGTTGAGGTAAATCACTTAAATCAAAGTGTGGCAATACATTATCGCCACCCTTTTCCTTATCGACTTCTTCAATTCCTAAATCTAATTGTAGATTATCTCCTTCAGAATGATTTCTTCCGCTGTTTTTTGAAGGTTGTTCATATGCTGTACCCATTCCATCTGATGTATCTCTTTGTTTGGTGCTGGATTTTTCGTTAACAATTCCTTCATCAACATTTCTATCATCTCGTTTGCTTTCTTCTCTGTTTCCATTAAGTAAGAGTTCAGTTGATTCCTTACTCGAAGTGAAAAGAGAATCTCTGGCTGCTGTTCCTTCAGATACTTTTTCTTCATCATTGCGTATTTTCCTAAAGGTATCTCCTTGTCTACTGTCAAATTGGGCATTTGATAATCTCCCACTGTTGAGTATGTGATTTGTTCCATTGATAACACTCCCTTCATTTTTTTCAATTTTATCATCTACTAAACGATTGTTATTTTCAAATGTGCGATTTTGAATTATCAATTCTTTTGTAATACGAGAAATCACATTTAAAAGTGAATTACTTTCTTCCTGAAAGGAATTACCTATTACTCCCAACATTTCAGGTGTATTAAAAAGTTCTATTGATATAAAATCATCCGCTTCAAAATAAAATCTTGTTTCAATATCACATCTGCTCATTAAACTGTAGGCAACTGAATTTTCTAAAAGATTTCTATAAAGATTCTTTAGTTCATTTTCCTCATAGCTTTCTAGCAAAGAACCGTCTTTTAATTTCATCAACCTTTTAAAATAATCATCAACATAATAGCCTGTCTGTTCCTTTGCAATTTCTTTGATGAAACTTCCTAAATCCTCGTTATTTGAAGTCATATCAAATTGTTTTGCAATTTTATCTATCAATTGTTTATGAAGCGACTCTTTTACACTCCATAAATGAAGTTCTCTATTACGTGGGCTCCTTGTATCAGCAATATCAAAAACATATCTTATTTTTGTATATCGACCATCATCATCTATAAGAGCTATACCTTTTGAACCTTTTTTGATCCACCTGTTCATCCTGTTGTTCCATGTTTCAAAGTCTGTACATGCTTTTGCATCAGGTCTTTGCTGATAGATCAATAGTTGGTTGGTAAAATTAAAATTATAAAGATAGCCGGATGTTTTTAAAAATGAAAGCCATGATTCCTCACTTTGAATAATATCATGACATGATTTTTCAAGAAGTTCATATAATGTATCTAGTTTATTCATTTCATCTCACCTACCTTTCTTGATTTATTTTATTTTTTCTTAAAAAGTTCCTTTTTCTACACAGATTCTGCTCAAGTAAATATTTTGAACGTTTCTCCATATCCTTATATGCTTCTTCATAATCATTAAAATAATGTCCTGTATAAAATCCATATTTTCTATTTCCATTTGTTTCCCAAGTAACAAATTTAGCTGGAGATGTAGGACTGTATCCTATAACAATCGAATCATCATTGATATGCATTTCCTGAATGATTTCATACGAGCCATTTTTTTCATGATAGAATTTTGAAATATCTATTTTATTAAGACTCAATAAGAACATTGTATTTTCTGTAATATCTTTCCGCTTACAAAAATCAAAATAAAGATTCATTCCTTTTTTATGAATAAGAGTTTCATGATTTTCTTTAGAATAGCGCCAAACATCGTAATGAACATTCAACGGTGCATAAAGCAATTCATATTCTCTTTCTAAATCACTAAACAAAAACAAATCTGGATTGAAGTTAAAATAATCAAGATTCTGTGTATGATTTCGACCATCGACAATATCAAGTTGGATAGTGCTTTTTGTATGTTTATTTACAGCAACTGCACGAACGATATCATCCTTATTTTTAAGGATATACTCAACTGAATAATTACATTTGGTCTGTTTATCGATTATTTCTTGGCAAATCTCTTTTATTTGTAATTCTTTCACTTTTTATCTTCCTTTCTATCAAATGAAAAAAGGGAGAAATTTCTCCCCTTCATTTTCTGTCTAATCTGTTTCAGATGTCTGATTTGAATATATATTTTTAAACCAGCAACTCCAAAAAGAATAAGAAGTGAAGCTAAAACCGAACAGACATTATTTGTCATTCTTTTCTCCATATTTTCTTTTTGCATAGAAACATACGATCAAACCTAAAGCAAACATTCCCATTGCAACATAGAAACTGATATTACTATCATCACCTGTTTTTACAATAACAGGTTTTGCTTCATCTTTCATGACCACTTTTTGAACTTCTCCTGTATCAGAGATTGTAAATTCAACATCACTTGCAACATTGTAACCTGCAGGTGCTAAATCTTCATGAAGAACATAAGTTTTTGAAACAGTTAATCCTTCGATTCGGTGTGGTTCTTTTCCAGAAATCCACGATTCAACTACTTCACCTGTTTCCTTGTCTTTTAATGTAAGTTTAGCCCCTTCGATTTCTTTTCCAGTTGTTGCATCTACTTTTGAAATATCTACCTTTGTGATTTCATCTTTCATTTTAACTTTGGTCACACTTCCATCTTCATTTACTGTAAATGTTACATCACTTGCTGTTGCATATCCTAATGGTGCAAGATCTTCATGCAAGATATATTTTTTACCTGATACAAGACCTCTGATAATGTGAACATCTTTTGTTGATGTCCATTCTTCTACAAGGTTTCCATCTTCATCTCTTAATGAAAGTTTTGCACCTTCAAGCTCTTTTTCATTAGTTGCATCTACTTTTGAAATTTCAGTTGCTGTCTTTTTATTAAGAACATCAAGTTCTTTTGAATAGATGATCTTATCTGTGTGATCATAGCTTAAATCAATATCATAGACCTTATTGTTTTTAACATAGCCTTCTAATTCTTGAACTTCTTTCAACTCATATTTTCCAAGTGGTAATCCTGAAATATGAATTTCACCTAATTCATTAGTCACATAATATCCGTTTTCTGAAATATCCATTGAGACAGCATCGCCTTTTTTATAAAGAAGTGTATTTCTTCCATCAAGTGAATAGATGTCTTCTTTTGCTGTTAATTGGAAAGTAACACCTGAAAGATCTTCTAATGTATCTCTGTCTCTTTTTTGTACATGGATTTCACCATGAGGGGCAATATTCGTTACATTCTTTGTAATGACATATTCTTTAGTTGTTAGATCTTTTTGTTCTAGATTGATTTGATGTACTTTTTCTGAAAGCACATATCCTTCATTTGTTAAAGTTTCCTTTAATTCATATTTGCCCATGAATAACGAATCAATGACAAGTTTTCCATTGGCATCTGTTTTTCCTTTAGCAACAGTAGCTCCTTTTGCATAGCGTAAACTACCATCAACTGCACTGTAGATATTTTCTTTGGCAGTTAATTCATATTCAACATCAGCCAGTGCTTCATTTGTAGCCTTGTCTGTCTTTGTTAAAATGATTTTTCCTTGCGGCTGTGCATTTTTAACTTTCACAGTTAAAATTGGATCTTCATCCTCATCCTTGTCATAATCTCTTGTATTTGTAATTGTGAATTTTACAGATTGTTCTAGTTGCAAGAATCCTTTAGGTGTTTCTACTTCTTCGATAGAATAATCTCCTGCATCTAACTGTAAAGGAAGTGTTACTGTTCCTTCTTCGCTGTCTTTTACTGTAACAACATTTTTAGAATTGGTTGTAAATGTGTCATATTTTTTACCGCCAACCTTTTGTACAACATAGTTTCCTTTTGAATCTTTGATTTTAAATGATGCACCATTTAATGTGACTTTCTTTCCTGATTCAGCATCTAATTTAATAATCTTAAGTTGTGATGAAAATGGTCGGTTATTCACATTGACACGTTTTACCTGTTCAACATCTTTATATTCACTGTAATCATCTGTTACTGAAATTGTGAAATCTGGTGCTGTAATATAATCCTTAGGTGTCTTTGTTTCTTTGACGATATATTTCCCGTAAGGAAGATATGGTGTATTTGCTTTACCATTTGAATCAGTTGTGATGACTGCATAAGTTGTAGCATTGTCCCATCCGACATGGTTAACTTCACTGTGCAATTTGAACGTGAACTCTGCTCCTTGTAATCCTTTTACAAGACCTGAAATACTGTCCTTTTCTCCTGATTTGAAAACTTGGATCTTTTGCATATTCACTCTGTTAGTACCTTTTGCACTTCTTGATACTTTTGAAACTGTTTGTCCTTCATAATCGATAGATACATTGATCTTTGCATCATTGAATACCAATGAATCATTTGTTTTTGATTCTTGAATATAATATTTCCCTAATGGCAATTCACTCCAAGCAATCTTTCCATTGGCATCTGTTTTCTTGCTTGATACCAATGCACCTTTTTCATAGTAAGTTTTTGTTCCAGCCTGATTTGTAATCTTTTCACTTGCATGTAATTCAAAAGTTACACCTTCAGCAGTAGCATCACCTTTTAGACCATTTGTTTTAGAAGTATCGATTTCTTTTTGGAAATCAATATTTCCTTTAGGTTCATCATCTGTAACACTCAATACTGTTGTCTTATCTTTTTCTACTTTGACTGTAAAAGTATCTGTATTTAAAAGATATCCATGAGGTGCTTCTGTTTCCTTGACTTCATAAGTTCCAACCAATAGATCATTCACTTTAATCTTTCCATTTTTTACAACAGTATTTTCGTTATAACCGTCATATGAAACAGATTTGATATTGAATTTTGCACCATCAATAAGATCTTGATTTGTATTCTTTTTAGTTAATTCCAAAGAGCCAAAATCAAGCCATTCAATATTTAAATATAGACGTGCATCATCAGGATCCATATTCCAAGTTCCTTGTGCCTGAGTTCCTGCACCTCCATCATGAATAGCTAACGCTGTAAATCGTTCACATCCGCTTCCGCATACATTGTCACTCACAAAATTTGATGGTGAATTTTGACATGGCGCTGTGAAATAGAAACTTTGTCCACCATACACTTTTGCAGTACCACCTGTTTGTGTTGCAGAAGTTCCAGCAATGTGAATTGTCACATTTGAAGCCAATGGGATATTCACTTCAGCAGATGAAGCACCATTTAACTTCACAGTATTTGTAACTTGTTGCTTATTTGTCTTATCATAGCTTGCTTTAAACAATGCTCTGTTTCCTGATTTGTTGCCTTCCCAAGAAACACCATTACCTGGATCAGGTAATGAAATGATTCGACGATAGATGTTCATGATATTTGTACCATAATTACTTCCGAATGTTTGGTTGAACAAGTTTTCATCAAAACCTTTCCATTGTCCTGAATAAGCGCCACTTAAAAAGATATGTGTCAAAAGATATTTGATATCATCATTTGTAAGAGGGTCATCTGGACAGATAGCTGTCTTTAGATCTGCATCCGCAGCAAATTCACCATAGGCTGCAGGACCTCCAAAGCCATAGTAAAGTAGCTTTCTTACGTTTTCATTATTTTCAATGACCTGTGCAGGATATTTACCACTTGCAGGTGTCTTCTTTTCTGCTTCCAAACAGAAAGCCCATTTACCATCGTATTTACATGAATACGTTGACCATGAAGCAATGGATGGAATCTTTCTGCCCCACCATTCTGGATACTTGATATTTTTCACTCTTGTAAATTCTTTAGGAACGGATGGATCATAAGCATTTACGACACTCATTCCAAGCGTATTGAAACACATTGAAAATACCATTCCTACTGCTAAAAAAATCTTATATAGTTTAGAAAGTTTATTTTTCATTTTACTTTTTCTCCTGTTATTTATTGTTTGCAATGCAAGTTTCAAACATTGCCCTACTTCTTTTGTTTATTAAATGCAAAAAGGACAATCTTTCGATTGTCCTATGGCTTGAATACCCATTTGTTTAAATACATATATTCCTCCAACAAAAAAAGACAGATCATATCGACCTGCCTGCTTATAATATCAAATGGATAAAGAATGAGAGATTTTTATAAAAACTTGTTGGTAATATTTTGAATTTTCAGTAATTATCTATGATAAACTATTTACTTATTCTTTATCCGTATTTAATTCTATCATGTTTCTACATAATTTGATAATGATTTACTTATAAATTTAATTTCTACGAAAATAATTGACTTACATAGTTTTGTAGTCTATGAAGTATTCTTACGATATAGACATCATCATTCTTTACCATGTAAAAGACAACATAGTTTTTATAATGAACATATCTGTATCCACTGTTTACATCATTTTCAAGATACCATATATTTCCAATATCTGAATGACTCTTTAGATTTTCTATCTTATCTAAAATGCCTGACACTGTATTCTTTGCAGCTATTGGACTACATAATTTATATTTAATATAATCATAAATTTCATCAAGATCTCGTTGTGACTTTGGTGAATAGTGTATCTTATTCATTTTCAAATCTTTCCTTAAAATGTGATCTCATTGAATCTTCATCAATCCAGCCTTCTTCATTTGCTGAAGCTAAGCCTTCATTTAACATTTTCATTACTTCTAGTTCTGCTACCATCTTGTCATACTTCCTCGCTTTTCTTGACATTTCTTCTTGTTCATTTATATCCATAATAGTATAACAACCATGTCCATTTTTTGTTAAATAAACAGGAGAACCAACAGTAACATCTTCAAGTACTGCGCTGTAATTTCTTAAATCAGAGATAGGTTTTATATTTGGCATATTCTCTCCTCCTTTTATTAAAGTCATTATACTATTATTTTACGTCATATTCAACGTAATATACTTCGTAAAATTTCACTTAACCTTTTATCCAATTTTCATTTGTACCATATCGATAATGAGAAGCACCACATACTTCTTCATTTCCAGCACAATGCCCTTCATCTAATAATTGATTAATTAAAATCTTTACTGAGTAATCGTTGCTATTATAGTAAGACTCATAATCTTTATAATCTATTGAATGTGTCAATTCTTTTCCACAATCACATTTAACCCAATATGTTACTCTTAAAATCTTTGTTTGTTCTTCCTTTTGAGGTTGTTGTGCATTAGTAGTATTTCCATTTGATGTTGGTTGACTTGGTGTTACAGAAGAAGGCTGATTGCTTCCAACAGGTTGTGCCGGTGTTTGTTTTGTTTCAACTTTCTTTTGTATTTCGTTTTCATTAGTATTTTGATTACTCGTTTTCTCTTGAGTGTGCACATCGCTTTTTACAGATTCTTGTTCTTCCTGAATCGTATTTTCTTCTACTGTTTGTTTGGAAATATCATTTACAGTTTCATCACTTTCATTGGTTTCATCTTTAGATACATCCTTTTTCTTTGTTTTCTTTTTTGATACCTCTTTTTGTGAAATAACTGCTGCTTTTTTACTTTCTACATGGTTATTCATTGGTAGTGCATTACAAACAACCAACAGTGTAGATAATCCAATAGCTATAATACTGCTTTTTTTCATACTTTCTTCATCTCCTTTTATTCATCATTATTTATTTCATATACAGTTTAGACTTCTGTTTACTTATTATCAAATTTACTATTTCCTTTATTAATTTGTAAAAAGCACATTGTGAAAACACCTATTAATGCACCAATTTGCATTGAAACAATAATAATTATTACTTCCTTCATAATATCCACCTTCCTTCAAAAAAAGACCTATAGTCATTGCTATAGGCCTTTTAACATATTTAGTTCTGATGTTAACTATTAAATTATTTCATTTTATGGTCTTGGTTTTAATCCATAGTAGATACCTAATCTTTCTGCTTTCCTCATTTGATAAGAATAATACAAGCCAGCAAGCGACAAAGTAGGTATTACATTTGCAAGTGTATCAAAATAATATGAAACTCCAGCTAAAACCCCAGAAAATAAAGTAACTGGTGATTGTGGATTTTTAAATTTATCTATTAAATATTCTACAAATCCAAAATACGTACTAGAAACAGCCCCTTGTAATCCCGGTTCCAATTGGCTGTTCATATAATCTATTATTTCTTCTTCCTTTGTTTTTCCATTATCTAAAGCACCAGTAAATGCATTATACATTTTGGCACTTGTTGCTAAAATATCAGTAGTATTTGTTATTCCAACGGTATCTAATGCTGTTAAATAATCCGAATATTTTGAATCTAAAATATTTGACATTGATCCAAAGAATTCATAAGCAAATGCATATTTTCCACCTTTTTCTTTATAATTTTTTATTCCATTTGTACAAGTCCTAAATGCTTTATAAATAGCGACACCTGCTTGTGCTTTATAAAATTGTTCATATGCATCTATATCATTTTGCGAAATAATATTTGCATATACAGGATGTCCGAAATTTTTTTCATCTGAAAAACTCTTATCATAGTTTATATTTTCAATATAATGTGAAGTATATAAATATATCGTATATATAGATTCATCATGGTTTCCATCATTATATTCTTTATTATAGACTGATCGAATATACTTCTTTCTTTTTGTTCCTCTTTAGATGCAGGTGGATTTCCATCATATGGATCTCCACTTCGTGATGATTGTATATTAACTTTTTTTGGTATAGATGTATCAAATAAATCATTTTTATCTAAAGATAAAGCGTCTAATAATTCATCATCCGTTTGAGTTAGCGTAATTAAATTCAATAGTTGTCCTGATGTAACACCAGCCGAATTATATTTATCTGAAATATCAATTATTTGATCAGTCACTTCATCTAATGTAATTTCATCTTACGCATTTACTGTTGGAATAGTTGTTAATATCATACCAGCCGCAATAATTCCAATAAATACTTTTTTAATCATAAGCTTTCTCCTTCCTTTTCACTTAATCAACATCTAAACTAAATAATGTAAACTGATTATAATTATTAAACTTGATATCTACTTCTTGATTATTTTTTAATATAACTCTGTATTTATTTTCTTCACCAATTTCATATGAATCTATTTTCCCAACTAGGTTTTCAATTACTGTGAAATCATCTTTGATGCTTTCATGACTTTTCATCATAAAAGTTGCATATCCCTTATATCGATAAACAAGTGAATATTCTTTTATATCTAAAACATTACATTCTACATATGCTTTCGTCATATATAAGTAATTTATTTGATTAAATAACATAAAGCTTATTGTAGAAAACGTTAGCGTTAAAACCCAAAAAATAATAACTATTCTTTTAAAATAAAAATCCAAAAAAACTAATTTATGCCTTAACAAAACCAATGTAAAAAAAATCAAAGTATCAAAAACTAATATATTAAGGTATTTTTCAGTAATAATAAAATAGATTGAAAAAGGATAGATAATTAAAAATAATTTATCTCCAACTCTCTCATATAGCATTCCTACTAATGTTGGATTTGCATATTTCGCCAAGAAATCACCTCCATTTTATCTTTATTAAATTTTACTATGTAAGCTTTTTCATTGTCAATTTATATAATTATTCACATATATAAAATAAAAATTGTTTATTTTTCTCTTCTATACTAATATTACTTTTCCCAGTAAGATAACAGGAAAGGGGTTCTTAGGGGAAAACCGAGTCACATTTCCCCACAAAAAACAGACTCCCCCTTCACTAAGTCTGCTGAAATAAAATGTACAAAAAATACAGTTATATATGTAACTGTCATCTTTCTTGATCTTTATTTCTTCTTTTTGACCATCCTTTTAAAAGTTTCAATATAACTTCACTTTTTTCTCTAGGCGTATAGTTTTTTGGAAAGTATTCATTAATATCCTCCATTTTAAACGACAATTTTTCTTTCTGATTCGCTTTTTCTTCCGTCATTATTGAATAAATAACATTTTCATCTAGACGATTTTCTCTTGACAACTCCTTCATTCTTATTGTTTGAGCATGTGACGGTGTTAAATCAAGTCCTTCAATATTTTTTACCACAAGTTGTTGATTTTCTTTTGAAAGATATGAAAGTTCTACAGCAGGATTAAATGCAATCTTTTTTCCATCACTTCTTATACCATCGACCATATCACGTAATGGCTCAATTAATTCTGTTAAACGTATAAATCTTCTAATTTGATCTCTTGATTGTTTTACTTCTTCACTTAATATATCTACTGACCACTTATTTTGGGACTTCTGTGCAACTTGCGTAGAAGTTGATGATATCTGTTTTCCTTGATGTTTCATTGCATCTAATTTCAATTTGTAAGCAAATCCTCTTTCAGTTGGTAAGATGTTTTCCCTTTGTATATTTGAATCAACCATAATAATTGTTGCTTGGTCATCCGTAAGTTCTCTTACAATAGCCTGTATCTTTTCTTGACCATTTACCATTGCTGCATTCATTCTTCTGTGACCAGAAATCATTTCGTATCCGTGACCATTTGGATGTGGTCTTACAAGAACAGGAACTAAAATACCATTTTCTGAAACACTTTTAACAAGTTCAGACATCTGTTCATCATTTCTAACTCTAAATGGATGATTTTTAAACTCCTGAATATGTTCAACAGGAACTTCCATTATCTTCTCTAGTTTTGCCTCCTGTCTTTGTTCTTCGTTGGTAAATAAATCATCGTACGTAGGAACTCTTATGTCGTTTATGCTCTTTTTCGGCATTTAAGATGACCTCCTTTGTAAAAGCTTCATAAGCTTTAGTTGCTGCACCTTTTGGATCATATTGAAATATGCTTTCTCCTATTCCTGTACTTTCTGCTGCCTTTGTACATCTTGGAATTGTTGTATCAAATACCTTAATATGCCCTCCAAAGTTTTCTCTAACTTCATGTGTGATTTTCTTTGATAGATTGGTTCTTTCATTTGTCATCGTAATCAACACACCTTCAATCTTTAAATCATGGTTAAGGTTTCTTCTAACCATATTAATTGATCTTAATAAGTCAGCCATACCTTCAACTGCATAAGGTTCTGCTTGTACAGTTATAACAACTTTATCTGAAGCAGTAAGAGCATTAATAGGTAGATTATCCAGTGATGGATTTGTATCTATAATGACATAATCATAATCATCTTTTACAGTATCAATAAATCTTTTCAATACCGTTTCTCTACACATAGCACTTTCTAATTTAGAATTTATTCCTGCAAGAGAAATATTTGATGGAACAATATCAACATTTTCATTACTGTGAAGTATTAGCTGTTCTCTATCAAGTGGTATATCTTCAATAACTGATACGATAACATCCTTCATAGATAAAGGATAT
>ULME01024688.1_pt1 | contig 16241 bp, 10 predicted proteins | sample 1951591 | NCBI WGS metagenome assembly ULME01 (sample SAMEA4835544, study PRJEB28245) | human gut metagenome | biome: gut microbiome; material: fecal sample | place: Denmark | collected 2008
GAGGCATACATCGGCGTGCTCATTGACGACCTCGTGACGAAAGGCGTCGACGAACCTTACCGAATGTTCACAAGCCGCGCCGAATACAGAATACTGCTCCGACAGGACGACGCCGACGCCCGACTGACCGAGAAGGCCTACAACCTCGGTCTGGCAAAGCGCGACAGATACGACTGGTGGATGCAGAAGAAGGAAGCGACGGAAAGCATCATAAACTTCTGCGCCACTACTCACGTCAAGCCGAAGGACATCAACGCGGCGCTCGAGTCGCTCGGCACCACCCCGCTGCGCGAAGGATGCAAGCTGATCGACCTCGTGGCCCGTCCGCAGATCAACCTGCAGAATCTTTCCGAACTTGTGCCCGAACTGAAGCAGCTCATCGCCTCGCTGCCCAACCGCAACGATGAAACGGCAGAGGCTGCAGAGATAAAAATGAAATACAAGGGTTACATCGAACGCGAGCGGATTGTGGCCGACAAAATGCACCGCCTGGAGAACATCAAAATAAAGGGCCATTTCAACTATCTCGAGATGGAACAGCTCTCGACCGAGGCCCGTCAAAAGCTTGCAAAAATCAACCCCGACACGCTGGCTCAGGCAAGCCGAATTCCGGGTGTCTCGCCGAGCGACATCAACATCATGCTGGTGCTGATGAAAAGGTAAAACAGCCGTATGTTTCACGTGAAACAAAATGAGCATTTTTTGTTAAGCGAAAACGTTGGAACCGACTGAAAGATAGTAAGATACAAAATCGGGACACAAATTTACTTTAAGGCAAAATTTGATGTTCCTCACGATAAAAAGGAGCAATATTTCAGACTGTCTGACTCCTCTTATTATGCCCTCCGGGTGCCCCTGCCGAGGCACGGCTCTGCCCTGCCCCGACGGCTGCCGTGAGGCGATGCCCGAGGCGTCGAAAAGCCACTTTCTAAAAGGTGGCCTTTCAGCGTGTAAAAGGTATCCTTTCGGGCTGCAAAAGACCACCTTTTGCGAGCCAAAAGACGGCCTTTTGGAAAGCCCGAAAAACAGCCCTTTGCAACGGCAGCAGTCTGCCGTCGAAGAATGCGGCCATGATTTCGGCAGAAATATCTGACGGCAAAAAAGCAGAAACAGCACAAGCCGCGGCAGTATATGTCCGCAGCAACACAACACAACGGGCGAAAAAGGCGGAAGCACGGACGAAAAAGCCCCACGGCAAGAATATGCGCCGGAAAGGCCGCAAAACGCTGCAGGCGGAAAAACCATGCGGCAGCGCAGCCGGAAAACAAGACATCCGCAACGCCATGCCGCACACATATAATATATATAGCGCACAACGCGCCGAAAACAGCGAACAAGAGATAATATTAGTATAAAGTACGTAACTAAAAAGAAAAGATGAACAACAAAACACTATTGGAGAATCTGAGATGTATTCCTGATTTTCCGCAGAAAGGAGTAAATTTCAGAGACGTAACAACACTGTTTAAGAATCCGAAATGTCTCCAGATAATGGAAGACGAGCTTTACGAGATGTACAAAGACAAGGGCGTAACCAAGATTGTGGGCATAGAGAGCCGCGGCTTCGTCATGGCCTCTGCACTGGCCATAAAGCTCAACGCCGGCGTTGTTTTGTGCCGTAAGCCCGGCAAGCTGCCCGGCGAAACCGTACAGGAGAGCTACTCGAAGGAGTATGGCACCGACACTATCGAGATTCATAAGGACGCCATCACCGAGGACGACATCGTGCTGCTGCACGACGACCTGCTGGCTACAGGCGGCACCATGAAGGCTGCGTACGACCTTGTGAAGAAGTTTAACCCGAAGAAAGTATACGTAAACTTCCTCATCGAACTTATACACGAAGACCTCAACGGCCGCAGCAACTTCGAAGAAGGCACAGACATAACAAGCCTGCTGCAGGTATAAATTTTTAGGAGTTAAAGAAGTTAGAGTAGTTATCGCCCACTGCGCGGGCTAAGGAGTTAAAGCCATTAGCCCGCGCTTTATTACAAAACTTCTTATGTTGCAAGAGCAAAATAACGGGCATTATTTATATCTTTAAAAGAGTATTCAGAGATATAAGACTGATACCTTATAGAAGCTACCATTACGTATGCCGACACATTATAGCATTCCGAAACGCTACAGACATAATGCTATAATATTCATCAAGCCAAAGCTCACTACATACAGAATAAGGACACATAGGCAAGGCGTATTCAACCGGCAAGGCAAATGGCTTTAACTACTCTAACTACCATAACTCCTTTAACTCCTCTATTTAAAGTTTCACGTGAAACAAAATTTTTCAAAACCATTTTAAATAAGGCACTTACGCGGCATGACTAAAGAAGAAAACGAGAAAAGGCTGGCACGGCTGAAGGCCATTGTGAGCAACCTGCCCGACAAGCCGGGCAGCTATCAATACTATGACAAGAGCGGCACCATAATATATGTTGGCAAGGCCAAGAACCTGAAGAACCGCGTGTCGTCCTACTTTCATAAGGAAGTGGACAGATACAAGACCAAGGTGCTTGTAAGCAAGATTCACGACATAACATATACCGTGGTGAACAGCGAAGAAGACGCGCTGCTGCTCGAGAACAGTCTGATAAAGAAATATCAGCCCAAATACAACATTCTGCTCAAAGACGGCAAGACTTACCCCTCTATCTGCGTAACTAAAGAATATCTGCCGCGCATATTCAAGACGCGCACAATAAACAAGAAATGGGGCTCTTATTACGGCCCTTACAGCCATCTGCCTTCGATGTATGCCGTGCTCGACCTGATAAAAAAGCTGTATAAGCCGCGCACCTGCCGCTTTCCGATAACGCGCGAAGGCATCGAACAGGGCAAATATAAGCCCTGCCTGGAGTATCACATCAAGAACTGCGGCGCGCCGTGCATAGGCAAGCAGAGCTACGAGGAGTATCAGGAGAGCATCGCCCAGGCGCGCGAAATACTGAAAGGAAACACGCGCGAGCTGTCGAAAATGCTCTTCGCGCAGATGCAGAAACTGGCCGAAGGACTGCGTTTTGAGGAGGCAGAAGCCATAAAACAGAAGTATCTGCTGCTCGAAAACTTCTGTTCAAAGAGCGAAGTGGTGAGCCACACGATCAATAATGTAGACGTTTTCTCGGTAACAGACAACGAAAAAACGGCCTATGTGAACTATATCCACGTGATGAACGGCAGCATAAACCAGGCCTTCACGTTCGAGATGAAGAAGAAACTGAACGAGAGCGAAGACGAGATTCTGCAGCTCGGAATACTGCAAATACGCGAGAAAGTGGGCAGTACGTCGCGCGAAATAATAGTGCCCTTTATCCCCGACATGACGCTCGAAGGCGTTACGTTCACCGTGCCGCAGCGAGGCGACAAGAAGACGCTGCTCGACCTGTCGGTGATGAACGGCAAGCAGTATCGTTTCGACCGCCTGAAACAGGCCGAAAAGCTCAATCCGGAGCAGAAATCAGTGCGCCTGATGAAGGAAATTCAGAACGCCCTGAAGCTGCCCAAGATGCCTTATCAGATAGAGATGTTCGACAACTCTAACATCAGCGGAACCGACGCCGTGGCGGCCTGCGTGGTGTTCAAGAAGATGAAACCGAGCAAGAAAGACTACCGGAAATACATAATAAAGACGGTTACAGGCCCCGACGACTATGCCTCGATGCAGGAGGTCGTAAGGCGCCGCTACACCCGTCTGCGCGACGAAGGACAGCCCCTGCCCGACCTCATAATAACCGACGGCGGACAGGGACAGATGAGCGTGGTGAGAGAGGTTGTTGAGGGCGAACTTCACCTCGACATTCCTATAGCCGGACTTGCAAAAGACGACCGCCACCGCACCAACGAACTGCTCTACGGATGGCCGCCCGTAGTGGTCGGAATGAAGACCGACAGCGAGCTTTTCCACCTGCTTACGCACATGCAGGACGAGGTTCACCGCTTTGCCATAACCTTCCACCGCGACAAGCGCAGCAAGCATGCGCTGCACTCGGAACTGGACGACATAAAGGGCATCGGACCCAAGACAAAAGACCTGCTGCTGAAGGAACTGAAGACCGTGAAGCGCATAAAGGAGGCAAGCATTGAAGAAATAGCAGCGATTATAGGGCCTTCTAAGGCAAAAATAATTGCTGAACACTTTGAAAAAGATATAAATTCTGACTAAATACATCATCCAGACCTATATAAAACTGATAAAAACAAGTAAGATATTGACACTTTTTAACCGTCAAAAACAATAATAATTGCCCTCAAAAAGGTATATTTGTAAATCAATAAAACAATAAAAAACTGTGATGAAAAATATTATAACAATCATTATAGCGGCCATATTGATGCTAACCACATCAGATTGTTTTGCACAAAATAACAGGAATAATGATAGCGAAAGCCCATTATCGAAGATACGTGAACAATTGTATGATCTCATTTTACATTCCGGAGAAAGCAATTCAGAAGGAAACGAAGAAATAGACTTTACAACAACATACAAGATAAAAGACTTTTATGTAACATCAAAACAGATGTTAGAAACAAGAACAGACAGCACAGACCATTTATGCAGCATTGTAAATATATTTCCACAATTCATGCTTCTTTACACTTCACAAGAATCATTTTTAATATTAAAAGTCATCAACTGTGATACAGATGATGTAATATGCAACGATCTTCTGAAGAAACTAAAGGCTATGTCTGTAAAAAAAGATGTTGGCTATGTAACATACGGCACGGCAGACATATCATTTGATGATAACGAAGGATTTAGTGCCCCATTCCACTATATTTACAAAATTGAAGACGGACTAATAAAACAATACATTTACATCCACATAAGCAATGCATTTAATAGCACAAATGTCGAAGAAATAAATAACGGCACATGGGATAATTGGACAAAGCTAAGATATCTGAACTCTTGTCTGGACAAGAAAGACATATTTTTCATTCATCTGACAAGCGACTATGATGAATATCTCGGATATATTGACTTCAGGGAACCAACAGCCGAACTCATACATAAAATTTTGTATCATTTAGGTTCAAATTTAGGTACACATAGATTTTACAAATTCGACTGATAACAAAGCAAACATAATTAAAACAAATGAAGATAGTAATACAGCGCGTAAGCCACGCGTCGGTAACGATTGACGGACAGGTAAAATCTGCCATCGGCAAGGGCTACATGATACTGCTCGGAGTGGCAGAAGGCGACACGTCGGAAGACGTCGACTGGCTGGTAAAGAAGGTGGCATCGCTGCGCGTCTTCGACGACGAGCAGGGCGTGATGAACATACCTATAACAGCCATCAACGGCGAGATACTCGTCATCAGCCAGTTCACCCTGCTGGCATCCTACAAGAAGGGCAACCGCCCATCATGGATTCATGCCGCCAAGCATGAAGTTTCTATTCCGCTATACAACGAGTTCTGCGACAAGCTGAGCCGCGAAATAGGCCGCCAGGTAGGCACGGGCGAGTTTGGAGCCGACATGAAGGTTGAGCTGGTGAACGACGGCCCCGTAACCATCTGCATGGACACCAGGCACAAGGAATAGCCGCCACGCCCGGTGCATCAGGCAGGCCAAGACGGCAGCTGAAAGCACGACAGAGCGCATTTAAGCCCCTTTGAGGCCACAAAACAGCACCGGCGGCATAGTTGTAGGCAAAAGAAGAGAAAACGTCTTACAGGCAAAATAAACGCATAAATATATGGACAACGACATAACAATACGCGAGGCACAGCAGCTCGTAGACCAATGGATAAGGCAATATGGCGTGCGCTACTTCAGCGAACTGACCAACATGGCATGCCTCACCGAGGAGGTGGGCGAGCTGGCACGCATCATGGCACGCAAGTATGGCGACCAGAGCTTCAAGCAGGGCGAAGAACAAGACCCGGCAGACGAGATGGCCGACGTGCTGTGGGTGCTGATGTGCCTGGCAAACCAGACGGGAGTTGACCTCACGAAGGCACTAAGAAAGAACCTCGAAAAGAAGACCAGCCGCGACAAGACGAGGCATATAAACAATGAAAAATTAAAAAGTAAAAATTAAAAATTATATCATTATGGCAACAGAAAACGACAACAAGAAGCACGAATGCTCACACGAGCACAAGCACGAGACAGAGTTTCCGAAAATGAGCAAATACGACGAGGCTCTGAGCAAATATAACACCGAGATTGACGACGCTGAAGTGCGCGAGGCAGTAAAGAAGATTATAGCCGAGAAGGTGCACGAGAACGACACGCCGGAGATAAAGAAATTCCTCTTCGGAAGCATCGAACTGACATCGCTCAAGACCACCGACTCGGAGGAAAGCATACTGGCCTTCACGGAGAAGGTGAACGAGTTTGACGCTACCTACCCCGACCTGCCCCACGTGGCCACAATCTGCGTATATCCATGCTTTGCCAAGACCGTGAGCGAGTCGCTCGAAATCGACGGCGTTGAGATAGCCTGTGTTTCAGGCAGTTTCCCGTCTTCTCAGGCCGTTATCGAGGTCAAGGTGGCCGAGACAGCGCTTGCCGTTAAGGACGGTGCAACGGAGATTGACATCGTTATGCCCGTGGGCAAGTTCCTCAGCGGCGACTATGAGGGCGTGGCCGACGACATCAACGAGCTGAAACAGGCATGCGGCGAAGCTCCTATGAAGGTTATCCTCGAGACAGGATGCCTCAAGACAGCCTCTAACATAAAGAAGGCTTCGATAATAGCAATGTATGCCGGTGCCGACTATATCAAGACTTCTACGGGCAAGCTTGAGCCTGCCGCAACGCCGGAGGCTGCTTACGTGATGTGCCAGGCCATCAAGGAATACTACGACGAGACAGGCATACAGATTGGTTTTAAGCCCGCTGGAGGCATCAACTCGGTGATGGACGCACTTATCTACTACACCATCGTTAAAGAGGTTCTGGGCGAAAAATGGCTCACCAACAAGTGGTTCCGCCTCGGCACAAGCCGTCTGGCCAACATGCTGCTAAGCGAACTGCTCGGCGAAGAGACAAAATTCTTCTAAAAGAAGGATTATGAGGGCCCGGAGATGATGGGACCTATAAGACTTATGGGGCTGATACGACATGAGCATAATAGGCTAACTGACAGCTGATTAGCCATGTTTTACAGCCTCATAAGTCATTTTTAGCCTTAACAACAAGCCGCAAAATGCGGCATTTAACCTGCAACAAAAACACATGGAAAACAACTTTATTCAGCAGCACTGACACAACAGATAACTTATTGTTTATCAGAAGGCTGAATGCATTTATTACATCACTTTTTATTTTGCGCATAAATATCTCGACAAGGCCGACCGAACCATCGACCAGATGATTCAGGCTGCACGCTCGGGCAAGCAGAATATTGCCGAGGGAAGCGCAGCAAGCAACACCTGGAGAGAGACCGAACTGAAGCTTACAAACGTTGCAAAAGCCAGTCTGCAGGAGTTTTTAATTGATTATGAGGAATATCTGAGAGTAAGAAATCTTGAACAATGGAGCGTCAACAGCATTAAGGCCATGCAGACAAGGATGGCTTGCAAGAATCATACTGACAGCGCCTATTTCCGCAAGGCCATAACGGTAAGGCCGGACGAGACAATAGCCAACATAGCGATAACTCTTAATCGTCAGACCGACTCGCTGCCGAGAAAGCTCATAGATCATCTGAAAACGAGTTTCTGACACACGGAGGAATAAAAGAAGAGATGTATGCCGCACGCAAAGAATGGCGCAGACAGAACCAATAATAAGCCGATAAAAAACGCAGAACCTGCCCTTTCAGCAAGCTCTGCGCAATATCTAAAATCTCTGATTTTCAACAAATTACAGGTCGAATAAGTTCCATTACCCCCATAACAGTTCTCATCGCTCCCATCAGAGGACATCATCCCCCAAGAATCTCTCTATCGCTCTCTACCCTACTTTACTTTGTCCTCTCAATGACAAAGCTCAGATAGGCCTCGAGACTACGGCGAAGCGCGTCGTCAGTAACCTCAGTTTCGATAAACTCCATAGCCTCACGGCGCATTTCCTCCATGCGTTTCTCGGCATATTCAATGCCCCCGTGCTCCTTGGTATAGTCCACCAGGATGGCTATTTCGTCCTGAGTTATCGTGCGCTCCTTCACCTTGTAAGCCAGCTTGCGTATGCTGTCGGGCGCCGAGTTGTTCACGGCATAAATGGCAGGCAGCGTCAGCTTGCCCTCAGCCATGTCGTTGCCCGTAGGCTTGCCTATTTCCGACGAGTCGTAATAGTCGAAGATGTCGTCTCTTATCTGGAAAATTATGCCCAGCGTCTGACCGAATTTCATGGCCTTGCCTATCTCGCTTTCAGGCATTCCGGCAGATATCGCACCCATTGCGCAGCATGCCTCAAAGAGCGCGGCTGTCTTCTGGCGTATCACATTATAGTAGATTTCTTCTGAAATCTGCTCGTTGGATATGCTCGTAAGCTGCAGTATCTCGCCGTTAGACAGCGTCCTACCCAGTTCAGCCAAATACTTGATTATCAGTTCGTTGTGCGTCTCAGCCACATGCAGCAGCGCCGTAGAAAGGATATAGTCGCCAATGAGCACTGCCACCTTGTTGTCATACAGGGCGTTGACCGATGCCTGGCCGCGCCTCTCGGTGCTCTCGTCAACCACGTCGTCGTGCACCAAGCTGGCCGTATGCAGCAGCTCCAGGCCCACTGCGGCGTGCAGTGTGGCGCTGCTCACAGAGCCATAATTCTTGGCCATGAGCAGTATTAGCATGGGGCGCATGCGCTTTCCGGCGCGCTGGCGTATACGCCTGAAGATTTCTTCCTGCAGGTTGTCCGTATGTGTGAGCGACTTGTTGAACAGACTGATGAAGTCATCGAGTTCTGCTTTTATGGGCTCCTTAATAAGAGATAAATAATCCATCATGCTGCAATTTTAATACAAAAGTAATTATTTTATCGGATTAATGCTAAAAAATTAGTAATTTTACACGTAAAAAACTCATATTACATGGATAAGCTGTTCCTTTTTGACGCCTACGCGCTTATATACCGCTCGTATTACGCATTTATAAAGAACCCCCGTATCAACTCTAAAGGGCTCAACACGTCGGCCGTGATGGGCTTCTGCAACACGCTGCACGAAGTGCTCACGAAAGAAAAACCCACATATCTGGGAGTGGCCTTCGACCCCCACGGCCCTACCTTCCGCACCGAGGCCTACGCCGAATATAAGGCGCAGAGAGAGGAGACGCCCGAGGACATACGCCGCGCGGTGCCCATCATAAAGAGCCTGCTCAAGGCCATGCGCATACCGGTGCTCGAGGCCGACGGATACGAGGCCGACGACGTGATAGGCACGCTGGCGCTCAAGGCCGGGGCTGAAGGCGTGATGACATATATGCTTACGCCCGACAAGGACTACGGACAGCTGGTAAGGGAGAACGTCATGATGTACCGCCCGCGCCACGGCGGAGGCTACGAAACGCTCGATGCCGAGAAGGTGTGCGCCAAGTATGGCATTGCAAACACAAGTCAGGTGATCGACCTCCTTGGACTGATGGGCGACTCGGCCGACAACATTCCGGGATGTCCGGGCGTCGGCGAGAAGACTGCCGTGAAACTTATCAACGAGTTTGGCAGCGTGGAGCAGCTGCTCGAGCAGACCGACAAGCTGAAGGGTGCACTGAAGAAAAAAGTTGAGGAGAATGCCGAGCAGATAAAATTCTCAAAATTCCTCGCGACGATAAAAACCGACGTGCCGGTTGAGCTCAACCTCGACGAACTGAAGGTGAGCGAGCCCGACGCCGACGAACTTCGCAAAATCTTCACCGAACTGGAGTTTAAGACGCTCGCAGACAAGTTTCTTAACAAAGCTGAAAATAATAAAAAAAGCGTTCAAATTCAACTCGATTTATTCGCAGAAAATCCGACCGACGGCCAAGTTTTTTCAAAAAACGCTAGTCTGAGAGCGTTAAACGAACTGCCTCACACATACAAACTCATTGATAATGAGGAAGAAATGAAGAAAATCTGTGATTTTTTCATGACAAAAAAAATTCTCAGTCTAGACACGGAAACCACTTCAACGAGCGCAATCGATGCCGAACTGGTCGGTTTGAGCTTCTCTGTGAAGGAATTTGAGGCGTTCTACGTGCCCGTTCCTGCCAATCGTGAAGAAGCGCAAAAGATAGTTAACATATTTAAACCGCTATACGAAAACCCCGAAATCGTCAAAGTTGGACAAAATATCAAGTACGACATGGAGGTGCTGGCAAGCTACGGTGTGTGCGTGGCAGGTCAGCTGTTCGACACGATGATAGCCCACTACCTCATCCAACCCGAGCTTCGCCACAACATGGACTACATGGCTGAGACGTGTCTCGGATATCAGACCATACACATAGAGGAGCTTATCGGACCGAAGGGCAAAAAGCAGAAGTCGATGAGAGACCTGCCGCCCGAGCAGATTGTCGACTATGCCGCCGAGGACGCCGACGTAACGCTGCGACTGAAAAATTATCTTGAACCGAAACTCGAGGAGGTAGGCGTAACCCAACTCTTCTACGAAATAGAGATGCCGCTGGTGCGTGTGCTCGCCGAGATGGAGCTAAACGGAGTGAGGATAGACACGGCGGCGCTGGCAGAGACGTCGGAGATTCTGACCAAGAGACTCAGCGACATAGAGAAGCGCATATACGAGCTGGCAGGCGAAGAGTTTAACATAGCGTCGCCCAAGCAGGTTGGCGAAATTTTGTTCGGCAAGCTGAAGATTGTGGAGAAGCCCAAGAAGACAAAGACGGGACAATATGTAACGTCGGAAGAGGTGCTGCAACAGCTCAGCGGAAAGAACGAGATTGTAGGTAAGATACTGGAACACAGAGGATTAAAGAAACTGTTAGGCACATACGTCGACGCGCTGCCGAAGCTGATAAACCCGCGCACCGGACACATACACACATCGTTCAACCAGACCGCCACGGCCACCGGCCGACTCTCTTCGTCTGACCCTAACCTGCAGAACATACCCGTGCGCGGCGAGGACGGCAAGGAGATACGCAAGGCGTTCATACCCGAGGAGGGTTGCCTGTTCTTCTCGGCCGACTACAGCCAGATTGAGCTGCGCGTGATGGCTCATCTGAGCGGCGACGAAAACATGATAGAAGCCTTCCGTTCTGGCCACGACATACATGCCGCAACGGCAGCAAAAATATACAAAGAGGACATTGCCGACGTAACGCGCGACCAGCGCACCAAGGCCAAGCGCGCCAACTTCGGCATAATATACGGCATCACGGTGTTCGGTCTGGCAGAGCGTCTGGACATCAGCCGGCAGGAGGCGTCGCAGCTGATAGACGGCTACTTCATCACCTTCCCGAAGGTGCACGAATACATGGAGAAGGCCAAGCAGACGGCGCGCGAACATGGCTACGTAGAGACATTCTTCCGTCGCCGCCGCTATCTGCCCGACATCAATTCGCACAACGGCACGGTGCGCGGCTTTGCCGAGCGCAACGCCATCAACGCCCCTATACAAGGCTCTGCCGCCGACATAATTAAGGTGGCCATGGTGCGCATCTACAAGCGCTTCAAGGACGAAAATCTGCGCTCAAAGATGATTCTTCAGGTGCACGACGAACTCAACTTCAGCGTTGTGCCTGAGGAGAAAGAGACCGTTGAACGCATAGTGCTCGAAGAAATGCAGGGCGCATACAAGCTCAACGTACCATTAGTTGCCGACTGCGGCTGGGGCTCCAACTGGCTTGAAGCACACTAAATTTAAGTGAAAATGACATTACGAAATATTCAGGTATGCCAATAAACAAGACAAGTGCAACGGTCAATTGCGACTGTTGCACTTTTAAATTATATCAGAAAGACATCAAAACTTGCCCTAAGACCAAAACCTGACGACAACCTGAAACGCAATGGGCTGAACCGCTCAACATATTGTCAATCAGAATATTATACAGCAACATTATGCAGACATAAACAGACATGACAAAACTATATCAAAAGCACATAAGCGTGCAACAAGAAAAAAGCAGAGAAAATTAGCTAAAACTAAACACCTCAACACTTAATTATTCGCCAAAAAACACTATATTTGCCATACAATAATACCTAATTTCATCTAACCTATGGCATACCAATTTAAGATTAAACTGCTGAACGTGAAGAAACCGCCTGTATGGCGAAGAGTCATCATACCAGAGAACTGCACTTTTGAAGAATTTCACCACACAATACAGATAAGCTTCGGATGGAACAACGAACATCTGCACAGATTTGGCGAGAAGCCCTACGGAGGCAACTTTGAGATAAGCTCAAGATGCTACGATGACGACATGTTAAGCAACGTAGACAGCAATATGTACAGAAAAAGCCTTGATGAGCAGGAAACTAAGCTGTGCGACGTGTTCGGCACTGACCGCCAAAAGCTGCTGTATGTCTACGACTTCGGCGACGACTGGGTGCATGAGATAGTGCTCGAGGACATTCTGACCGTGATTTATCCTCACCCTGTATGCACCGCCGGAAAGGGCTGCTGCCCGCCCGAAAACTGCGGCGGACCTATGGGCTACGAGATGCTGAAAGAAACGCTCGAGACGAAGCCTAACAGCGCGGAAGCACGCCGCATAAGGGCTGAACTGGGGCTGAAAAAGGGTGAGCGCATTGAAGACTACAAACTTGATCTTGACGTAATTAACATAGAACTTAAAAATCTGAAATTTATAATGGAAGAAGAAATTGACGACGAGAGCCTCGACCTCTTTGAGCCGTTCTACGACGACGAATGGGCCGAGCAGATGCACTGTGCCGTAACAGTGTGCGACACAGAGGGAAAAATACTGTATATGAACGAGAAATCGCGCGCCACGTTTGCCAGCCACGGCGACCTGATTGGGCACAACATGTTCGAATGTCACAGCCCGCAGTCGCAGGCCAAGATACGCGAACTGATGGCCACAGACGGCACTAACTCGTACACGATACAGAAGAACGGAGTGAAGAAAATGATATATCAGACAACGTGGAAACGCGACGGCAAAGTGGCCGGCCTGGTAGAGATTTCGATGGTGATACCGGAGGAGATGCCGCACTATATTAGGAGTTAATTTCTAGGAGTTAAAGGAGTTAGAGTAGTTAAAGGAGTTAAAGCCAAATGCTCTTCTTCGTAGGAGTTAAAGGAGTTAGAAGTAGTTAAAGCCATATGCTCTTCTTCGTAGGAGTTAAGGAGTTATGTAGTTAAGGAGGAGTTCCTTGAGCGCAGCGAAAAAAGACATATGCTTTGAGGTGTAATAAAACGTAGTGTTTTGGCTATTTTTTAATATATAACGATAACTCACGCTTACCGACTGACGCTTTATAAAAGAAAATACCCGACTGCATTACAGACGTAATAATCTGTGGCAGTCGGGTATTTTTGTATGTCATGAATATTTCCTTTACGGGGAAACATTCTTCAGTTTATAACGCTTTTATTCGTCTTAAAAAAGCTATTTTACACGAGCAAGACATACGTCTTTTTTCGCTGCGCTCAAGGAACTTCTCCTTAACTACTTCTAACGTCTTTACTCCTCAACCGATTAGAACAGCTTTGTCTTTCCGGCCAGAGTGTCGTGGTTGTTCTTCAGGTCAGTCCAGTCAACCTTAACCTTGGTGCTGATGCCGTTGATATACTTCTCGATGTTGGTATATCCGTCGCCTGTGCAGTCGCCGTTGGCGTCGCTCGGGTCGTTGGGGTTAAGACCGTTGGCAATCTCCCACTCGTCGGGCATACCGTCGCCGTCGGTGTCAACGCGTGGCTCACCCTTATATTCGGGATATCCGCCCATCTGAGCCGGGTCTGTAATGATGCCGTACTTGTAAGAGTCTTTGTCCAAACGGCGATACTTGAAGAAGCCGTCCTCGTTCTTCGACTTGTCGCTCAGTCCCCACATGTCGCCATAAGGATTCTCCTTCGGCAGCTTCTTCACATAGTAAGCCTTGCCTGTGCGAACCTCCTCGATGATGCGCTGGTCAACGATGTCGCGTGTAGGCAGCGTTGCACCTACGTTCTCGAGCACGTAGTCGAATGTCTTTTCAGACGGAATGATGGTCATATGAGCCATAGGGAACGGCTCGTTAGACTTCATCAGGGCCAATACGTCCTCAGGCACGCCGCCCTCGCCCTTCAGGTCCTTGTCGGCAATCTGTATACCGCCGTCCCAGTTGTCTTTTGTAACAGCCTCGTTGCCTTCCATGATGTTGCCGATGGCATAAACGCGGCCAAACTGCTGATACGGGAAGAGGTTCTTGCTGCGGCTCTCAGTCTTGACGATACGGTAGCCTATAGGCGAATCTTTCGGAGTGAGAGGTCCGGGCTTATAGTAGTTGTTGATGAAGTTGCTCATTGTAGAGAACTCGCCTCCGTCGGCAGTACGGTGAACCCAGTTGTATACGATGTTGTTCACGAAGTTGAACACACCACCCCATCCTATTGACGGGTTACGGCCCGTGTTGTCGGCCCAGAGGTTACGCATGAATGTGGTGTTCTCGCCGCCGATGGTAGAGCCGAAGGCGTGGTTGTATGTGTCGAGCGCCTTAGCCGAGATAGTGTTCTGTATTGTAACGTTCACTGTAGGTTCCTTGCGCGAAGGCTTGCCGTCGCCCATGTCGAACATGTGACGGTAGAAAGAGATGTTTTCGTCAAGTCCCCACTCGCAAGAGCAGTGGTCTATCATGATGTTTCCTACGGGGTTGCCGCCGAAAGAGTCTTCACGGTTCCACACGTGTGTGTTGCCGCGGCGGAAGCGCATGTGGCGCACGATAACGTCGTGAGTGTTCACCTGGAACGACTCGCCTGCAATGCACACACCGTCGCCGGGAGCTGTCTGTCCTGCTATGGTAACGTAAGGAGCGCGCAGAATGATAGGAGTCTTCAGGTTGATGATACCGCACACGTTGAACACGATGATGCGCGCACCGCCCTGCTCGCAAGCCCAACGGAATGAACCGGGACCGTCGTCGTTGAGGTTGGTTACGACGAGCACCTTGCCGCCGCGTCCGCCGGCAGTGTACATACCGCCGCCCTCAGCACCGGGGAATGCAGGTATCTTGGCCTGCTTCAGGTCGTAAGGACGCCATGCCCATGGCACATAGGGGCGACCTTCCATGGCCTCTTTCTTTACGATGGGGAACGCTACCTGCCAAGCAGAGTCTGAATGAGCCTCCCACTCGGCACGCTGTGCCTCAAACTTAGCCTTTGCTTCGGGCGTAATCTGAGGATACTGAGCCATAGCCTGCTGTGCGCACAGTCCTGTCACAGCGGCCATAATTGCCAATGATTTTTTCATATATAACGTGTTTAAACCTAATTAAATTTTCAAGTATTTCCGATATTAGACGGAGAATAAGTGTAAAAGTAACATACAATTAACATACTTTATTTTTTAAAGTTAAAGAATTTAAATCAAAAAGAGTAAAAACAAGATAACGTATATCGAGAAATTAAAGGAGTTAAAGCAGTCAGCGCCAACAAGTTGGCCGGAACTACAAGACTATTGTTCTGTCGGAAATGCTATCCGACAGCATAGAATATAAGGATCTGTGATCCGAAAAGCATTCCGATTTTTTTCCATAATCAGCCTGCACCGAGATCCGAAATACATTCAGATTTGTTTTCTACACATCAATCTGCATCATGCTATCGTTGAATAGAAAAAGGAAGACAGCGGATTGAAAATCCTGATACTTATTTCCGGCGGAGCGCAGATCCGCCGGCACATTTGCATTGTGGATTTATATCGTTGGTTGACAAAGGTGTAGACATTGGATGGCTAAGTCAGCGCCAACAAGTTGGACGGAAACAACAAAGCTATTGTTCTGAGTTAACACCAACAAGTTGAACGGAAACTACAAGGCTATTGTTCTGTCGGATATGCTATCCGACAGCATAGAATATAAGGATCTGTGATCCGAAAAGCATTCAGATTTTTTTCCATAATCAGCCTGCACCGAAATCCGAAAAACATTCAGATTTGTTTTCTACACATCAATCTACATCATGCTATCGTTGAATAGAAAAAAGGAAGATAGCGGATTGAAAATCCTGATACTCATTTCCGGCGGAGCGCAGATCCGCCGGCACATTTGCATCGTAGATTTATATCGTTGGCTGTCAAAGGTGGAGACATTGGATGGGTGAAAATTCGACAGCATAGAATTTAAAAACCGAAGGTCAGCTATTGTTCTGTCGGATATGCTATCCGACAGC
>ULME01024653.1_pt1 | contig 16073 bp, 23 predicted proteins | sample 1951591 | NCBI WGS metagenome assembly ULME01 (sample SAMEA4835544, study PRJEB28245) | human gut metagenome | biome: gut microbiome; material: fecal sample | place: Denmark | collected 2008
CGGGCTTCGTCATTCGTGCTGCCGGTTTCCGGCAGGTCAATCCATTTCCAATCTTTCATATCCGGCATTATACACATTAAAACACAGTAATCAACATTTTTTCAAAATCGTTCATCAGGAGCCGAGGGTGAAGCAAAGAAACGACCACCACCAGCAGATTGACAAACAAGAAGACGTAAATTCCCCGGTCGGTCCGGTCAAAATTATTAACCGGGCTGTCAAAATACATAAACTTGGCCATGCGCAGATAGCCGTTGGCAATCAGAATCAGCGACACCAAAACTGCCGCGACCAGAATATAATTCTGTTCCAGCACCAGATTGTTGATGACCGAAAGTTTTCCCAAAAATCCCAGCATCGGCGGACTGCCGATCAAAGAAACCATAAACAGCAGACAGGCGGCGGCAATATATGGTTTGACCTTTGACAAACCGGAAATTTCTTTGAGTTCATCAAGGTATATGCCTTTGCTTTTGAGACCCAGAAAGGCCGTATAGACCCCGCTCATGGCCAGGACATAGACCAACAGATATACGAATGAGCTGAAAACGCTGTTGGCGCTGAAACTAATCAGGCTTATCAGCAGAAAGCCGACATGAAACACCGTACTGAATCCGAAAAAACGGCGCAGGTTGTTTTCGCCGTTGACACCGGCCGCTCCCAGCAGCAACGAAAGCAAGGCAAAAATAATCAGAGCCTGTTGAAACTGCGGGTAAACCGGCCAAAAGACATTTACCGTCAAATCGACCAGGCTGGCAAAATATCCGAATATCGGTATCAGGGTTATCCAACCGCTGACCGGAAGGATTGCCGCCTTCACAACGTCAAGATACCAAAAATGAAACGGTGCCAAAGCCAGAGAAAACAACAAAACGGCCATAATTAACCCTACCCCGGCCAAAGCTTCGGCGTTTTTTCCGCTTTGCTGATGCAGCGCCAGCTGGACATTGCCATAATCCAGAGAGCCGCAGGCTTGCCACAACAACACGCATCCTGCTCCGAACAAGAGGCCGAAAAACAGCACGCTGAGCAGATAATTGCGGCAGACAGCGCCGGTCTCTTCGGTTTCCGGACTAAGGCGAAGCAGGCAAAAATTGAACAGGCTTATCAGCAGCCAAGCCGCGGCCATTACCCCCAGGTTGAGGCTGGAAATCATAATGCTTAATGCCGCCAGCGAACTCAGGCAGAGGGCATAAAAACCCAAGGAAGACCGGTCTTCTATCAGAAACCACTTGCAGCTTAAGGCAAACCAGAGCAGCGACAACAAGTAGATAATGACTTTGAACAAGCTGGTATAGAGGCTGTTTTCGTAATATTGCGGGTAACCGCTGCGATTATAGAGCACAATGGTAAAAATCAGTCCAAAAAGTAAAAAATATTTGGAGAGCGTAAAATACGTCTTCGGGGTTGCCGAGTCACGAAAACGGCGGACCAGAAGCATCAGCGGCAAAGCCGCCAACAACAGGAATTCGGGTAGAAAAGTTATAATCCGCTGCGCCATATTTTCCTCCTAAACACCCAGAAACCATAATGGTTTTACTGAGGACATCAGCAAGATAAACATAATTATCATCAAAAAAGCGTATGACCGCCGGGATATGTCAACAACACAGGGTTTATCGGGACTGACGCGGCTGCGGTCCTTGAGCCGGTATAAATCTTTTAACAATGCTCCCGACACCAGCGTCAACGAAAACACCACTAATAATCCCATATTGAGGTTTTTGCCCATCAGCCGGGAGACAATCAGAAAATTATTCAGAAACAACGATGAAACCGGAAGCCCGACCGCCGCCAAAATAAAAAACGAATAGACGAAGGAAATCCTCGGAACGGCACAGAGACTTCCATCGGGATTTATACCTTTTTCCTCTTGTTCAAAATGCAGATAATCGGCCAAAAACTCCAGCACGGCTATGATTATCAGATAACTGAAACAGGAAAAGGCTATATTCATCCGCGTCAGCTCGCCATAATTCAGAAGCGCCAGCAGGTACATAATATAATATACCGTAATATAAGAGAAAAATTTATACTGGACATCGCGATTGGTGAAACCGATCAGAGCGATAAAGACCATGGTTATTACCGCAACAATTTCCAGGCCCGAAACATAGAATGCTACCGGAGCGCTGATTTCTTGAGGCAAAAAGCGCATAAAGCCGTAAATCCCGGTCAGGGGCAATATGTTTGTCATAATAAAGACCAGAGGATTGCGGATATTGGAACTGATTGAAGATATCCAATAATGGAACGGCCAGATCGGAATACGCGACAAGAATGAAATAAATATGGATGTCAGCATAAAATATTCAATTTTTGCTCCCAGTTTCAAACTTCCGAAGCGGCTGATTTCCAATAATCCGTCCTGATGGTTGTAGAGAATGATTACCGCCAGGAACAGCACTACCGAACCCAGAAAATTATACAGAAAAAACCGATAGATAACACCGTCCCGGCGGATATTTCCATAAATGCCGATCAGCATAAACAGCGGAAAGAGCATGGCTTCAAAGAAAATATAGAACGAAAAAATATCCGCAGCCAGAAAGAAACCGGTTACCAAGCTCAGAAACAACAGGCCGAAAATCATCATGGCCTTTTGGCGGGGCTGGCGCCGCACGCCGAACAAGCCGATAATAAAGGCAATATGCACGGCCATAATGGTAACAACCGAAAAAATATCCACCCCGAATATGATGTCAATATTCGGATTTTCGAGCCAGTTAAAACGCTCAATCAACTGCAGTCCGTTTTTTTGGAGGTCAAGATTATAGAAAACCCGCAAAATCAGAACCAAATTGGCTCCCACCGAAAACAACGCCACATTGAAAGCATTGTGCCCGCCGCCGTTTTCATCTTCTTTGGAAGAAAGCGCAAAAAGCATTCCGACAAACGGCAACAAAATGATTACGGACAAAAGAGATAAGCTGTCTATCATGGCCGCACCTGCAAAAACATAAAGATAATTCCCAATCCGACGACAGTCATAACAACGTATCCCAACAACCGGGGCGTATGAATCCGCTGCGAAACGTTTATCAGCACACCGGTCAGATTTGAAAAAGAATTGATAATGGTTCGCTCAATCAGCAAAAAGTCTACAGTCAGCCACAAAATCCGTCCCAGAATATTCAGCGGCGCAATTACGGCAAATTCATAGAACCGCTCAAAAAACTCGGACAACTGGATTTCGTCCCGCTCATACAAAGCGGCCAACGGCCGGAGCGGATAAAAAGCAACCAGCAAAACGCAGAAAATGACGGCAGCGGCCAGTTCCCAGCGATACCAGCCGCAATTCCAAACGGACCAGACAGAAATTACTGCCAAAGGCAGCCACGACAAGGCGCCGGGATTTTTCAAAAATGCCGAAACCCGTTCATCGCAACAGCTTTGCCCAAAGAAAATCTGCCGAAACAAACAGGAAACTATCAACAGCATACTGCCGTTCAGCAGCCAAAACCATATCCGGCCGGCAGACGCGTTTTCGGTTTCGGCGCCAAGGTACTGAAAAACGGCAAAAGACAGGATTACGCCCAACAGCATCAGAAGCCACAACTTATTCCAAACGCCGCCCATTCGGGAAATATAAATTTCATCAGAAAACGAACGGACAACCAGCTGAAGCCATGCGTTTAGCAAATAAAACAGAACCAGCAGCCCGCCCATTCGCGACAGCGAAAAATCCTCCGCAGATACGGCAAGGCCATAAACAAATCCCCATAAAAGCATATTTAAGCTTAAGGCTTTTTCTTTGACATTATCGTATATCAACATTCCGCCAAGCCCATAAGCCATTGAAGCTGCTGCAAATATCCGGATTATAATCCGGCATTCTTCAAAATTTGAAAACAGCGGCTGCGTTTTGGCAAAGAGAATCAACCCGGCCGCCGGCGTTACGCAGTAATTAAGGAATATCAACCGATTAAAGCTCAGATTGCGATAACTGAAAATTTGGTTATGAAACATAAACAAGCCGGATTTGATAAAAATCCCCGCCAACAGCAAAAGGGCAACCAATCGGCGATTGTTGCCGTGCCCGGCATAGAGAGGAAGCATATTGAGATCAATGCTGTTTTGGGAAGCATAAACAATGCTGAAAGCCGTAAAAATTATCATATCGGCGGTTAAATTATAAAAAACATAAGTCTTTTTGCTTTCAAAATTATTGATTATGTATAATCCAACAATCCCAATCAGCGATGAACCAACCAAGAGCAGCAGCAAATTATTGCTGCAAATCAACAAAAATAAAAAAGCGACATCAAGCAAGATCAGGCTGCTCAGCCGCCCCCGCTGTTCTTCCTGAAGACTGAACATCGTATTGTACAAAGACAAAACCGCCATAGAAAAAAACGGAAAAATCAGGGCATAGAGGGCCGGCGAAGAACTTAGATCAATATCCAGATAAAGCTGTTTATATTCCAACACCCGATAAACAGACGCATGTGTTCCGCCCAGCTGCCAATTTTCGTAAAAATTAAACAGCAACAGCCCGCCCACGGCAAAGAGCAGCACAGAAACGAATCGCGAATAACGTTCTTTCGGGAGGATAACGGCCAAAAACCCGGCTGCCAAAAGCAATATGAACAACTTAGAAATCATCCGGACGGACTTTCATAATTTAAGACATTGCCAATATAACAAAAAATAAGGGCTTTTAAAGCCCTTATTTGACTACATCTGTACAACTTATGCGGATTTCATCAACGCATCCAAATCCTTGACCAAACGCAACGGCACATCATATTCGCGCGCAACTTCATCCCCGTCAATTTCCACCATCAAGACTTTTTCAACAGACTTCAAAGACGGACGAGCACGAGGATCAATATTATCAAGCAAAATAGCACTTTCACGGCTGCGGTATAACAAAGCCACGGCGCCGCCGTCATATACCAAACGGGGATTTTCAGGACCGCCTTCGCGATATTTAATGATAATCATGATTTCGCCGGCATTGTTTTCCAGAATATCATATCTGCCTTCTTGTTCTGAAACTGCGTTATCCACCATTTTACCTCTCTTACTAACGTAAATTATGAAATTATGGGCATGCTAACATAAATTTATTAACAAATCCAATAGAAAAATAATTTTTTTAACTTTTTTGATTTTTTGTGTTGACTATCATTTTTTTATCCTCTATATATGACCTCGTCGTTATGAGGGTGCGTAGCTCAGCTGGTAGAGCATTTGACTTTTAATCAAAGGGTCTCGGGTTCGAATCCCGACGCGCTCACCAATTATGAAAGAGGAAGTTTATACTTCCTCTTTTTTTTATTTTAAATCTCCCCTCTAAAGCCCAATGTCTGTGCGGTTTTAAGAAAATCATTGGAGCTAGCGGTGGTGCACTTACTTTATATTATTTTCCCATGAATTCGTACTTTTCAGCCAAATCTATACTTTTGCTGGTGACTACAATATTTTAAGTCCCTTTTCGATAACATATTGTAAAATAATAATTTATTTGTTCCTGTTTTTTTCTTAGTTCCGAAGCCTTATTTCCTACCCATTTTGAGCGGAAAAACCGCCTATTAAAAATTTTTTTAAAAAGTGAGTACGATTTTTCTTTTTTTTCACTTGTTCTGATCAGGAGGTACCCAAATGACCGAAATAGAAGAACTTGTGATGTTAATTTTACCTGAGCTAAAGACTTTCATAAAAAGCGAAAGTATAGATCAATTTGTGCAGAAAGAACTGGATAATAAAGAAAATCCAAGCATTCATTGTGTTACGGAGGAAACTCGCAATGATTGAAAAAGAACTAGAAAAACTAAATACAATGAAAACACCTGAATTAAAAAAGATGTTTTTGAAGTATTTCAGATACACACCGATTAAACGAGGCAAAGAATTTTATGTCTCCAGCCTAGCATACCGAATGCAAGAACTGGAGTTTGGAGGTTTACCGGCAACTACTAAGAATCTTCTAGTTCAAATGCATGGAACTTCGCCTACGCCTAAAAAGAAAGCGATAGCACCCATTGGGACTAAAATCATTAAAAATTATAAGGGACACGATTATGTTATCCGAATTCTTGAAGATGGTTTTGATCTTGATGGCCAACATTTTAAGTCTTTATCAGGCATGGCAAAAAAGATTACAGGCATGAAAATATCAGGCAATGCATTCTTTAACCTAGGATTGGGAGGAAAATAATGGCAGAACAGAAAAACGTCAGATGTGCAATTTATACAAGAAAATCAACCGATGAAGGTCTTGATAAAGAGTTTAATACATTGGAAGCTCAGAGAGAAGCCGGCGAAAATTATGTGCGCAGTCAAAAACACCAAGGTTGGGTTATAATCCCTGAACGATATGATGATGGTGGTTTTAGCGGTGGTAACATTAATCGTCCTGCTCTAAAAAAACTAATGAGCGATGTTGAGGATGGTAAGGTCGATATGATTGAACACTTTTTTGATTATTTATCTTCAGAGACTGTACGACAAATACTTGAGGCTGTTTTAGCCGAAACAGTTGATGCATCTGCAGAAGATAAACAAGCCGTTATTTATTTAACCGGCGAATTTAACGCATCAGCTTTGAAAGCCTCTGTTGATGTGGCAACTCTGAAAGACAAGCTCAGAGATAAAAGCATTTTTGTAAAAACTAACCAAGGAGCTTAACCATGGATATTTTTTCTACTCATGTTTTATCGAAGGTCGTTGAAAACTTACCAACCCCTTCATCTTTCTTGTTGGATACATTCTTCCCGAATGTCCAAACCTCTGAAAAAGAGGAAATCTACTTTGATGTGACGGACAGTAAACCTCGCATCACTCCGTTTGTGTCTCCTTTACTCCCCGGTAAAGTGGTCGACAATAAGATGACCAGAGAACAACGCGCCGACAAGGTTTATGAAGAACTGTTTGCCGCCAAGCGCGGCGGCAGCCCGACCGACCCGGAATTTATGGAAATTCTGCAACGGCTTATTTTCGGCGAAGTTTTTGACATCGGCGAGTTAAATCATCGGGACCGGGAGCTGATTACGGTCGTGTCGTTAACGACAATGCAGACGCTGCCGCAGCTCAAAGCCCATATCAACGCGGCCTTAAATGTCGGCAACACGCCGTTGCAGGTTCGCGAAAGCATTTATCTGGCGGCGCCGTTTATCGGCTTTCCGCGCACGTTGAACGCCGTCGGTGTTTTTAACGAAGTGATGAAAGAACGCGGCATCAGCCTGCCGCTTGAAAATTCGGCGACGACAACAGAAGAAAACCGATTTGAAAAAGGGCTTGAAATCCAACAGGAGCTATACGGCGACGAAGTCAAACAGGCCATGCAGACCTTACCCGAACCATATCAGACGGAAGTCCCAGATATGCTGACAAAATTCTGCTTTTCCGATTTCTATACCCGCAAAGGTCTTACTTTGCAGCAGAAGGAGCTACTGTCTTTGGTGATTTTGACGACGCTCGGCGCCGAAAAACAGATACCGGCGCATATCGTCGGCAATCTAAAGGCCGGAAACGACAGGAACAGGCTGCTGGCAGCCATGGTGCAGACCATTCCCTATATCGGACTGCCCAATGCCCTGACAACCATCAACCTGATTAAGGAAACCAAACTTGAAAACTACAAACCGATTTACGAATAGAAAAGGAGAAAAGCAATGTCTTTAGGATTGACCGAAATAGCCTTGATACTGGTTGTGGTACTGGTTTTGTTCGGCGGCAAGCGCATTCCCGAACTCGCCAAGGCTCTGGGCAAAGCGCAATACGAGTATAAAAAAGCCAAGGAAATGCTGCAAAACGAAGCGCAGGAACTGAAAGATTCCGTTGAAAAGGCAGCAAAGGAAGAAGAAAACAAATCCGGGAAGTAACATGAAAAATATTCTGGAAACAGCGACAGAAGACAAAGAAGAAAGTCTGGTTTCGCATCTTGAAGCCCTGCGCAGCACATTGATAAAATGTTTTGTTGCGCTGGGCATCGGGGTTGTGCCGATGTTTCTGGCGGCGCCGTATTGCATGAATCTGCTTATCAAAATGATGATAACGGACAACAATATTGCGCTCAATTACTTCTCGCCGATGGAGGTTTTTATTCTGCAGATAAAAATGGCCGTGGTTTTGGATTTGCTGCTCTGTTTTCCTTATATGGCTAAAAAAGTCTGGGAGTTTCTGCTGCCCGGGCTGTTGGAAAACGAACGCCGGTTTGTAAAATCAATCGTTTTAAGTTCAAGCTTTTTATTTATTATCGGTGTTTTGTTCTGCCTGTTCTTCATTCTGCCTTTGGTTATCAACTTCGGAATCAGTTTTGCGACGGCCGACATCAAAGCCGTTTTCGGCGTTTCAAACATTATCAGTCTGGCTTTGCAGTTGTCTGTCGTGTTTGGTATCATGTTTCAGTTTCCGCTGATAACCTTTTCGCTTATCCGCTCGGGGATTGTTTCTTACGAGAGCATGAAAGACAAGCGGCCGTATATTTTCACCGGCATTTTAATTGTTGCCGCCTTTTTAACGCCGCCGGACGTTGTCAGCCAACTGATGCTGACGATTCCGACTTATCTGCTGTTTGAAATCGGACTTTATTTCTCGCGCGGAAAAAGGAAAACAGAAAAATAAAACGTAAAAAAGAAAAGCCTCATTGCTTTGGGCAATGGGGCTTTTTCCTTACTGAGTTTAATAATTCTGGTTGCACGGATGGGTAGGATCGCCCGGATCGTAATCACGAGGTTCGCTCTTGATACCAAGCTTTTTACTGGCCCAGATAACCGGATCGGCGACAACCGTTCCGACCAAACCAACACCAATACTCCACACACGTCCCCAACCGGACATTTCACTATCGGTCAGCCCTTCTTTGAGAATATCAGAGAAGTAGCCTCCTTCATCGTTATTATACTTTCCCATAATATTAAGTTTAGGGGTTAGACAATTGATTTATAATAAAGATAATTGTTTACAGAAATATACGAATATTGGCTATAAAATAGTATTCCCGCAAAAAATGTCAAGCAAAATCAGATTTGGCAGCAAGCTTTATTTTTTGTTTTAGAATGTTGATTTTATTTCATTTATTTGCTGGACTTATGCGTTTGTTTCTGGCTTTCCCAGAAATACTAGGATTCTGGCGACAGGCTGACCGCAACCGCTATAAGCAAGACCGGCTTCCCTACATTTGCCGCGGCCACCGGATATATTATCGGAGAAAAGACGTCTATGCTTACAAAGAAAAGTTGGAGAAAGAGAAAAACGGAAATGCCCGGATATAAAATAACGGCGAAAAGCCGTTATTTTAATTGACTTATGGCGGAAAATCGGCTTAGATTCCATTGTCAAATAACATATAGGAGTTTTATTATGAACAAAAACGAACTGATTGACAGCATGGCGGCTGAAGCTGGTATGACAAAGGCTGACGCCGGTAAAGCTCTGGATGCGTTCATCGCTTCCGTTACCGCTGCTCTGAAAAAAGGCGATGAGATCCGTCTGGTCGGCTTCGGAACTTTCTCGGTTTCCAAACGTGCCGCAACAACCGCACGCAACCCGCGCACCGGTGCCGAAATCAAAGTTGCAGCGAAAAAAGTTGCCAAATTCAAGGTTGGCAAAAGCTTGCAGGATGCTGTGAACTAAACAGCCGTTACCTTAAAGAATATTACAGCCCGCTTAATTGGCGGGCATTTTTATTTCAATCACCGGTTTGCCGTGATTTCGGGCGGCGCGGACAGCCTCATAAGCTCCGCCATAATCGCAGCAGACATAAGCGATAATGAAGTCGGCATTGAGAGCCATATAACGGTTACGAGCGGAGATGGCAAACTTGTGCGGCGCACATTCCACGACATCAGGATAGTCAAAACCATCAAAAGGAAAGATGTCGCCATAAGCATGGAGCTGGCGGGCATAAGCCGCAATCAAAATGAGCCGTATATGCGGACGGCGAAGCTGAATGTCCCGAACAACGGAAGCTGCGACTTTGTCAAATTCGCCGTAACCGCCCACCCAGAAAGTATCAACGTCTTTTTCATCAATGAGTTTGACGGCAGCCTTTTCAATTTCGGGCTTAAGCCCGGCGGAAATATAACGATGTCCGAAAAAAGCGCAGACCTTACCCATGCCGGACTCCCCATAAAAAAATAAACCACCTTTACGCACAAAGGTGGCCGGAGAGTTCAAAACCTAACCATGTGAGCAGGTCCTTCTAACCTTTAGAATCCCGAAGGATTCCTCTTGTATACGTTAGAAGCTCCCCGACCATAGTTTGATTACTAATCGGGGATATATTACCCAGTTAAACCAACGGCGAGATAGCCTGAAGGCAATAAGTCGTTGGTATATATGGTATAACGGTGTATATCACACCGCACATGGTTGGCTTTGAAGACCGACGCACCGTCTGGTGCGAGATACACGGAGTGTGCGCTCCGGCATCCAAGATGAAGTCTAGATAAGATTTTTATAAAACACAAGCGAAAAAACAGAAAAATGCCGTTATAGCGTATTATTGTACGCTTTTTGAAAATGTTCCGCAGTGTGGGCAGATTTTGGCCAGTGCGGTGGGCGTTTGTCGGTTTCTGATTTCGGCGGCGCAATAAAAAACGGCGGAGAACTGCCGGGGTTTCATTTTTATACAAAACCGCTTGCAAATTAAAATTATGTTCTGTATGCTGACAAGCGTCGGAAGGCCCAATTCCGACAGGGAGCGGTAACTCCAGATGATATGGGCAACTCTCTTGGGCTTTCTGAGCTTTAAAAACAAGAGTGCGTTGTTATATGGGCATCTCACCCTAATGGGTGGATGCCAGGTATATAAGGCATAGCTCGAATAACTGGGCTACTTTCATATCATCGTAGTTACCCATCCACCCACCTGTGGCTGCACAGGTGGGAAAATGGTTTGCGACAGAGATGAGAGTATGGAAACAGCTGATTTAAAACAACGTGATGAAGCCATCTGGCAGAAGTATTGCCAAAACGTTGATGAAAACGACCTTGTGGCAATTTATCGTCAGGGGATGTTTTTAGGCATTTATGAACAACTGGTACGCATTTTGAGGCGTAATACGGAAAATATTGCCCAAGACTATAGAAACAGCGATTTTTTCAAGCTTGCGCTGGTAACTTATGTTGATTTGTATTGCCGGATTTTGGTACGGCAGGAATTTGCGACAGAGGAACAAGACATTGCTACAATTGCCATTAGCGCATATTATAACAAAGACTACGATGAGATTATCAAACTTCCGCAATCGGCTTATATATCGGAAAACGCCGATGCCGAAATGTGGGTACGCTACATGCGGAGCGAGATTATTGTATGGGGCGTGCGGAATTTGGCGCTTTTAGACGTGATAAACGGTTTTTATTATCGGCAGTATGGGAAGCTTATGCGCTTTGAAGCTGCGGAGAAATATAAACCCCATTTTACAAATTAATCCAGACATTCTAGCAAAGGCGGGCGGATTGGTAAACTATGATTAACGTGAAAATAGCCCAGTTATTTGGCTAAGCCTTATTAGCTGGTATACGCAACCGAAAGATAAGCGACAAACTGGTTAATACAATGCTTCATCTTAACTTGCTGCAAAAAGACCCCGAAACCGGCAAGATCAATCTGAATTATGAAAACCCCGTCCTGAAATGCGACATGGCGGTGGAAAGCGGTGTTGACACAACTTCTGACAAGCCGGCAGCCTATCAGCCCGATGATAGCGGCGAAATGGCGGCAGAATCGAATGAAGCCGCGGAAAACTCTGCTGAAGAAACCGAAATTGCCGCCCCGGACAGCGAAACGGAAACAGATGCACCCAACCAGAATAAAAAGGCAGTCATCTTGGAAATGCTGACCCGCAGAGCATCTCTGAGCGAAATGATGGAAGCAACCGGCTGGCTGGAAAAATCCGTCCGCGGTGTCATCAGCCAACTGAAAAAAGAAAAGAACCTGGTAATTATCAGAGAAAAAGACGAAAACAAGCAAAATTATTATTCAATAAAAATGCCGAATGCTGCAAATGAGTAATTTGCAACACAACAAAGCAGACAAGTCCTTTAGATGCTACCTGAAGGGCTTGATATGTTTTTTCGAAAAAAATTTCAGATTTTACTTGAAAAATCTTTCCTATACACTTAAAATGAATAAAATAGAACAATATTCTATTTCAAGTAGTATAATAAATTAAAGGTTTATGATGCAATTACCAGTTAAAGAATATTTTAGTCTGCGGGAGATCAGCAATCTTTGGTCTGTTACTTATGAGGATTTACTGTATTATGCAGAAAACAATTTGTTGGAAATTTGTGCCAGATCTACGGCAATTATAGTAGAGATAGGACAAACAAATTATGAAAATATGATTTTGGGAACGACTTATGAGGGGGAAGGCCTGCGCTTTTCCCCTCAACCTTTATTATCAACCGACATATATCGTATCATTAAAGCCGGAGAAAATCCGATAATGGTCTTTCAGACCAAAAACAATAATGTTAGCAAACTCTCCAAATTAATAAAAGAAAGAGGGATATCTCTTTCCATTCATGATTTGGTTGTTACCCGTAAAGAAAAAATCCGCTTTGAACAAACCAACGGAATAAACAATGAACAACTGACGTATCGGGCTTTTACCTTTTCTCCGGATTTTCGTGAAGTCTGGCATTATGGTAAAAGACACTTATTCGGATCAGTGCAGGCAAAGATCGTCTCCCAGCTTTATTATGCCAGCAAAACCGATAAACCTTGGGTACATGCCAAAACATTGTTATCTCAGGCCGGTTCTGTCAGCTTACGTGTTTCGGCGGTTTTTCATGGCAACCGATCATGGGAAGAAATATCCTACTCGGATCGTAAAGGGTATTATCGACTGAAAATTCCTATAAACCGTTCTCCATACCCATCCCAATTGCAGTTGGATTTTTAACATAACTACCTAAACCCGGGTTCTCCGGGTTTTTATATTTTAAAAAGAAACAATCTCACCAAACGAGAATAAATGTTTAGTGACCGTACCTGTTCCATACGCTCCCCAAAGAAAAATGATCATTTTGCTTAAAATACTATAACATTTTATATAAATGGGCTGAAATCTCCGTACCAATACCATAACCCGAGATTTTCTTTTACGGTCCGACAAATAAAAAGTTTTATGTTAAAAATTCCTTCGTTAACGGAGGTATTGACGGATATGCTTAATAAAAAATATTTTTCGGTATCCGACAGATGCAGACATTTGGTGTTTTTAGCGTCTGAAAAACGGAAAAGTGCAGACATTTGCCGAATATAGCTTAAAGAATGCAGACATTTGCCGAATATGGATTTTATACAGGGAGCCTTAAGCGGGCGGTTTCGTCATCGCTGTTCTCAATAAAGGCGTTTGTCGCACAAAGCATATCCGTTGCCCGCGAGAGGTCTGACCAATCAATCATGGCCGTATATTTTTGAGCAAAATCAAGCGTTTTGATAAAGGCATCGGTTATTTGATTATGCGATAATGCCTTGAGTGACTGCGTATAATTCTGCCGATAAACCGTCGGAATAATGATGCGCTGTTCGGCAGCGGCAACCAGCTCGGCGTTCATCATAATGCGGGCAAGACGTCCGTTACCATCGTTAAACGGATGGACCTCGGAAACCATAAACATCATAAAAACGGCACGGTTAAACGCATTGTCCAGACGTTTGTAAAGCTCAAATCCTTTGCGAAGCGTTCCTTCTATCAACTCAGGAGTGACAAACAGCGTTGTTCCTGCTTGATTGCATTTGGTCTTGAAACAACCCGGTTCTACGCCGGGACGGCCGTCCATAATAATTTTGTGGCGGCGGCACAGCAAGGCAAGGAAATCTTCAAACGTGGACGGCGTTTTTTTCATTTCAGTTAAATCGGCCAGTACATTATACGTTCCGGCGATGTCGTGAGCGTCATCCGGCCGATGTTCGGGGATCTTGTTGTTGAAAACGATGTCGTGCGCTTCTTCAACCGTGAATTTGGTTCCTTCGATATAGTTAGAAAAATAAGCCTCGTAAAAGCACAGAACCGGGCTGGTATTGTTGTCGGTTTTGCGAAACAGCGGCGCCTGAGAAGACAAAGCCTCATACAGTCGGGCAAACAGGATTTCCCGTTTTGGATCAAAGGCATTGCCGCTGCTGCGGGCAATGGCGGTATCTGATTGTAGCGGAGCTTCCCGCGTCCCCAGCATGGCTCCCATGATGTCGTTTATGGTTTCAAATTCTTTTTCCAGATTTAACACGGGAGCGATAGTTCGCATTTCATCTCGCAGACGGTTGAATGCAGTTTCGCCGTATGTGCGGAGATAGGCGTCAAGCCTTTCTTCCAGTTCTCGTTTGGTCAGATAGCGCGGCAGACGGCTGGTGCGGCGGCGCACAGTTTTGACATTTTCCAAAAACTTGCGGGCAACAGAGGGCTGATACAGATTGTTGAGAAAAGGCAAGTCGCTTTCTAACGGCGCAGCGCCCTTGCGCGGATATACCGTATATTTGCCGAAAGTTGATACTTTGGCTTTGTCGGAAATGATGAAAAGCTCATTCGTTGTGGTGGGCTGCAGGTCAAAAGCCGAACGATCGGCAATCATGGCACCGGGATAGACCAGACTGACAAGCTCTAAAATGCGACGTTCAATAAACTTGTCGAGTTCGTCATCTATATTGGACGTATAAATATTAGCTGTAATCTTGCGTATCTTTCCGCTTTTCTGCCAGCGGGAGATATTATGAGAATTTTCTTTGGTAGAAAGAATGAATGTCGGTAAATTGTCTATATTCATAGCGCCCTCCTTGGTGTTAGAATATGCAAACTTTTTTAATTTTAGGTTAAACGCTGCAGACATTTTCCGAATATGGCTAAAAAAATGCAGACATTTGCCGAATATGGATTTTATGTGGGAAGCCTTAAACGGGTAGTTTCTTCACCGTTGTTCTTGGCAAAGATGCCAAGGTCCGAAAAATTAATCAAAAATAAACAGTGCAACACCGGAATTTTCAGCACTAGGGTCTTTTGATTTTACTTGAAAAAATCTTTTAAAGTGTTAAAGGATAATTAACAAAAGTACAATTATGGAGTTATTAAACCAAAAAATCTTCATAAGGGATACTTTTGCAGAGATGTTTTTTTATTTATTCATCCATAAAAAATTTATTTCATATGAAGAAAATTATTTTGGATGCCGCATCAAACGCATATTTGTTTGACGGCACACATGCGGAAAGCATGGGAAAAGCTGAAACAATCAAAGATCTGTGGTTTGAAGATGTTTTTGCCATCGGTAAAGACATTTATCTGAAGAAAGACGACGAATACAGCCTGTTAGCAACGGATGCCAAATTTTTGCCTTTGGCGCTGGCGATCCTTTTGCTGAAAAGCAGTTTGCAATTATCAATGGCGAATGTCTGTATGTAGAACCCGGAACACCAGGTATTTTGAGATTTCCGAATAATCCGGCGTATGCTTCACTGTATGCCTCGGAAATTCCGGAACTTCAGAAAACAGGATTTGTCATTCATTCTCCAGAAAACGGATGCAGTGTTTACCTGCTGAACAATGAAAGAACAGTTGTACGTTCTGAAGCACCGGCTCTTTTTTGTGACAATGCATTATTTTGGAATGGTCACGGTTACATTTTGAAAGATAGTAAATTTATCCGCCGGCCATGGAAACTGTTTTGTCAGAAAGATGTCTATCTGCTGATGGAACTTGGCGATGTGCTTTGGGTTCTGTATGCAAATGGAAAAATTGACACGCTTGGACGACTGAAAGAAAAAATTCCGACTCAAAACGGCGACATTCTGGTTACGCAAAAGGATCACCACGAATGCTGTTATTACTTGGGCCAAAATGAACCGCAATGTGTTGTTTCCGTTTATGATAACGAACAAAGTTACCGTATCAACCGTGACGGAAGCATTGAGTACAGCTACATTTTCAGGATGAGTACGTATGATCCGGACACCTATGTGTCGGAAACTTACCAGCTCAAAGACGGCGCGTATCAATGCGTTCGTCACGAGGATCGGTAATACTGATGAAAAAGCCCTGACGGAAAACATCCGGCAGGGCTTTCTTTCGCCTATTTACGCAACTGGCTGGGGGTCCAGTTCGTCGGCGGTGGCATAACCG
>ULME01006694.1_pt1 | contig 15805 bp, 13 predicted proteins | sample 1951591 | NCBI WGS metagenome assembly ULME01 (sample SAMEA4835544, study PRJEB28245) | human gut metagenome | biome: gut microbiome; material: fecal sample | place: Denmark | collected 2008
ATCCTTACGGGTAAGATAAAAACTCAGGCGTGAATCCGAAGATTACACGCCATTACAAAGACTAAGTCTTTACTTGTACGCATATTATACCATAGGACGTGTGGACAGTCAAATTTTAGATGATGAATTTTCGATAAATTCTTTGATGAATAAATAAGGATTGGTAAGAGCCGGGTTTTTAGAAAAATATAAGCACCGGCGCTTTATGGTCCAATTAAATAAAATATCAATTTTTTTGAATTGGCGTTTTTGGGTATTTTCGCTTTTTACAATTTGTTTATACATATAAATTAAAGCGATAAAATCATGAATTGGTTTATTGCGCAGTAGTTTTAACCGCATAGTTTTAGATACTGTAAAGTTTTTAAATTCTTTTGATGCAGAAGCAGCAATATTGGTAATTTCGTTGTTTGGCTTTACGTTTTCTGCCCTTAAATTATGAATAAGGCAGTTGTTGTGAGCTGAAGCATTACGTATGTCACGAACAGGAAAGAGAAGTGCCGGTTTAAACTTTAAACGTTTGGGGTATAATTTATCGTAGCAGTTACATAATTTACATAAATCTCCAAAAGAAATAAGCTCACATAATACCCAAACAGGGTAATTGCTGCTGTATTTTTTAATAAGGTCTTTAGCATAGCTTGTATTAAGATGAGTATTTATTTTCTTTATACAATCGCTTGTTTTTGAAAATTCCTGTACAATTTTATAACCATTCTCGTTAGGGTTAGTTTCTATATCATTAAGTAAAGCAATTTTTAAAGAATGTTCTATATCAAGACATAATTCTAAAATAAGGTAACGCAAATACATATCCAAAATTGAAAGTTCTTTAAGATACGCAAAATCTAAATCAATATATTTTCCTGCCTTGGCACCGCAAGGGTATTTATTATAGTTTTTGCGGTATGCAGCTACTTTAAAATAATAGTTATGTTCTTGTATAAAATGAGTAGCTTCATTTTCAGACATTAAGTTAAAGGTAATACCTTTAGATTTCATGTGTTCAATTAATTCGCTTGATGTTTTTAACTCCTTATCCATAAATCCTCCTGATATAACGAAAAAAGGCTTGCCGCTCCGCAGATTGGCAAGCCCCCGTGAGTTGCCCTCAGGCTTCTCACTATCGCTGTGCAAGTATTATACCACGAAACGTATGTAAAATCAAACAGTATTTATATAATAGCAACAGTGTTTAGAAAAAGCAATAAACGATGTTTGAAAAATCAATGACATATTAATTTTAAAATATATTAAACGGTACAAAAGAAAAGGTTTTGCTAATTTTTATTGTAAATGTGCATTTAAAATATGGTACAATTTAATCAGTACTAAAATATTATAAAAAGCTAAATATAAATACAACGAGGAAAACTAATGATTAATATAAGAAAACTTGAAACTGAATTATGGGAATCCGCAGATTTACTGCGTTCCGGTTCAAAACTTACTTCAAATCAATACTGTATGCCTGTGCTTGGGCTTATTTTTCTGCGTTACGCATACAGCCGTTTTAAAACTGTAGAAGCAGAAATACTTAAAAACCGCCCTGTGCGTGGCGGCAAAGCAATGCCGGTAGAGAAAAGTGATTTTGCAGCTAAAAGCGCACTATTTTTACCTAAAGAGGCACAGTATGATTATTTGCTTAATTTACCAGAAGATGTTGCCTCTGCCAATATTAAAGACAAAGACGGGCATATTATAAAAAGCCTTGGCGAAGCGGTAAATAATGCAATGCAGCTTATCGAAGCGCAAAGCGAGCAGCTTACAGGTGTTTTGCCGAAAACTTATACAGGTTTTTCTGATGAAATCCTTTCAGAACTTTTACGTATTTTTAATAACAGCGCGCTTGATGAAATCGGCGGCGATATAATTGGCCGTATTTACGAATACTTTTTAAATAAATTTGCTAAAAACATTGCTTCTGATGACGGTGTATTCTTTACGCCTAAATCATTGGTAAAAATGATTGTTAATATCATTGAACCTAAAAACGGCATACTTTTGGACCCTGCCTGCGGCAGCGGCGGCATGTTTATTCAATCCGGAGATTTTGTAAACCACAGCGGCATGAACGCCAACCGCACTATGACCTTTTATGGGCAGGAAAAAGTTGAATATAACGCCCAGCTTTGCTTAATGAATATGGCGGTACATGGTTTAAGCGGCAAAATAAAATCTGGCGATGAAGCAAATACTTTTTACCATGATGCCCATAATCTTGCAGGCTGCTGTGATTATGTAATGGCAAATCCGCCTTTTAATGTAGATAAAGTTAAAGCAGAAACCTGCCAAAGTGCAGGCAGGTTGGCTTTTGGTTTGCCGGGCATTAACAAAAAGAAAGAAATAAGCAACGCCAATTATTTGTGGATTTCGTATTTTTACAGCTATCTTAACGAACATGGGCGTGCCGGCTTTGTTATGGCTTCTTCTGCAACAGACAGCCAGAATAAAGATAAAGACATACGCCAAAAGCTGATAGAAACAGGGCATGTGGATGTTATGATAAGCGTTGGCAATAATTTTTTCTACACCAAAAGCCTGCCTTGTTCTTTGTGGTTTTTTAATAAAGGCAAAACTGATGAAATTAAAGACAAAGTTTTGTTTATAGATGCGCGTAATTACTACACTGTTGTAGACCGTACCTTAAACGAATGGAGCGATTGGCAGCTTAAAAATATTAACGCCATTGTGTGGCTGTACCGCGGCGAAACCGAAAAATATAAAGCATTGCTTAATGAATACCGTACTGCGCTTGGCAGCGATAAACCCTTTACAGCGCAGATAGAAGAAATAATTGCAAAAATAGAGAAACTGCGCGCCGAAGCTAAAGCTGCGGTAGAAAATGCTGCAAAGCGCGATAAGAAAAATGTGCAGAAAGAATATGACGAAAAACTTGCCGGAATTAACGAAACTTTAACAACTGCCAAAGAAGCAAACTGGCTGCATGAAAAATTTGGCGAAGGCGTTTATGCAGATGTATCCGGTTTATGCAAAATTGCAGACAGGGCAGAAATTGAAGAAAAAGGCTATTCCCTTACGCCCGGAGCTTATGTTGGCGTTGCCCCGGCAGAAGATGACGGCGTGGATTTTAAGCAGCGCATGAAAGAAATACACGCAGAACTTTTGGTACTGCAAAAAGAATCTAACGATTTAATGAACACCATCTCACAAAACTTAAAGGAGATGGGGTTATGAAGTGGGAAAAAGTAAAATTAAAGGAGATAGCACTTGCAATTCAAACAGGTCCTTTTGGTTCGCAGTTGCATCAATCAGATTATTCTAAAAACGGAATTCCTGTTGTTATGCCTAAAGATTTATTAAATGGGAAAATATCTGAACAGTCTATTGCTCGAGTTAGCAAAATACATGTAAATCGTTTAAAGAGACATATTATTAGCAACGGTGATATTTTATATTCTCGTAGAGGTGACGTTGGTCGCTGTGCATATGCCACGGAATATGAAACAGGCTGGCTTTGTGGTACAGGTTGTTTGCGTGTCACTATTAATACTATAAAAGCAAATTCAAAGTTTATATTTTATCAACTTCAGCAACCGTCAATAGTGGGATGGGTTCAAAAACATGCGGTTGGGTCAACTATGCTTAATCTTAATACGGCAATCTTAAGTGAAATTCCATTACTTTTACCAACATTATGTATTCAAACAAAAATTGCTGATATTCTTTCAGCTTATGATGAACTTATTGAAAACAATCAAAAACAAATCAAACTTTTAGAAGAAGCTGCACAGCGTTTGTATAAAGAATGGTTTGTTGATTTACGTTTTCCTGGGTATGAAAAAACAACTATAATTGACGGTGTGCCAGAAGGGTGGAGTTTTCAAAAAATTGGTAAGGTTTTTGAAATAAAATATGGTAAAACTTTATCAATGAATAATATATTAAATAAAGGAAAATATCCAGTTTATGGAGCTAATGGAGTAATTGGATATTATAATCAAAAAAATTGTGACGATTATGTTGTGTTAGTTACCAGTAGAGGTAATGGTAGCGGAGAAGTTTTGCGTACACACGATAAAGAATCATTTATTACCAATAATTCTTTTATCATAAAACCAATAAAAAATTTTATTAAAGTTCCGTTTATTTATCAAATGTTGAAAACAGTTGATTTTAAAAGAATTTGTACAGGTTCAGCACAGCCACAACTTACTAATGTGTCTATAAATTTGATAGATATATTAGTTCCAAGTGATGAAATCATAAAAAGATTTTGCCAAGATTCTCAATTTTATTATAATAAAATTGAGAATCTATTAAAACAGAATAAAAATTTAACAGAAGCGCGTGAACGTTTATTGCCTAAATTGATGGATGATGAATTGGAGGTGTGAATGTGCCGAAAACATATGCTGATTTTATGAATGAAATAACAGCAGATGAATTATACGATAGATTAATAGAGTATGGACTTTTTTCTGAAAAATTACCTCCTATATTTGATGTATCATCTTTTCTTGATTTTTGTAAGCTGCCAGAAAGAAAAGTTTTTACTGATAAACGATATTTATATATTTCGTATAATAGTATGCGAAATATAAATATTCCAAGGCCTATTGGAATTCCAACTCCTATGGCACACGAAAAATTATGTGCTTGTTTAAGCGATAATTGGGATAAGTTACAAAAGCATTTTATGAATACGACTATTAATCAAAAACATATTGTTAGTAGAATTCATGTTCGAAAAATGTATAAAAAAGATGCTTTGTTTGAAATGAACTATAAGAATTGGTATTATGATGGCACTCCAGAGCCAGATATTTTTATTGGTAAAAGATTTATGGTTTGTGCTGATATTTCAAAGTGCTATCAAAGTATTTATACGCATGTAATACCATGGGCTTTAGTAGGAAAGCAGGTGTCAAAGCAAAATACAAAAAATACTAAAGAATGGTATAATTTAATAGATCATTTTACTCAAAATACAAAAAATGGTGAGACTCATGGCATTTTAATTGGACCACATACTTCTAATATTTTATCTGAAATTATACTTTGTAAAATTGATAAAGAACTTTGTAAGCATTGGGACTATGTAAGAAATATTGATGATTTTTGTTGTTATGTTAAGAGTAGAGAAGATGCAGATAATTTTTTAATAGATCTCAATCGTTGCCTGAATGAATATGGTTTATCACTCAATCATAAAAAAACGGAAATTTATGAATTGCCTGTAGGAATTGTTAAGCGGTGGGTACGTCAACTAAAGAATAAATCCTTATATTTTGGTAAATTTAAGCCATATGTTGAATACCCTGAAGTGCAGGAATTCTTAGATTATTGTATTGAATTGATTAGCAAAAATAAAGAAAATGTATCTATTCTCTTATATGCTTTGAAAATTTTGAATAAAAATAATCTTACATATAATTCTCAAATATATCTTATAAAAACAATGGTGGCATTGTCGCTTATTTATCCGTATATTGTTCCAATGCTTGGGAAATATTTATTTGATATTTATAATACGTCTACATCTATAATTGAAAATGCTATTAATTTGATTTATGAAAAATATTTACCAAAAAGATATTATGAAGCAGCCGCGTATGCATTATATTATGCTTCAAAATATAATTTGAAAATTACTGCTTTTAATATAGATGAAATTATAAATGCAAATGACTGTATTCTTTCTTTGACAAGTTTAATATATTGTAGAAAACAAAATGATCAAAACTCATTAAAAAAGTTGAAAAAATATGCTAAAACATTGAAAGAAAATTTGGAATTAGAAGAACATTGGGCGTTTGTTTATGAATGCCTGAGTGTAGGATTATTAGCTGAAGATTGGAAAAAGATGAAACAAGCAAAAGTTTCTTTTTTGAAAAAAGAATTTCAATAAAAAGTAGGTGAGTTTATGAGCTACGATTATTCAGAAAATATTCTTGTGCAGGAAAGTGCCGGTAATTTGCTGTGTGACGAACTGGGCTGGGATGTACAGTTTGCCTACAACAAAGAAGTTTTAGGCAAAAACGGTACTTTTGGCAGAACAAGCTACAAAGAAATATTGCTGAAACGTTATTTTAATGCTGCTTTAAAAAAGTTTAATCCGTGGATTAATGACGAGCAGATTTTAGAAGCGCAAAGAATTCTGGAAAACCGTCTCTCTACCTCATCTCTTTTACAAATAAATGAAGAAAAGTATTTTCTTATCCGCGACGGCATTAAGGTTACAGTTAAAAAGCCTAATGGCGAAACCGAAAAACAAACGGCTGCCTTAATTGATTTTAAAAATCCGCAAAATAACTATTTTTTAGCTGTGAAGGAATTAAAAATTCATGGTGATTTATACCGCCGCCGTACTGATATTGTCGGTTTTGTAAACGGTATCCCTTTGCTGTTTGTGGAACTAAAAAAGACTACCGTTGATGTGCAGAATGCTTATGAAGATAACTATACCGATTATCAGGATACGATTCCGCATTTGTTTTATTACAATGCCTTTGTAATGCTTTCTAACGGAACGGAAGCCAAAGTTGGCACTTTAGGCAGTAAATACGAATTTTTCCACGAATGGAAACGCCTTGCGGAAGCTGAACGTGGCAGTGTGGCTTTAGAGACTATGCTGCGCGGTATTTGCAAAAAAGAAAACTTTCTTGATTTGTTTGAAAACTTTATTTTGTTTGACCATTCCGGCGGCAATACGGCTAAAATTCTTGCCCGTAACCATCAGTATCTTGGCGTAAACGAAGCAATGAAAGCCTATGCTGCAAGAAAATTTAATAATGGCAAACTGGGCGTATTTTGGCATACGCAGGGTTCGGGCAAAAGTTATTCTATGGTGTTTTTGGCGCAGAAAATACGCCGTAAATTTGAAGGCTCGCCAACGTTTGTAATTTTAACCGATCGCGATGAGCTTAATAAACAGATTAGCGATACGTTTGAAAATTGCGGTTTGCTTGGCGATGTTAAAGCTTCGCGGTTTATAGCTACAAGCGGCGATGACCTTATACAGAAATTAAAGGGGAATCCAAGCTTTATTTTTACATTAATTCAAAAATTTAACAAACCGGAAGCAGAGCCAATTCTTCCTGAACATGATGTGATTATTATGTCTGATGAAGCACACCGCAGCCAGTACGGTATTTTTGCCGATAATATGATGAAATTGCTGCCAACTGCTGCACGTATTGGTTTTACAGGTACGCCGCTTTTGTCTGATGATAATATTACGGCGCGTACTTTTGGCGGTTATATATCCATTTATGATTTTAAACGTGCTGTTGAAGATGGCGCAACTGTACCGCTTTATTATGAAAACCGCGGCGAAAAAATTTTGAATTTGCATAATCCGGAAATTACGGACAGGATTTTGGATGCCATTGAACGTGCTGACCTTGATGAAGACCAGCAAGATAAACTGGAAGCAGAATTTGCCAAGGAAATACATTTGATGACGGCAAAACCAAGGCTGCAATCTATTGCACAGGATTTTGTAAGGCATTATTCTGACTTATGGACAAGCGGAAAAGCTATGTTTGTTTGCCTTAACAAAGTTACTTGTGTGCGTATGTATGATTATGTACAGAAATATTGGCAGGAAGAAATTGAACGCTTGAAAAACAGAATAAAAAATGTAAGCCAGCAGGAAGCGCAGGAACTTAGGCGCAAACTGCAATGGATGGAAGAAACGGAAATGGCGGTTGTTATTTCTCAGGAACAAAATGAAATTCAGACCTTTAAAAAGTGGGGGCTGGATATCCAGTATCACCGCAATAAAATGGTAAAAAACGAATTGGATAAGGATTTTAAAGATTCTGCTAATCCGCTTAGGGTAGTATTTGTTTGCGCTATGTGGCTTACCGGGTTTGATGTTAAATGCCTGTCGTGCCTGTATTTGGATAAACCTTTAAAAGCGCATACGCTGATGCAGACTATTGCCCGTGCTAACCGTGTGGCTGAAGGTAAAAGCAATGGTTTGATTATTGATTATATCGGCATTGTTAAAGCGCTTAGAAAAGCCCTTGCTGATTATACGGCTAATATTGGCTGTATTTATGGTACAGACCCTACTGTTGATAAAGTTAAGCTAATTGAGCGTATTTTAGATACGCTGGAAAAAGCAAAGCTGTTTTTAGCGGAACGTGGTTTTGTATTGCAGGATTTAATTTGTTCTTACGATTTTCCCAAAATGTATTATTTGCAGAAAGGTGCAAATATTGTTTGCGGAACTGTGGAGGAGAGAAAAACATTTTCGGCATATGCTTCGGAACTAAACCGCCTTATGAAGTATACTGACCGCGATGATATTGACAGGAATGTGCGTAAGGCATATGAAGCCGTTGCTGCAATTTATGCTGAAATTAAGAAAAAACGCAAGCATATTAATATTACTGACTTAATGGTAGAAATTAATAATATAATTAGTGACTATGTTGAAATAGAGCATAGTTATATGATTAATGAAGAAGTAAAGCGTTTTGATATTAGCGGTATTGATTTTGATTTATTGCGCCGTGAATTTGCAAAGGTTAAAAATCAAAATTTACTGATGAGAGATTTGGAAGAAATTATACAGCTAAAGCTGGATAGAATGCTGTTTACAAATCCTGAACGCATTAATTATTATGAACGTTACCAAAAGATTATTGATGATTATAACAGCGAGCAGGACAGGGCTACCATTGAAAAAACTTTTATGGATTTGATGGATTTAGCCAATAAGATGAATCAGGAAGAACAGCGTTATGTACGTGAAGGTTTTAAAAGCGATGAAGAATTAACTTTATACGATATGCTGTTCCGCAATGATTTGAATAAAAATGATATTAAAAAGCTTAAAACCGTGGCTGCGGAATTGCTTAACAAAATTAAAGCAAAGATTTCGGAGTATGACCATTGGACGGACAAACAGGAAACAAAAGCTGCTGTTGATAATTTAATTAGAGATACTTTGTGGGCGGAACTGCCAGAATGTTATGATGAAGCAAGCATTTGGGGATATCGCCAAAGAATATATGAATATGTTTATACACATTATAAAGATGTAGCGTAAAACAAAAAGCCTGCCTTTGCATTTGCAAAAGCAGGCTGAATTTTTACAATATTATAATTCTGGTACGCCTGAGTGGAATCGAACCACCGCACGCGGCTCCGGAGGCCGCTGCTCTATCCACTGAGCTACAGGCGCACTATAACATTTGCATTATACCACAAATGTGCTGTTTGTACAATCGGGCTTAATGCACGTACTGTTATTTATTTTGCAGACGCCGTTTTTTGTGTTACAATTAGCTTATTAAATGAAACGGAGTAAATTATGCAAAAAAACATCTGGCAGCAGCTTGTTGCCGTTATAATTTTTATATGGGCCTTGTGGAATTATGAAATAACATTATCTCTGCTGGGCAGTGCGCTGGGCATTTTAATGCCGCTTATTACGGGCTGCGTTATTGCTTTTACCGTAAATGTGTTTATAGAAAAATTTGAGCAGATATGGATACGTGTGTTAAAAGAGCGTGCTGCAAGGTTCAGAGGGCCGGTTTGCCTTATTGCAGGCTTTATGCTTATTTTTGGCGTAATAACGGCACTGCTTTTTGCCGTTTTGCCGGAACTGCATGCAAGCATTGTTATTTTAAGCCATAAGCTGCCGCAGGATATTGTATATTTTAATGCCTTTTTGCAGGAGCAGCTTTTGGCATGGAATTTTTCGCCCGAAGACGTGGCATACGTGCAGGACAAAATTTATGAATGGCAGGCTGCCGTGGAAGATTACTGGCAGGCCAATAAAGCGGCTCTGCTTTCGCAGACTTTAAGCATTACGGCTTCGGTTGCCGGTGTGGTGGCAAACCTTGTAATGGGCTTTGTGTTTGCGGTGTATATTCTGCTGGAAAAGAAACAGCTTGCAGTATCATCACGCCGCGCGCTTTATGCTTTTTGCAGTGCTGAACGCGCAAGATACATTATTGCGGCGGCATCGCTTGCAAAAAGGATTTGTTCCGGTTTTATCGGCGGGCAGCTTCTGGAGGCTTTCTTACTGGGGCTGATGTGTTTTGCCGGTATGATAATTTTAGGCATACCTTATGCTTTTGTTATTTCCGCACTGGTTGCGTGCCTTGCGGTTGTGCCGTATATCGGCTCCATAACCAGTGCAGTTATAGGTTGCATATTTATAGTAATATCGCAGCCGGAAAAAGTTATTGTTTTCATTATCTTTTTCCTTGTACTGCAGCGTATTGAAGGCGATATTCTCTATCCGAGAATTGTTGGCAAATCCGTCGGACTGCCGGAGCTGTGGCTGCTTGTTGCGGCTATGATAGGCGCAGGGCTTGGCGGCATTATGGGCATGATTATAAGTGTGCCCTTGTGTTCCGTTTTTTATGCGCTTTTCAGCGATTATATCAAACGGCGGCTGCAAACTAAAAAAATGAATGATATTTGAACTTTATGGAGGAGTACTTAATGAAGAAAATTGCTGTACTGCGCTGCCTGCGTGTAAGCGCATCCTGCACGGGCAGCGGCTGCCTGCGTGCGTTAAACGAAAAAACAGGTGCGTTTGAACGTTATGGCGATGAAACTTTGCAGGCTGCTGCCGTTTTTACCTGTAACGGCTGCGGCGAAAATAAACTGCCTAACCAGGAAGGCATTAACAAAAAAGTTGAACGCATTATAAAAATGCAGCCGGATGCATTGCATTTAAGCAACTGCACCATGCCGAAAGATGAAAACGGCAACCGTGTAATCTGCCCGGTAATTAAAGAACTGGAAGATAAATTTACTGCTGCCGGTATTGATGTGGTGCGCGGAACGCATTAACGGCGCAAAGATTAAAGAAAGAGGGTGCTGATGACGGCTAAAATAATTATTTCGGCTGTTAACCCGGAAGAAACCCGCATGGGCATTGTGGAAAACGGCCGTTTAATGGAATATGTTGTTGAGCGCAATAACAGTGCGCAGCTTGTCGGCAGCATCTTTCTGGGGCGCGTGTGCAATGTTGTACGCGGCATACAGGCTGCTTTTATAGATATTGGCCTTGATAAGAACGCTTTTTTGTATTTGGGCGATAAAACAGGCATTACCGAAGGGCAGCGCGTGCTGGTTGAAATAACAAAAGACGCTCGCGGCAGCAAAGGCCCTACGGCAACGCTTGATATATCGCTTGCCGGCAGGTATGCGGCACTGCTGCCAGAAGCAAATTATACCGGCATTTCGCGTAAAATTACCGACAGCGCCGAACGCAGCCGCCTGAAGAAAATTGCCGACGAAGTTACAAACGGGGCGGCAGGCGCGGTTATGCGCACTAATGCTGCCGGTATGCCGGAAGAAGTTTTGCGTGCTGATTTGCAGCAGCTTATGGCAGACTGGCAGATTATACAGGCACGTGCCAAGCTCGCACGTTCACCGCAGGTGCTGCACCGCGAACTTGATATTTCCGTACGCATTGTGCGCGACTATCTTAATGCCTGTATTGATGAGGTTGTTGTGGACAGCCCGGCTGTTTACAGGCGTTTGCAGGAGCTTTTGCAGAATATTGCCGAAAGCAGAAGCTGCAAACTGCTGCTGCATGATAAGCAGACAGATATTTTTTCATATTACCGTTTAAGCGACGATATTGCTTCCATCAGCGACAGGCGTATTGATTTGCCCAGCGGCGGTTACCTTGTTATAGATTATACGGAGGCTATGACTGTTATAGATGTTAACAGCGGGCATTTCAGCGGGCGCGAAAACCTGGCGGAAACCGTAATGCAGATTAACCGCGAGGCGGCGGACGAAATAGCACGCCAGCTGCGCCTGCGCGATATTGGCGGCATTATTGTGGTGGATTTTATCGACATGGATAAAAAAGAATACCGCGAAGAAATAATGGAGCGTTTGCAGCAGGTGCTGCGTGCCGATAAAATGAAACCCTGCGTGCAGGATATGACGGTGCTTAACCTTGTGGAAATAACCCGCAAAAAAGCCCGTCAGAACTTATCGGCAGTGCTTTATGCGCCGTGCCCGGTCTGCCAGGGCAGCGGCAGGGTGCAGTCGCAGGAAACGGTAGGGCTTGAAATAAAACGCCGCCTGCGTACGCTTATGGCCAAGCCATGTGCGCCGCGCAGCATTTTAATTATGGTCAGCCCGTGGCTTGCCGAATGGCTGAACCATAAAGTTATACGCCAGTGGGAAAAAGAACTGAACTGCACGCTTGCCGTAACGGCAGAGCCGCGTTTGCAGCTTGAAACTTTTTCACTTTTGGACAACACCGGTGTTGACAAATAACGCCCGGTGTGGTAAATTATTCCAGTATAGACTGATTGAGTCTGTCCCCAACCGCGCAGAGAGGTTCCGTAAACTCCGGATGGAGTACCGTATTTGGCGAGTATATGACAAGGGAGGTGCAAATAAATGTACGCAGTTATTAAAACCGGCGGTAAACAGTACCGTGTTGCTGAAGGCGATGTATTGAACGTTGAAAAACTGAATGCAGAAGCTGGCAGCGAAGTAGTATTTGACGAAGTTCTTACCGTAGTTAACGACGCTGATGTTAAAATCGGCCAGCCTGTAGTTGAAGGCGCAAAAGTTACTGCTAAAGTTGTAGAGCAGGGTAAAGGCGAAAAAATCCTCGTTTTCAAATACAAAGCTAAATCCAACTACCGTAAACGCCAGGGCCACCGTCAGCCGTTTACTAAAGTAGAAATCTCCAAAATTGAAGCATAATGGTTAAAGTCAGTATTTACCGTGATAAAAACGGAGATATTACTTCTTATGAGGTAGCAGGGCATGCCGGAGCGGCAGAGGAGGACGGTTACGACCTTGTCTGCAATTCGGTTTCCGTACTGACTCAGGCTCCGCTTATCGGTTTGGAGCGTTATTTAAAACTTAAGCCGCAGTACACAGTTGATGAAGAAAGCGGCATTTTTACATTAAAACTTGACCGGGCGGACAGCAATACACAGGCAATACTTGAAACAATGGTTCTGGCATTGCAGAGTGTAGAACGGCAGTTTCCGCAGTATGTCAAAGTGAAAGACACCAGGAGGTGAATACCGATGTTTGAACTGATTCTTCAATTACATGCTCATAAAAAAGGTACCGGCAGCTCCCACAACGGACGTGACTCCAACTCTCAGCGCCTCGGCACCAAAGCACATGAAAGCCAGCTCGTTACCGCAGGCAGCATCATCGTTCGTCAGCGTGGTACCCGCTTCTATCCCGGCCACAATGTAGGCATGGGCAAAGATTACACCATTTATGCAATGGTTGAAGGCCGCGTTAAATTTGAACGCAAAGGTCGCGATAAACGCCAAATCAGCGTATATCCGGTTGAAGAAGCTATGTAATTTTGCTTACTACCCCAAAGTTTTTGGCTTTGGGGTTTTATTTTTGGCTAATTATAATAAAAATTATTTACTGCAAATGTGAATTATTTGTAATTTGCTTTAATTTACAGCTTTTCTCCTTGAACAAAAGGTCAAAAAATGCTATGATTAAACCATGAGATAAGATAATTTTTTAAGGAGTGATATAAATGGCAGCATTACATTTAAGCGCAGAAAATTTTAAACAGGAAGTATTGGAAGCAAAAGGCAAGGTTTTGGTAGATTTTTTTGCAACCTGGTGCGGCCCCTGCCGTATGATGAGCCCGATTGTTGACCAGCTGGCCGATGAACTGGCAGATGTTAAGGTGTGCAAGGTTGATATTGACCAGGCTGAGGCGCTGGCAACCGAATACGGCGTGGAAGTTGTGCCTACTTTTATTGTTTTTGAAAACGGAGAAGCAGTTAAAAGCGTAAGCGGCGTTATGCCGAAACCTGTAATTTTGGATATGCTGAAATAAGGTGTTTTTATGGCTGATAAAATGACGGATATTATTATTATCGGCGGCGGCACAGCAGGAATGACGGCTGCTGTTTATGCCGGGCGTGCCGGGCGCAGTGTTAAGGTGCTGGAACAGAGCATTCACGGCGGGCAGATTATTAATACCAGCCATGTGGAGAATTTTCCGGGCTTTGACAATATTGCCGGTTTTGAATTTGCAACGGCGCTGTATGACCAGGCTGTAAAATTTGGTGCTGAGTTTGTGTACGAAAAAGTTACCGGCATTGAAAATGCAGACGGCTTTAAACGCGTGCTTACGGCAAACGGGCATTATGATGCCAAAGCCGTTATTATCGCAACCGGTGCGCGCCCGCGTCCGATTGGCGTTGCCGGTGAGGAAAAATTTGTAGGACGCGGTATTTCCTTCTGCGCAACGTGCGACGGCGCTTTTTACAAAGGTAAAACCGTTGCCGTTATTGGCGGCGGCAACACTGCACTGGATGATGCGGTTGTGCTTTCGCAGCTTGCTGAAAAAGTTTACCTTATTCACCGCAGACAGGAATTCCGTGCCGAAAAACAGCTGGTAGAAAAGGTTCATAAACCCGAAAATATTGAGTTTATTCTCGATACCGTTGTAACGGGGCTGAAAGGCGATAAGCGCCTTGAAGGGCTGGAACTGGAAAACAAAATTACCGGCGAAAAATCGGAACTTGCCGTGGATGGAGTTTTTGTAGCTATCGGCCAGATGCCGGAAAACGGTATATTTAAAAATGTTGTTGAGGTTGACGCAGGCGGCTATATTGTTGCCGGTGAGGACTGCAAAACAAGCTGCCCGGGCATTTTTGCCGCCGGTGACGGACGCACCAAAAAAGTGCGCCAGCTTACAACGGCTGCGGCAGACGGTACAGTTGCCGCACTTGCAGCAAGCGAATATATAGGTTAAAAATATTAATTCAATTCAAACGGTTCTGTTTAAAAGCAGAGCCGTTTATTTTTTACGCAAACTTCGGTAAACCCGTTTAAATTTATGGTAAACCTGTTTACAAAGAATAGTTAACGTTGTATAATGTGATTGTTAACCAAAATAAATGATAAGGTTTACGCAAATGGAGGGCAAAATTATTATGAATTTTATTATTGAAATGGCTGATAAAGTTTTAAACGGCGGAGAAGTAACCAGAGCCGAGGCAGAACGCTTAATAAATGTAAGTGATGACGATACAATGCTGCTTTTGGCAATGGCAGATAAAATCCGCCAGAAATATAACGGCAATGCTGTCGATTGCTGCGCTATTATTAACGGCCGCAGCGGGCGCTGCCCGGAAAACTGCAAATTCTGCGCGCAGTCCGCTCATTATCATACCGGTGTTAAAGAATATCCGCTGCTGAGCGAGCAGGAATTTGTTGATGCTGCCAAAAAAGCCAAAGCCGCAGGCGCGGTAAGGTTTTCGATTGTAACAAGCGGCAGGGGGCAAAGCAAGGCTGATGATTTTGACAATATCTGCAAAGCCTTGAAGCGCATTAAAGAAGAAGTGGGCATTGAGGTTTGCTGTTCGTTGGGCATTTTAACGGAGGAGCAGGCTTTTAAACTAAAAGAGCTTGGCGTAACGCGCTATCATTCCAATTTGGAAACCGCGCCCAGCCATTTTCCAGATATTTGCAGCACCCATACCTATGAAGATAAAATGTTTACCATCCATAATGCGCAAAAAGCAGGCCTGCGTGTTTGCAGCGGCGGTATTTTCGGACTGAACGAAACGCCGGAACAGCGTGTGGAAATGGCGTTTGAACTGAAACGCCTTGGCATCGACAGTGTGCCGCTGAATCTTTTAACGCCTATTCCGGGAACTCCGTTTGAAAATAACAAGCATTTGAAACCTTTGGAAATTCTGCGTGCTTACGCGGTTTTCCGTTTTATATTGCCGAAAGCGCTTATCCGCACTGCAGGCGGGCGTGAGGTTAACCTGCGCGATTTGCAGTGCCTGGCGTTAAACGGCGGGCTGAACGGCATTATGGTCGGCGGTTATTTAAC
>ULME01035938.1_pt1 | contig 15082 bp, 8 predicted proteins | sample 1951591 | NCBI WGS metagenome assembly ULME01 (sample SAMEA4835544, study PRJEB28245) | human gut metagenome | biome: gut microbiome; material: fecal sample | place: Denmark | collected 2008
GTTGCGGCTTCGGCTACTGCTACTACGGTTACTGTTACATTGGGTAAGACAGAGCTAGGAACAGTTGCTGATACGGCTGTTAAAGATGCCGGATTAACAAAAGCGAAAATTAAAGGCACAAAGTGGACTGGTGATAAAATAACAATTGTATATAATAAGGCAGACGGAACTATTACATATACAGGAGATTCTCCATATTACCATTCAGACAAAGATCAGTTCAAAAAAGGCCCTAAATCATAAATAATATATAAAGAGGCTTTTAACCATGACCACAGAACTGATACCCATCTACATCTTAATATTTGCATTCGGTATAGTTATAGGCAGCTTCCTAAATGTCTGTATCTACCGCATACCGCAGCATGAGACAGTGGTGACCGAAAGATCCCACTGCATGAGATGCGGGTATCAGCTCGCGTGGTACGATATGGTGCCGGTTTTCAGCTGGCTGTTTCTTCGTGGCAGATGCCGCAAGTGCAAAGAACCGATATCACCTCAATACCCTATTATTGAGGCGTTAAACGGTATATTATACATAGTAGTTTTTGCAGTAAATGGACTTGAGCTTACGAGTATCATCTACTGCTTTCTTACATCTGCACTCATAGTTCTGAGTGTGATAGACTGGAGAACATATGAAATTCCATTCGGAATCAATATATTTATACTGGTACTTGGAATCCTGCATGTGTTTTTAGACCATGATAACTGGTCTGAATATGTGATAGGATTCTTTTGTGTCAGTTTATTTCTTGAAATCCTTCTTCTTGTAAGTGGAGGAAGAGCCATAGGTGGCGGAGACGTCAAGCTCATGGCATGTGCAGGCCTTGCGATAGGCTGGCAGAATATTACATTAGCATTTTTCTTAGGATGCATCATCGGTTCCGTGATACATCTGATTCGTATGAAAGTAACAAACGCAGGCAACAGGCTTGCGATGGGACCGTACTTGGCAGCCGGAATATTTATTTCGATGCTATGGGGTGAGAAAATGATATCGGCATATTTGACACTCGCAGGCTTTTGAAAAGTGTGTTATAATATAGCGTACTTAGTATAAAACAGGTAGTACGACAAGCAGTGAGACAAAAGCAGAGCAAAGCACAGATATACCGAATATATATAGAATGTTTGTAACTGAACAGTTACGAATGTTTTACAGATGTATACAGTGTAAAACAAAGATAAACACGGAGGACTAGGTTATGGCAAATAGGGTACTCGGTATTGAAATAGGGGAGAACCTTACCAGAGTAGTTGAGATTGATTACAAAGCAAAAAATCCTAAGATTTACAATATGTTCGGCTTTCCGACACCACCGGGGATGATTAATGATGGAGTGGTACAGCCGGATGGGATGTTTCGTTCTATCTTATACAGTAAGCTGAAGGAAAAGAAGATTTCCACCAAAAAAGCTGTTTTTGTTTTAAATTCAGCGCGTATAGCAAGCAGAGATATTGAGCTTCCACTTGTTAAGGAAAAGCAGCTTAAGGAAATGATTGCAATGAATGCATCGGATTATTTTCCGGTGGATTTGAGCCAGTACAAGCTGGTACATCAGATTATAGAGAAGATTGACAGACCGGAAGAAAAGAAATTACGTCTTTCGGTTATTGCTGTGCCTAATGATCTTATTTTGTCGTATGGTGCCCTTGCAGCTGATTGCAGGCTGCAGCTTGTAGCACTTGACTATAGTGGAAATGCCATCAAGCAGCTCATGAGAAGAGAAATTCCCGGAGATGTGAAGGTGACTGTCAAGGTGGATGAGGTTTCTACCACACTGACTGTAATGGATGGAAGCATGGTAAAGCTGCAGCGCAATGTCAACTATGGACTTGCTGATGCTATTGAGGAGATTCAGGATAGTGAGCTTTTTGGAGAGTATCTGTCATTTACCGATGCAGTTGATGTGGCACGCAGAAAGACCTGCCTTGCAATAAGGCCTGATGGCACAGTACCTGATGAGCCGGCGGGCGGCGGCATGGATCCTATGGGACATGAGATTGATTCGGAGCGTTTTAAGAAGCTTCGTCTGAATGTTTCATATGCACTTTCCAATCTGATAAGCAGTCTTGGACGAGTAATAGACTACTATCAGTCGAGAAATTCAGATACTCCTATCGATAGAATTTTCCTCATTGGCTTAGGTGCTGATTTCAGCGGACTCTCAAAGCTTTTGACCAATGAGCTCAATGTCAAGGTGGTTCCGCTCCAGCAGTTTGACGGCATACATGTGGCAAAGAACATCAACCTCGCAGAGGCAAAGCTGGCTGAGTATTTTAACTGTGTCGGATGTTCATTGAGCCCGCTTGATATATTAGACAGTAAGAAAAACAAGGGAATCGGTGCTACGATTATGGCAGGAACAGCTGCAGGTGCCATGCCATCCGGCGGCGCACAGGCAGGGATGCAGGGAAATCCACCTGTCGGTCCTGATGGGAAGCCTCTTCCCGTACCGGCAGGGGAGACAGCAGAAAAGCCTGTTTCTTTTGCAGTGCAGCTTCTCATTTTTGGATTGTGTGTGGTAGTTGCAGTTGGTATCACGGCATACAGCATTTTTTCAAATCTTGTTTTAACTTCAGACAATATGACGCTTAAAGCACGTGTTTCTGATTTATCATATGCACAGAATATATATGATGTGTACAACCAGACCAAGAAGGACTATGACTGGACTAAGCTTCTTGAGAGCGCCTCATCCAACAAGAATGATGAGATAACGGGCTTCGTGGATGAGCTGGAGCAGAAGCTTCCGTCAGAGGCCAAGCTTGTGAATATGTCTGTTACGACTGATGGTGTTTCGATGACCATAAAGACGGGCAGCAAGGATATAGCGGCTGATGTAATTGCACAGCTTCGTACATTTGAGAGTATCATGGTATCCAATGTGTCAACCATCACAGAGGAGGTTGATGAGACCGGTGCTTCAAAGGTTCAGTTCACAGTAGATTGCACATATGTAAAGGCTGATGACAGTGCTGCTTCTGAATCGGGGGATGGCACAGGCAGTGAGCCAGATGATACATCAAAAGATGCGTCATCACAGTCACAGACGGATAGTAATTCATCATCAGATACAGACAGTACAAATCAGTAGGGGGTGTTAGGATGTCAACGAGAGATAAAAAGTTACTTATTATATTAGCGGGTGTTGCCATTTTAGCACTGACATATTTTTTGATTTTTATTCCACAGTCCAATAAGAGGGATTCACTCAAGAGCGAAAATATGAATCTGAAATCACAGTACAATCAGCTTTCAGCACTTGCGGCAAAGGCGGATGACTACACAGAGAAGACAAAGGATATGTCTGATGCCATGCAGCAGGTATATGACAATTTCCCTTCATATTTACAGATAGAAAACGGCATCATGGATGCGGTTGCTATCGAGAAATCTACCAATACAAATATTACAGAGCTTACAGTCGGCTCACCGACAGCTATTGATGTGAATAATCCGACCGGTGAAGCCGGTACAGATTCTTCGTCAGGAAGCAGTTCAGACAGCAGTACCACGGAGAGCAGTAATGCAGACAGTTCGCAGAGCTCTCAGACCGCTGATGGCAACAGCTCTCAGTCACAGACAGGCGACGACAGTGCAGCTGATGGCAGTACATCAACAGGCTCTGCAAAGTCTACGGTTACAGGCTATCAGCTTTATGATGTCAGCACAGTTATGGCATTCAAGACAGAGTATCATGGGCTTAAGGCTATGCTTGGAGAGGTGATTGGTTCATCACAGAAGAAAACTATCAGCACGCTCAATGTGAGCTTTGATGATTCGACAGGCAAGCTGACAGGCGAGATGCTTGTGGATTCATATTTCCTGTATGGACTTGATAAGCCATATGAGGCACCATACATACCTGCAGTACCACATGGTACAAATAATCTGTTTGGTACAACAAACTAACTGATTATTATAATATTAGATTATTAGATTAGCGGGTTATTGAGACCGTAAGTGATAAATATCAAATGTTAGATTATTGAGTTATGAGATAACAAAATACAAGAGGGGAGGAAGCAGATTTGAGAAAGCTAAAAAACGATGATCGAGGAGTAACACTTGTGGAGATTATTGTGTCGATTGCTATTCTCGCAATAATCGTGCTTCCTTTTTTGAATGCATTTGTCACAGCTACAAAGACCAATGTAAAGGCAAAAAACGAGATGAATGCCACACATCTGGCGACAAACATTATGGAGGGTATTGAAAAGAACTCCATGAAGACACTGGCATATCAGTTTAACTATCCGTCGGAGGGCTTTGATGTGGCGGACGGTTTTAATATATCAGATGGAAGCAGTGCATGTGAGCTTCTTAAGAAGTCGGGTAAGTTTGATAATGTAAAGAGGCTTGAGGATATCAGTGCTGAGATTGTAAACAAGGACGATGTCATCACTAGCTGTATCCACAAGACTGATGCATCAGCCAAAATAAGCGATACATCGCTTTGGAATTTCAGGGAGTCGGATGCGCACAAGTATTATTTCTATATGTCTGGTGTGCAGTCAGGCACAAAGAAATACAATGCTCTTGTGACAGTGGATGCAAAATCGGACGCAGAGTCGGACAATAAGGTTAAAAAGTACAACATGGACGAGGTAGCGGATATGTCGGCCATGGATGCAAATTTTGACTGCATGAGTGCAGACAAGTATTCTGCTACAAATATTATATATGCATTTAATAATATGCCTGGTGTAGGCGGCATCACTCAGCAGGATATCAAAAGAACTATCACCATAGATATAGAAAAGTATGGAGCTTCGAGTAATAAGGCTACCAAGGTTACGGTGTCGTATTCATATTCTATCAATAAGAATGGAGTAAGAAAGACTTTTCCGGATCCGAATAGTGCACTGAAGGATGATTATACCATGGTGATTTATGATAATTCTTCAGATACTGTGAACCATAATCTAAGGAATGTCTATCTGTTTTACAATCCATGGTACACATCTACAGGAACACTTTACAATACCTGCAACGATGTCATTATAATCAATAATAAGGACAAGCTGGACTGCACGGTAAACATTGTAAAGCAAAAGACTATATCGGATCAGTCAGAGTTGAGCACGAAGGAGAGTACATATAAGGCATATGTGAAGGTAAGTGAGCCGGGAAATCGTACAGGTCATGCTTATACTCATATAGCCACCAATCTGAATGTAAATATGGGAGCACCGGATAATCCACTACAGCCCGATCAAGCTATATATGGCTTTAATAACAATGTAATTCAGAATGATGTAAAGGCAATTGTCGATATAAAGAATCTGACAAAAAGCAATGCATCTGAAAGGCTGTATGATGTGAAGGTGGCTGTATACGAGAGCAAGGCTTCACTGGATGATATATTTAAGGATAAAGACCCGGTTGTTACGATGACCGGAAGCATGGGGTATTAATTATGAAGCGTAATGATAACCGTGGTGCTTCCTTTGTGATGGTTGTAGTTGCAATGGCTATAGTGGCTGTTTTAGCTGTGACTGTGCTGTGGATAGCGCTTATGAACCTCCAGATGAAGGTGACGGACGAAAAAAATACAGACAACTTTTACTCGGCAGAGGGTGTGCTGGATCAGATATGTACCGGTCTGCAGGGAGATATTTCCAAGGCTTACTCAGCAGGATATACAAAGGTTATGGAGAATTACTCTGACAGCAGCATAAATGAGGCCGGCAGACAGAGTATATTTGCGCAGGAGTATTTAAAGAGCTTAAAGGGAAGTCTTGAGTCTGACAATACCGGTATGCACTATAAAACTGAAAAGCTTAAAGACTATGTGGATAGTAAGCTCACAGACGAAAACTCAAAGCCACACGCTGTGGTCAAGGCGGTAAATGCCGATGAAAATGGAAATGGACTGCTCAAGGTATACAACAGCCGCGCAGTCATTAATGGCATCAGGGTAGAGTATACCGATGAAAAGGGATTTAAATCAATAATAGAAACAGATATTTCTCTGGGAGTTCCATCCATGAGCTTTACAGCATCGGGAGGAGTTCCGGAGCTTTTTACATATTCTCTTGTCGGAAATGAAGGACTGGATATTATATCAGGACTTAATAAAGTGAATCTATCCGGTAATCTCTACGCCGGCTGTGAAAATGCGGCAGGCACAGGGACTTCTACTACGAGTGTTACCATTCCAAACAATGCCACACTTGATGTAAAGGATACCAGCTATATGATTGCAGAGGGCGATATAGAGGTGGGAGACTTTGCCGGAAAAGATACTGGTACAATAAAAAAGAATATGGCGGGGGTACACAATAACAGTACACTTTCTGTTGATTCACAGTGCCAGCTGTGGACAAGCAACATAAATGTAAATGGTGCAACAGTCAATTTAGATGGCATGACATATGTGGCAGATGACATGACCTTAAAGGGTACAGGCTCAAAGGTTACACTTGGCAAGAATAATAAGAATAACAATGCGAAGTACGTCGGCTTTGGCAACGGAGGTGCTGACAAGGAAAATCCTGTCGCAGGCGATAGCTCTGCTATTATCATAAACGGCAGGGAGGCATCTCTTGATATGTCAAATATCAGGGAGCTTATGTTAGCAGGAACCGCATATATCAATACCCAGGCTATTGTAAACTCAAGTAGTGTGGGTACACAAAACAGCAATGTGGGCATGGGTGAGTCAATCTCTGTAAAGGGTGACCAGATAGCATACCTTGTGCCGCCTGAGTGCATAGGCACAAGTGGAGATGGTGCGGATGCCAAATCGCTTTACAACAAGAATCCACTTTCCTATAAGGAGTACAAGGATATCACGGCAACCGGACAGGATCAGACAAAGTATACTGAAGTTAATGCTAATGTGGTCAGCACAAAGACAGGTAAGTCTCTCTCGGCATATCTGCCGGAGAAAAAGACAATCGACAACTGTATAAAGAAGGTCTTTGTTCCTTCTACTGATAATAAGGATGACGGACTTGTATACTATTATGTCAATCTGCCAACGAACAAGGCTGCTGAGTATTACAGTGACTATTTTGGTGCAGACAGTGACAAGCTCAAGAGATACACTAAGTTTTATACTGACAGCATACAGGTAAATGAGGCTGCAAGCATCTATACTGCCGGCAATTACAGCATCTACGATGGCAGCAATTTAAGCCTTTTGAAGGGCATAGCTGATGGTGTGGACATGGATGCACAGTCGGATGCTTTACAGCGCACATATACTGCACTAAACTCAAAGCTTTTGACAAATTATGCGGATTTACCGGCAAATGCAGCAAGTGTTTCGCTTTTTACAAATATAGTTAACAATACCAATTTGCTGAAAATAGTGCCAAATTCCGGTAATAAACATATATTTGAGACTGAGTATCAGGGAAAAAAATACCAGGCAATTGTCAAAAACGGTAACTACACCTATGATGCAAATGACAAATCACACAATGTGGATATAATTGTTGCTACGGGAGATGTGACACTGAATGCTGACTTTACAGGTACCATAGTTGCAAAGGGCAGGATAATTGTAAACAAAGACCAGTGCGAGATTGATAATGGTACTCAGGAGGTATTTAAGACATTGCTTCTTGAAAAGGTAAGTGATGCAGACGATGCACTGCACCTGTATGATGTGTTCATGGACGGTGCCAACTATCTGGGTAATGTTTCTTCTTTTTCAAATAAGAAAGAGGCAGATACAAAAATAGATTATGCTACGCTCATTACATACCAGAACTGGACCAAGGAGTAGAAAACAAGCGGCTTCTAAGGCGCAAAACAGCTGCGAAATATTTATATTTGACAAATTTTGACGATATATACAAGGGAGGAATCCAATATGTCTGTAAAAGAAAAAAAGAATAATGGTGGTTTCTCTCTGGTAGAGCTTATAGTAGTGATAGCGATATCTGTCGTACTCATAGGTGCGGCAACCATATCCATTCGCTCGGTCATGGGTGTTGAGGTGAAGCAGTGTGCCAGAAATATTGAATCGATAATTAATAAAACAAGAGTCACCACTATGGGAAAGGACAGCGCAGTTCTTGAGATATATAAGGATGCATCAGATGGTGCCTACTATTATAAGACGACCATAAATGGTACAGTATCTGCTCCGAGCAAAATAGGAAAGAGCAGGATTGATGTTTACTATTCCATGAAGGATGATTATAGTGACAAGACACAATTGAACAGCTCAGACAAGATAATGCTTCAGTTTGACAGAAGCTCAGGTGCACAAAAGCCTGATGCCAATGGTAAGTGCTGCAGCCGTATCTGGATTCAAAAAAACAGCACAGAAAAGGTTATCACGATATACAAGGAGACCGGTAAGGTGGTATGTGAGTAATTTACATAGTTTAATGATGAATATTTTATTTTGACGCAAGGCTGTTATAAGGTTGTATGATGAAATCGGAGAGGAAGATGAACCATGAAACTTTTAAAGCGCATGAACAAATCAAATAATAGGAAAAACAGTGGCTTTACACTTGTTGAGCTTGTCATTGTCATGGCGATAATGGGAATACTGGGTCTGGCTGTTGCAGGCTTTATCGGTACGAGCACGAAGCAGTATAAGTATGCTTCAAAGGATGTAGATTTACAGTATGAGGCACAGCTTACGATGAATCAGATAGGAGACCTGATAATTGATGCGCAAAAGGGTGTCAAGTATGAGCCTGCTACAGTGGCAGCGCCGGTGGAGGTGGCATCAGCAGCCCCTGAGGCCGGTTATATTGCAACTGCATCAGCGGAAGAAGCGTCATCCGAAGAAGCATCATCTGAGGAAACATCATCCGACAGCAAGCTGATTATCTACAACAAGGATTGTACATACAATATCATATACAGACCATCAGAGCACAAAATTTATCTGCGAAAGGATACACTGGATCCTGCAACAGGTGCGGTGAAGGCAGATGGTCAGGGCAAGGAATCTCTTATGGCAGAAAATGTCACAGGCTTTACCCCAGATTTAAGCGAGGCAGAAAGCAAGAACTCTGTCGGAATTGTCGTGGACTTTAAGGCAGGGGACAAGAAGTATACATCAAAGCAGAACTTCACTATGCGCAATAAGGTGCCGACAGGAGCAGATGTGGAGTATGTGGCACCGGCAGAGCCTGAAGGAATAAGGATATATTACAAAGGCAAGGATGTAACCAATGGAACGGTATACTATGAGATGATTAATGATCCAAATAATAATAGATTACAGTTTACGGATAAGATTCTTGGCGGAAAATATGATGCAACAAAAGCTACCTGGTCAGTATCAGCTGAAAATGGAGATGTTGATGATCAGGGCAAAAAAACCGGTGATGTCTATAATATTTTGATCAAGAGTACTACCATAACACAGTTTGAGGTATATGTACAATCTGATGAAAACAAAGACCTTAAGGCAAAGGTAACTGTAAACGTAGCACATCCAATTAATATTCTGCAGTGTGATGCAGATAAGCATTTTAATTTAGGACAGACTCATCATTTGAATATTGATGAAAATGAGTTAAGGAGTTCTCCATTAAAAGACAAATATCAGGTTAAGGATTTTGTATGGCATATGGAGGTAGAAAGTGTCAGCTCAACAGGTGCAACTGAGCACAAGGGAGATATATCCTTTAAAATGGGCGATGATGGCAAACTGATTTATGGTCCGGAGGGCAATGGTGAGCCTGATGGAATATTTAAGTTTAGTTCAAAGGAGATTGGCGGAGAAACCGGAGCACAAGATAAGCCTGATGATCCTAAATATAGGAACTATCTTAATTATTATATTGTAGATGGTAATCAAAATAAAGAAATGCATATCACTCTCGGAAAAAATTTTCTTGTCGGAGAAAAGTTAAATATCAGCGTATGGCTTGGACTTGAGAAAGAGCCTAAATTTAAGTCAAATACAGTTACGTTTTACACATATTATTAAACCGAGTAGTTTTTTACAAAGGAGCAATCGCAATGAGCAAATTAAGAAAAAAAATAGTGGTTCCAATATCACTCACACTTACAGGATGTCTCGTTGTGGCAGCTTTTGTGCTGAATGACAGCCTTACAAAGGTCGATGCAAATGTAGCATTCAATGGAATATCTGATATAGTCAGTTCACATGGCAAGGACAAGCCATTCAATATAGTGGAGGTAGTGCCTGACAAGAAAATGGCATCCATCGGCTATCTGATTGATGGTCAGGAGCCTGACGATTGGTTTGGAACACTGAAGAAGATGTCTGACGAAGATGGTGCCGGTGTACAAAAAAGGGCTGACTATATGTCAGGTCTGAAAACAAAGCTTGAGCCTATTACTACTGAAAACAAGGACAACACAAAGCCACTTTATTATGAGCCGTATGAGGAGAGCTATGTCAATCAGGGAGATGGCTGGAGTGAGCTTAAACTTGTAAATATGGATAGAATAAATCAGGGTACCTCTGGCTACAAGATGACCAAGCAGGAGAATGGTGACTACAAGTTCAATACTGATTACAAGCTCTCTGTCGATAAAGACGGCTTGCCTACAGGTCAATACAGACAGAATGTTGACTATTATGTTTTCATGCAGGGCGATGATGAGACGGAAGATGGCTCTGAATCTGTGGATACAGGCAGTACCGGTAATACAGAGAATGAAAATGGCAATCAAATTAAGGCACCCGGAAAAAGAGGCTACTACAGTGTTGCTTTTACTGCTGTCGAATTGCCTAATGGCATGACAAATACACAGTATCTGGTATCTGATGATAATACACAGAAGGCTGATGGAAATACAGACAGCAGCACAGACAATACGAAAGAAGCAGGCACAGGTGACGATACAGTTGAGAAGCATGTAGTCTATGCTATCAAGAGCTCATATGCCATTGTTTCTGATAAGGGTATGCAAAACGTCGCCAAATATGATCCAAAGGCCTATATATACAGGGCAGACAACTCAGATACCACATCACCGTATAAATTTGTTGCAAGAGCCGACCAAATGGCAGCTCTGGCAGGTGCCAATAAGCCGGATTATGATAAGTATACATATTATACGGTTGAGATGGAGTATGTGCCTGCAGATAAGATTACGGATGACGAGACCTACTACGAGGTGGACAGTAATGTACCTATCGAGTTTAATTATGATGAAACCGGTGAGTATGGAGCAGTGCTTGATACTCAAAATCCGTATGAGAAGATAAATACAGGTGATACATCAACCACCGACTCAAATGAGGCCAATGAGAAAATAATTCTACATGACACAGACGGATATTTTGATATAGTTAAGGACAGCCAGACATACACCTATGTGGGTAAGGGAAATGGTGACTATATCATGGTGGCTGATAAAGACGGCTCGCTTGATTATCCTGTAAATACTACACACATATATTATAAGGGTGGTTTCAAGAACAATAACTGGTTCAGAACAGGTGTATTCAATCAGGAGGGCAAGACAGGCGATGATGATAAGACTGCCAATATGACCTTCAAGGTAAAAACGGTCACACCCAAGGAGCTTGAGCAGATAGATGTGTCAACAATTGATTTACTCTATCTTTCCGGCTCAAAGTCCATCCTTTCAAAAGATTTAGAAAACAACGCTGCAAAATATAATAATGATAATGACATTTCATGGGACAAGGTAAAGCAGATAGTCCAGCGTGTACACCAGAGTGGTATCATGATGCCTGTTATAGTGGATAATGGTATTGTGTGGGCTTCTTCATCTGCAGATTACTCAAGTAATATTAAAAAGCTTGCAGGTCTTTTGAGCTGTAACAATTTCAGTTCCTTGAATTTTACAAAGGACTCTACTGATAATTTTATTAACTGGAATGATAAAAATGTCATAACGTATTACAAAGTTGCCAGTTCAACTCGTACACATGGCTATGTGGTCGGCAACGAATATGTCATTCCACGAAACTATTCTCCTGATACGGATGTGCCATTTGTTTTAAGAGATGATTTTGCTTCTGCATTTATTGCAAATGAAGATGAAACTCAATTTGTCGAAGCAGCTAAAAATGAAAATTTTGACGAGATAGCAGAGTATATCAACTCAGAGAATACAAGCAGGAAAAAAGAAAATGATACTCTTGGAAAGGACGAGTATGCATACTATGACAAGGAGATTTCAAAGGCGATAGTTTTAAGCTATATCATATCGTATGCCGATAAAAGAGACATTATAAATCCGACAGATAGTCTGAACATACTGGATATAGAGCCCGGAACTGTAAAAAATGAGTCTGACGCTTTAAATTATGATAAGCTAAAAAATTGGCTTGGATCAAGATGCCCGGAGAAAAAAAAGGTTACAATAACAAGGGTTACGAGTGCAGAATTTATTGGAAGAATAGAGGATCTCAATAATTATGATATGATATATATGGGACTTGTAGCCGATAATCTGAATTATAGAGATGGTCATACAGTATATAATGATTGGAAAATGGATGGGCTTAAATACTCAAATGTTGGTGACATTGTTGTTATAAATCCGAAAGATGTGGTAAATTATTGGGGATATGATATGCTCAAGAATGGTCATGCGGGATTGCTGGATACTGATTATATAAATAATGGAGAGGCGCTTAATACTCAGCTTACATCAAGAGGAAATGGAAATAATGCTGATTATTTAACTGCTCCAAACACATACAGAGGCTCAGGCAATGATATTACTAAGCAGAAGGTTTCAGAATTGGAGGATTATATAAAGGCGGGCTTTCCTGTCGTCTTTTCAGATGGCTTTTTCAGCAATGATAGCAAGTATAAAAGTGGAATTAATGAGGATTACATTGATAACTGTTCAAATGTTTTTACCTTATTATGTGATGTAAAAGATAAAGATAATGTTCTTAAAGTGGACAACAAGGGAGACTTAAAAAATAAGTCAAATGAGACAGCGGTGCTTGTTACATACCTGACTACTGAAAAACCTGAAATATTACTCAAGGAGCAGGAAAAAGTAAAAGATACAGATTATGTTGAGATTAGTAATAATCAGATCACATTGGAATTTTCAATAAACAATGCAGGCGGTGCGGATTCCAAAGCGAGTTTTAATGCACAGCTGTTCTTGGATTCGAATTCCGATGGTAAGTTTTCGACAACCAATGAAGGAATAGATGCAAATAAGATAAAAATATATTGTGATGGCACTATTGTGAATCCGGTAATGGGTGATAATGGTAAATATATGTATAGTCTGAATGCAGGCAATTATAATTATAAACTGGTCTATGATTTGCCGAATGGCTATGTAGGAGTTATGCCTTGGCAGCTTCGTGTAAGTCAGGCTACAAATAGCTACAGATATGATCAGAAATCCGGATATGTGTATGCCAAAAATTCAAAAGGCAGTCCTACAAAAGTCAAGATTCTTCAGATTAATTCAACCTTGAAGCATAATGAGGGCTTTAGGGGAAATTTTGATATGCAGGCGCAGAAGAAAGATAGCAATACAAAGTTTCATAAATTGCTTAATAAAGTGAAGGATTTTGACCTGGATATAGAAACAGTTTATTATGACAACGTACCTAAAATGGATGAGGTATGTGATAAGCTGCAGACATACGATATGCTTGTGATTGGATTTGGTGATTGTTATGATATTGATAATACAAATAATCATCTCGATAAAATAAAAGCCTATATCCAGTCAGGAAAACCAGTATTGTTTGCTCATGATACAACATCATTTTGTAATAATAAAAATGATACTACATATAATAATGTCTGGGGATATAAGTTTAACTCTATAATTCGTGATACTGTCGGACTGGACAGGTATGGAATCCTGTCAAATGAGTATTTAAAGAAGGGCAATACATTAAAGAGTACTGATTCGGATTTTACAAAAGCTGTAGAGACCGCTGAAAAGAATAACACTGATATTGCATATGAGCCAAAATCCGATAATTCAGTTATTGTCAGACAGAATCAGGGATTTACTTATGCAGATTTAAATCAGTATCAGTGGAAAGATAATGGTAACGATCATGGCGAGTACAGGCTGTATTCAGGGCTAGATGGTAATGATGTTGAAGCTAAGACTAATAAGGCAGTCAAGGTTAATTCAGGACAGATTACCACATATCCTTTTAAGATTGCTGACGAAATAAAAATAGCTACCACTCATAAGCAGTACTACCAGCTGGATATGAATCAGGATGCTGATGGTGATGGTGAGAGTGATATTGTTGTATGGTATACCTTGTCAGGCCATGGAGTTTATGACCAGTCTCCAAAGGATGTAAGAAATAATTATTATATTTACACAATGGGAAATGTAACATACTCAGGTGTAGGACATTCCGATTTCTCAAATAATGAGGATGAATTGAAACTTTATATAAACACTATGATTGCTGCATATAGTGCATCAGTTCATGAGCCGTCAATTTATCTTAAGGAGAATGCAGATACTGATTCAAATGACATAACTACATTATATGCAACTATTGATGATGCCATTGAAGAAGAAGCAGCTAATAAAGCGGATGCCAGACTAGATGGTGCAGACAGTACGCAGGATGTTTATTTTACGGTAAAGGATTCAAACCTTGTGCGAAATCAGATTGATGAAAAAACTGTTGTTTATTTGGATTTTTATATCGAGGATCCGCAAAAAAATCCAAATGATGAAACGATTGGCACCGGAAATGATAAGATTTACTTAAAGAAGGTGGACTGGGATATCTATACACTGAATAATGATGGAACAGAAAATGAACAGATAAATAACAGTAAAGAAAACAGTCAATTAAATAAGGATCCAAGGGACTTCTTTGAAAATAACAAGACATATAAGGTAAAGGTACCATTGAGTGCTTTACCGGAGGGAGCTAATTCTATAAAGATTTATGCCGTAGGATATAGTAAGATTTACCAGTCACAGGTGAGCGGTGGTGATAAAGAAACTACAACAGCAAAGGCATACAAGACCTTCCAGATACAGCGTGTAGGTCTTGCTGATTTGGATTAGTTTTCAAAGGCTCCTGGCTATCACATACTTTTCGTTTAAGCACAATTTATCAAACAGAGACTTATATAAACCATTTATATAGTCTCTGTTTTTTTACTGTTTCTTTATACTTTC
>ULME01005026.1_pt1 | contig 14897 bp, 11 predicted proteins | sample 1951591 | NCBI WGS metagenome assembly ULME01 (sample SAMEA4835544, study PRJEB28245) | human gut metagenome | biome: gut microbiome; material: fecal sample | place: Denmark | collected 2008
GCTTTCCTTCCTCGGCTTCGGCTCACAGCCGCCTGCGCCGGAATGGGGCTTAATGCTTAACGAAGGCAGGCAGCAGCTGCAAACGGCACCGTGGCTGATGATTTTCCCGGGCCTTGCAATTTTTGTTACGGTAGTAATTTTTAACCTGTGGGGCGACGCATTGCGCGATGTACTCGACCCGCGCCAGGAAGAATAAAAACTGTTTAATGGATGATATATAACGGAAAGGAAGATGTATTTATGAAAAAAACAGCAAAAATTACGGCAGCGCTTGCCATGATGGGATTACTTGCTTTTGCGGCAGCAGGCTGCGGCGGTGATGATTCCGCAAAAAGCGGTGCGGCTAAAGATACGGTAAAATTTGGCGTTACCAATTTTGCAGACAGCCTTGAACCTACCGATAATTTCTTCAGCTGGGTTGTAATGCGTTACGGCCTTGGCGAATGCCTTGTTAAATTTGACGATAAAATGAATTTTACTCCGTGGCTTGCCGAAAGCTGGTCTATCAGCGACGATAAGCTGACCTGGACTTTTAAAATTAATGATAAAGCGGTATTCAGCAACGGCAACAAAGTAACTGCCGATGCCGTAAAAAAATCCATTGAACGTACTTTTGAAAAATCAAACCGTGCGGAAACCTTCTTCCGGTTCGACAACATTACTGCCGACGGCCAGAATTTAATTATCAAGACCAAAAATCCGGTGCCGACTCTGCCGGGCATGCTGGCCGACCCGCTGTTCATTATTATTGATACCAGCGTAACCGACCGCGATTATGCAAAACAGGGGCCTATCTGCACAGGCCCGTATATGGTTAAGGAATACAGCAAGGCCAAAGCCGTTATGGAAGCAAACCCCAATTACTGGGACGGCAAGGTTCCGTTTAAAGTTGCCGAAATTCCTACCATTGATGACCCCAACACCCGTGCAATGGCTTTGCAGTCGGGCGAAATTGATATGGCAATCAACATAGCTTCCGGCGATTTGCAGCTGTTCCAGGATAAAGCAAAATACAATATTTCCGAACTTGCTTCGCTGCGTACCGTACTGGCACAGATTAATATGAACGAAGGCCGTCCGTGCCACGACCCGAAAGTACGCGCTGCGCTTATCAGCTGCCTTGACCGCGAAACCTACAACAAAGTATTGCTTAAGGATACCTTCATTACGGGCAAAGCGCCCATTCCGCCTTCTTTGGATTACGGCTTTGACCAGCTGACCGACCCGAATGCCTATAATGTGGAACGCGCAAAACAGCTTTTGGCGGAAGCCGGCTGGAAAGATACCAACAACGACGGTTATGTGGATAAAGACGGCAAAAACCTTGAACTTGACTTTATTTATTACAGCGGACGCGCTGAACTGCCGCTTTATGCAGAAGCAACCCAGTCCGACGCTAAAAAAATCGGCATTAAGGTTAATATGAAAAATATTGACTATAACGTGCTTGACTCAATCCGCCAGAGCGGCGATTTTGACCTTTGCATTTCCAATATTCTTACAGCCAACAGCGGCGACCCTGCCGTATACCTTGACTGGTACTGGAAAACCGGCGACCCGCAGAATGCTACCGGTTACAGCAACCCGGAATATGATGCTCTGAGCGACAGGCTTGCGGTTGAATTTGACCCTGCCAAACGCCGCGATTTAATGATTCAGATGCAGCAGATTCTGCTTAACGACGGCGCAGGTTTGTTCTTTGGCTATCCTAAAACAAATATGGTAAGCAAAGTAACCTTGAAAAACGCCGATATTAAACCGGCAGATTATTACTGGCTGACCAAAGATGTTGCCCCTGCTGACTAAGCTGTAAAGAAGGGATTAAATTAATGCTTCTTGATATAAAAAATCTGGACATCAGTTACGGCAGCAAACTTACCGTAACGGGTGTAAACATTCAACTTGATAAAGGCGAAATTCTGTCAATTGTAGGCGAATCGGGCAGCGGCAAAACAACCGTTATCCGTGCCATTATGGGCTGCCTGCCCGGCAGGGGGCATGTTTCGGGCGGCAGCATAACTTTTGACGGGCGCGATATGCTGAAAAACACGCGTGAGGACTGGCGTAAAATCAGCGGCAGCGAAATGTCGATGATTTTTCAGGACAGCGGCAATATGATAAATCCCATCCGCCGCATAGGCGAACAGTTTACAGATTACATTCTTGCGCACGCTCCGCAGAAATCGAAGGCGGAAGCCGCGGAAATGGCGAAAGATATGCTTAATAAAGTACGCCTGCCGAACCCGCAGAACATTATGAACAGTTATCCGTTTGAACTTTCGGGCGGCATGCGCCAGCGCGTGGGCATTGCCATGGCCATGATGTTCAGCCCCAAGCTGCTTTTGGCAGACGAGCCTACCAGTGCGCTTGACGTTACTACGCAGGCGCAGATAATACGCCAGATTGTTGACGTGCGCAATGAATATAATGCGGCGGTAATTTTGGTAACGCATAACATTGGTGTGGCTTCGTATGTATCTAACAAGCTGATGGTTATGAAAAACGGGCATGTGGTGGAAAGCGGCGGGCGCGAAATTATTGAAAACCCGCAGCACGCCTACACTAAAGAACTGCTTGCGGCTGTGCCGGCATTGGGAGATAAGAAATATTATGAAAGCTGAAGCACCTGTAATTTTACAAATTAAAAATTTAACAAAAAAATTTGCGGCCGAAGGCGGAAAAATGCTGACGGCCTGTGATAATGTTACCCTTAAGGCCTATGCCGGGCAGACGCTTGGCATTATAGGCGAATCGGGCTGCGGCAAAAGCACGCTGGTGCGCACTATTTTGCAGATACATCCGGCAAGCGGCGGCGAAGTTATTTTTGACGGGCAGGATATTTTAAAACTGCGCGGTGAAGCGGCACGCCAGAACAGGCGTAAAATACAAATGGTGTTTCAGGACCCGGCAGCTGCTTTTAACCCTAAAATGAAGGTTAAAGAAATTGTTTGCGAACCTTTGCTGAATTTTGGGCTGATAAAAAAGAACGAAGTTGACGCCAAAGCGGCGGAACTTTTGCGTATGGTAGAACTACCGGAAGATTTTAAGGACCGTTACCCGCATAACATGAGCGGCGGGCAGCGTCAGCGTTTGGGCATTGCACGCGCACTTTCGCTGGAGCCAAAGATTGTGGTGTGCGACGAAGCTACAAGCGCGCTTGACGTTTCGGTGCAGGAAAAAATCTGCGAGCTTTTGGTGCGCCTGCAGAAAGAAAAAGGCATTACCTACCTTTTTATCTGCCATGATTTGGGGCTTGTTGATTTAATGTGCCACCAGATTGCAGTTATGTATTTGGGCAATATCGTGGAATATATCGGTTATGGAAGGCGCATCAGCACCGAAGGCATGCACCCTTATACAAAGGCGCTGATGAAATCGGTGTTTAAGGTGGATTTTAAACCGGGTGAAAAAATAGAACCGCTGGAAAGCGAAATTCCAAGCCCGCTTGATTTGCCTAAAGGGTGCCCGTTTCAAAGCCGCTGCGGGCAGTGTATGGAAATTTGCCGCAGCGTAAAGCCTGAGCTTAAAGAGGTTGTGCCCGGGCATTTTGCAGCCTGCCACCTGGTTAACGGGAAATTTTAAGCTATTGTAAAAACTAAATAAAAAAGCCGCTTTTACAGCGGTTTTTTTGTTATAATTATGTTATACAGTATTAAAATTTTTGTCGGCAAGGGGGATGCCCAATGGATAAATACATTATGGCGCTGGATTTAGGGACAACCAGCTGCCGCTGCATTATATTTGATAAAAACGGACGGATTTGCAGCGCGGCGCAAAAGGAGTTTACCCAGTATTTTCCGCAGCCCGGCTGGGTTGAGCATGACGCGGAGGAAATATGGGCAACCCAAACCGGCCTGATGTATGAAGCAATGAGTAAAATTGATATTACCATTAACGAAATTGCGGGCATTGGCATTACCAATCAGCGCGAAACCACGGTTTTATGGGATAAAGAAACCGGACGCCCGGTACATAAGGCGATTGTGTGGCAGTGCCGCCGCACGGCAGGCTATTGCGACGAACTGAAAAAACTCGGCATGGCGGAGTTTTTCCGCAGCAAAACAGGGCTGGTGCTGGACGCTTATTTTTCGGCAACCAAACTGCGCTGGCTGCTTGATAATGCTGCTGGCGCACGCGAACGTGCGGAAAAAGGAGAACTGCTTTTCGGTACGGTTGACAGTTGGATTATCTGGAAGCTGACTGGCGGTAAGGTACATGTAACGGATTATTCCAACGCATCGCGCACAATGCTTTTTAATATCCATACCTTAAAATGGGATGAAGAAATTTTACGCGTTTTAAAAATTCCGCAGCAGATTCTGCCGGAGGTTAAGCCTTCAAGCCATGTTTACGGCTATACGGACAGCAAGCTTTTCGGGCGCGAGGTGCCTATTGCAGGCGCAGGCGGCGACCAGCAGTGCGCATTGTTCGGGCAAACCTGCTTTGAGCGCGGCGAAGTAAAAAATACTTACGGCACAGGCGGCTTTATGCTGATGAACACCGGCACTGCTCCGGTAAATTCGCATAACGGGCTGGTTACAACTATCGCCTGGGGCGTAGATGATAAGGTTGAGTATGCGCTGGAAGGCTCGATTTTTGTTGCCGGTGCTGCCGTGCAGTGGCTGCGTGATGAACTTGGGCTTATCCGCGATGCGGCGGAATCGGAGGTGCTGGCAAAATCAGTGCCCGATGCCAACGGCTGCTATGTTGTGCCTGCCTTTGTCGGGCTGGGCGCGCCATATTGGGACCAGTACGCCAGAGGCGCGATTGTAGGGCTTACAAGGGGCGTAAACCGTAATCATATTGTGCGCGCAACGCTGGAATCCATAGCGTACCAGGTAAATGATGTTTTAATGGCGATGCAGGAGGACAGCGGCATGTCTATAACATCTTTGCGTGTTGACGGCGGCGCGTGCGACAACGATTTTTTAATGCAGTTCCAGGCAGATATTTTAAATACTTCCGTTGTAAGGCCGTACTGCATTGAAACAACGGCTATGGGCGCGGCATATCTGGCCGGGCTTGCCGTAGGCTATTGGCGCAGCAAGGAAGAAATTTTGGCTAACCATGTTATTGCTGCCGAGTTTAAGCCGCAGATGGGGCAGGCTAAAAGAGAAAACCTTTTGCAGGGCTGGCACAATGCCGTTAAAGCAGCTTCTGTAAGGATTTAATATTATATTTTATGTTTGGCATAACGGGAGGTAAGTAATTTGCCTTATGTTATGCCGGCTAAAAAAAATTATAAAAATCTTTCAAAAAAGTATAGATGAATATTCGCTCATGTGTTATAATAATGGTAACCAAAGAGTGCTTTGGCTATATTTTTTAAACAATATATGAATGATTGCTCAAATGTAAAGGAGAACATATTATGCCATCCCAAAAAGTACGTGATTTAGCGGATATAAGAAACGGCAGTGATGAAGTGCGTACGCATAACCATCATCATGAAGATGGGGCTTGCTGCTGTGGCCACCATCACCATGAACACGGTGACGAGTGTGGGCATGAGCCGGAACACAAGCACGGCCATGACGAAGCGTGCGGCTGCGGCGAAGCTCATACTCATGAAGGGCATGGTCATGCTGAATGTGGCTGTGGGCATGAGCACCACCACGAACATCAGCATGGCGAAAGCTGTGGCTGTGGGGAACATCACCATGAACACGAAAATAGCTGCTGCTGCGGACATGAACATCATCATAGCCACCATGTTCCGGGGCACCCGGAGGACTGTCAGTGTGAAATCTGCCATCCGCACGAAGAATATTGTGACATGTGCGGCGAAAGCCTTGAAAACTGCACCTGTCGTATGCCGGACGCTCACTGCGTGAAGAAGGTTTATATATTAAAAAATCTGGGCTGTGCCCATTGCGCTGCTAAAATGGAGCACCGCATAAAGGAACTGCCCGGAGTTGAATATGCCAATATCAGCTACGTTACCAAACAGCTGCGCCTTTCGGCGGTTAACCACGAAGCTGTTTTGCCTGCGATAAAGGAAATTTGCACTTCGATAGAAAGCGGCGTTGAAGTTATGCCGCGTGAAGGCGAAGGACCCTTTAATTTTAAAACGCAGGTTTATGTGCTTGAAAACCTTGGCTGCGCCAACTGCGCCGCTAAAATGGAGCGTGCCATTAATGAGCTGCCGCAGGTAAGCGAAGCTACCATTACTTTTGCAACTAAGCAGCTTAAGGTTACGGCGCGTGATTTTGACGGGCTGCTGCCGCAGATGCAAAAAATCTGCTCCGGCATAGAAAGCGGCGTTGCCGTAAAAGAACGCGAAGGAGCCGCTGTTTTGGCGCCGCATGTTGAAGAACGCAAACGCGGAAGCTTTTCGCTTTCTTCCGAAACAATAACGCTGGCGGAACTTGTTATTGGCGGCGTGTTGTTTATAGCAGCAGAATTTTTAGGGCTTATTCCGGAAGCCTATTACTTATATGTTTTGGTTGCCGCTTATGTTCTTTTGGGCGGCAGGGTTGTTCTGGCAGCCGTTAAAAATCTTTTAAGCGGCAATTTGTTTGACGAAAACTTTTTAATGACCATTGCAACGCTGGGCGCGTTTGTAATTTCCGCTTACGAAGAAGCCGTCGGCGTAATGTTCTTTTACCGTGTGGGCGAATATTTTGAGCACCGTGCGGTGGAAAAAAGCCGCGGGCAGATTATGGATGCGGTTGATATGCGCCCGGAAACCGTTAACCTGCTTGTAGGCGAAGAAGTGCGTGTAATTCCGGCTGCGGACGCCCATGTAGGCGATATTCTGCTGGTGCGCGCCGGTGACCGTATACCGCTGGATGGCGTGGTAATAGAAGGCGACAGCCTTGTTGATACTTCGCCGGTAACAGGCGAGCCGGTGCCTGTACGCAAGCACTATGGCGACGAAATTACCAGCGGCTGCATTAATACCAACGGCATGCTGAAAATACGCGTGGAAAAAGTGCTTTCGGAATCCATGGTTACACGTATTTTGGACAGCGTGGAAAACGCAGCGGCTTCCAAACCGCAGATTGACCGTTTTATTACCCGCTTTGCAAGGGTATATACTCCGTTTGTGGTTGTTGTGGCAACGCTTACGGCGCTTGTGCCGGGTTATATTACCGGCAACTGGCAGCACTGGATTTACACGGCGCTGACCTTCCTTGTAATAAGCTGCCCCTGCGCACTGGTGCTCAGTGTGCCGCTGGCATTTTTCTCCGGCATCGGCGCAGGTTCGCGCTACGGCATTTTGTTTAAGGGCGGCTCCGTAATGGAAGCACTTAAAAACGTACACGCCGTTGTAATGGATAAAACCGGCACCGTTACCAAAGGCAATTTTGTTGTGCAGAAAGTAATGCCTGCCCCCGGCGCGGATGAAAACGAGGTTTTACAGCTTTGCGCTGATGTGGAAGCAATATCCGCCCATCCCATTGCCGTAAGCATTGTAAATGCAGCTAAAGAGTGCGGGCTTACGCCGGTGCGCCCGGTGAGCTTTAAAGAAATAGCGGGTGAAGGCATTGTTGCCCAAACCTTAAACGGCACCGTTATCTGCGGCAGCAAAAAACTTATGGCCCGTTATAAAATCAGCTGCGGCGGCTTTGAAAATTCCGCCTACGGCACGGAAGTATTGCTTGCCCAAAACGGCAGATACATGGGGCATATAGTTATTGCCGATACCATTAAAGATGACGCTGTGGAAGCAGTTAAAGAAATTAAGGCCATGGGGCTTACCACGGCCATGCTTACGGGTGATGCGGAAGCGAGCGCACAGGCAGTTGCTGCTGCCGCCGGCATAGATGAAGTGCGTGCCAAACTGCTGCCGCAGGATAAACTTAACGAACTTGGCCGCCTGCGCAGCAAATACGGCAGCATAATGTTTGTAGGCGACGGCATTAACGACGCGCCAGTGCTTGCCGGTGCCGATGTTGGCGCCGCTATGGGCAGCGGTGCAGACGCAGCACTTGAAGCGGCAGACGTGGTATTTATGAAATCCGAAATGCGTGCCATTCCGCAGGCAATTAATATTGCCAGACGCACGGGGCGCATTGCCTGGCAGAACGTTATTTTTGCGCTGGGCGTAAAAGCGGTGATTATGATAGCAGGCCTTGCCGGTTTTGCGTCAATGTGGGCGGCTGTGTTTGCCGATACCGGCGTTGCCATGCTGTGCGTAATAAATTCCATCAGAATTTTGTATCAGAAAAATTAATATAAAAAAGGCTGCACCGTAATTATTTTACGGCACAGCCTTTTTGTTTTTTAGATTATTTTTCCTGCCACAAATACCATACGGCAAGCGAACGCCACGGGCGCCAGTGTTCTGTCAGTTCCAGAATCTGCTTGCGTTTTGGCATAGCGTTAAGGTTAAAAATTTCTTTAACACGTTTTTGAAAAATAAAATCGGCGGTAGGGGCAATATCAGTGCGGCACAGCGCCAGAAGCAAAAACATCTCCGCTGTCCACTGGCCAAGCCCTTTTATTTTTATCAGCTGCTTGGTAATTTCGCTGTCGGTCATACCGGCAAATTTATCCATTGTAACTTCGCCGTTTAAAACCGCTTCGGCAAAGCCTTTAAGATACATTACCTTCTGCGGCATAATACCGCAGCTGCATAAATCGCTTTCGGCGGCAGAGGCTATTGCTTCCGGCGTTATGGGCGTTCCGACGGTTTCTTCCAGGCGCTTAACCATTGCCAGGCTGACATCCGGCGGAAGCTGCTGGGAAATGATACCGGTAAAAAGCGTGCCAAAATATTTTTCCGGGGCTTCCGGCTGTAAATTGCAAGGGCCGTATTTTTCAATAAACGGAATAAGTTCAGGTGCGTTTTCACGCAGATAGCGGCTGCCAAGAGCCCAGTCCGGGGCTGTAAGCATAAAGGTAACCTCCTGTACAGTTAAATATGAAACGGTAAATTATCTGAATAACATTATAGCATAAATGGCTGCAAAAAACTTAAAAACATTTTTGGCACGCCTGCATGTAAATAAAAAAGCAAATTAAGAAAATTTTACAAAAAGGCTTGCATTAAATAAATTTTTATGGTAATATTTATATCTGTCAGGACACTGACATGAGGCCCGGTGGTTCAGTTGGTTAGAATGCCGCCCTGTCACGGCGGAGGTCGTGGGTTCGAGTCCCATCCGGGTCGCCAATGCGGAAATAGCTCAGTGGTAGAGCACCTCCTTGCCAAGGAGGGGGTCGCGAGTTCGAATCTCGTTTTCCGCTCCATTTTATTTAGGGGTATAGCTCAACTGGTAGAGTAGCGGTCTCCAAAACCGTTGGTTGTGGGTTCGATTCCTACTGCCCCTGCCACTTGCAAACTTAGGCGCAGACTGGTTCTGCGTCTTTTTTGTTGTATAAAGAAAATCCCGCGTTAGTGAACTGCACCCCAAAAGTTTAACTTTTGGGGTGCAGTTCATACACCGGTGGTTTTGATTATAATTTTTGCGTAAAAGTATCTTTAAACTTATCAGCAAAATTTTCCGCTATTTTGCTGATTGTACGTTCTTTGGTGCCTCGCTCTACGTTGAGGCGTGATTCAGTATAGTGAAATATTGGCGTTTGTGCGCCAACCGGAGTGATATAAAATTCTACTTTGGCGTTATTCGTTCTGCCGGAAACAAAATATGCTTGAATGTTAGCGAAAATTAAAGCATCGTTTGTTGTTTGCGCGAATTGTACTATTTCTTTTGTTTGTTGTTTTTGCGGCAACTTTATTGCTTCGGGGTGCAACTCATAATACTGTTTTGTAACATCGTTCATTGTTTTAATATTATATTTTTCGCCTATTTCTTTTTTTATTATATTAGGTAACTTGGCTGCAATATATGGGTCGAATACATAATTTGCTGTTTCCGGTGCTATTCGCGCTACAATGAGAAAACTATTTAATTTTTCAAAGTTGTAATTTTCATCGGCATAAAAAGTTTTATCTATATCACCTTTATAGCCTGCGTTTCCCATTTCGTTACCCATAGCGTTGCCTATGGCACGCCCCAAATCATAAGCGTAATCAGCGTTAGCTGATTGAGGAAAGACCAACATAGCACAAACAGAAAATAAAATCAAAAGTTTTTTCATAAAAATCAACCTTCCTTTTTCGCTTGCTTAAATGCAACCAAATTTTATGCTTATATATTTGACATTGCTTGATAGTTTGCAAATTCTTTTTTTGCCACATTGATTGCTTTACGATACATATCTTGGTAAGGTCCCATGTCGGTATAATAAATCATATCTCCTGTATGCTCAAAAGCATTAAGTTTAGTGGAGTATACATAGCCGTGTGAAGCTACTCCGGTTTTTCCTACAATTAAACAGTTATGATAAGGATTTACATAGAAAATAGTATAATTGCCAATGTGATTGCCTGAACCAGCGCAATAAGCAACAGGGATAAGGCCAAAATCTCTGTATATGCGCATAGAATAAGCTGCATCTTCTGAAATTATTCCCTTATTGAAGGTCATATCAGCATATATCTAACCGCTATATTTTGAATAACCTTCGTTAGGATTTATTGTGTCAGAAACGCGAGCTGTGCATATATTAACAAACATCATTGCTGATATAAAAAATAATAAAAATTTTTTCATAGTTTTCACCTTCCGTTTAAAAATTTTGTTATAATTTACCAATTTAATGGTAATAGCGGCTAATAAACATCTGATGTGTCATATTGTAAATTACTTACATTTAGTTTCCAATTCTTCGATTCTGATTTCAAAGTCTTCTACATTGTCTAACATTTTATTCTTTTAAATTTCATATTTTAAATCTGAAATTTTTTCTGCACTATCTGCGGAATATTCTATATCGTTAATTTTATTTTGCAAAGAAAATATAGTAAAAATTATTATTATAAGTTTATTGTCGATATTGGAATAAAAACTCTATATGTATGTATTTACATTATATCACACAGTGTATATTTAACAAGAATGTGGTATATATGTATATTTGTTTTGAAAATTTGACAAAAGAGTGTATTTTAACAGATAATAATGCTAAAAATATATAGCTCAACCTATAATGAAAGAAGTGAAATTTATGGCAATACCAAAAAATGAAGAAGAATGGACAATTTATTACGAACTAATTAAGGAATACAATGAGAACAGTGTACTCGATAAAGCAACACGCCATTTAATTGAAGCTTTTAAGAATGACCAAACAACAAGAGAATGTTGGGAAACATTTAAGGAAATTTTACATGAATTTGGATGATGCAGTTGATAGATTTATTAGAAATCATATTTTAGTATTTGAATATATAAATAAAAAAGTACTTCATAAGCATAATGTAGGTTGTAATATTGTGGTCATTTTATATTTGCCGTATTAATTTTAACAATTTATACAACTTATACATTATTTAAATAACTGTTCAAATAAAAATATATATCTTAAGTACAAACCTAATAAAAAGGTTACAAAATTAATTGATAAAAAAGTCATAAAATGTATTGAACTTAATAGTAATAAGTGTTATAATAGCTGCATAAGTTAATATTGTATGTTAAGGGTGCTTAATTGCTTAAATCAAGGGAAGCCGGTGTAATTCCGGCACGGTCACGCCACTGTGAGCGCTGCAAAGCGTAAGTCAGATCGCTGCCCTTAACGCTTCCGGCTGCTGCGAGGGACGGCAAGGTTGCAGGTGATGTGCATTTAAGGCTACAATACACAAATTTGCGCTTCCTTTTTCACAGGCAGCGGAATTTGTGTATTTTTTATTTTTGGGAGGAATCCGCAATGAAAAAATCTTTAGTTTTAACAGTGTGAGCGCACAAACTATCTTCTCCGAACTGTACTTTATGTTCTGATAAATTTTGCTTTCTGCCTGCCTTGTAAGACAGGAAAATATATAACGCAGGAAGGATGATTGAAAATGCAGTTTAAATGGAAAAAATTATTGGCAGCATCAATTACTTGCATGGTTTTAACGGGGGTATCGGCAACTACTATGGCAGCTTACAGTTTAAGTGAAGAAGTTAAAGCACCTACGCCTGCGCTTTTGCAGGCTTCGCAGATTGGCGTGCGTACTTATACCACTACTGACCCGGCACTTTTGGCTCAGCCGGATAAGGACGTCATTCTTGTTATGAGCTTCGGCACTACTTTCCCCGATACAAGGGCAAAAACCATTGAGGCAACAGTAAAAGAAATTAAAGCCGCCCACCCGGGAACAAAGGTTGTGCTGGCATTTACTTCGCACATCATTATCGACAGGGTAAAAGCCAACGAAGGCCTTACGGTGCCGACGCCGGAACAGGCTTTGGAACAGCTGAAAGCGGAAGGTTACAACCGCGTGGCGCTTACTTCGCTGGATGTAATTCCGGGCATGGAATATGCTTATAAAACAGCCGTTTACGATATGTATAAAACCCAGTTTAAAAAGATGACCATGGGCACGCCTTTAATGTACTGGATGGGGCAGGAAGGGCAGGCCGATGACGTGGAAGCAGCTATGGCGGCTATCGGTTCGCAGCTTCCCAAAATGGGCAAAAAAGATGCCGTGCTGGTAATGGCACATGGCACGCCCGACCCTTCCAACGCTTATTATGCCGTAATGCAGGATAGGCTTGACGCTTTATACGGCGGCAAAGTAATGATTTATACCGTTGAAGGCTGGCCGCGTCTGGAAAATGTTATTCCCAAACTGAAAGAAAAAGGCGTTAAAAACGTAACTTTAATGCCGCTGATGATGGTTGCTGGCGACCATGCCAACAACGATATGGCAGGCGATGAAGAAGATTCGCATAAAACTATTCTGCAAAAAGAAGGCTTTAAAGTAAACACCTACATTCACGGAATAGGCGAAAATAAAAACGTGCGCAGCCTGTTTGTTGAGCATGCCAACGAAGCATGGGACGCACTTGTTGCGGAAAAATAATTTAATAAAATTACGGTTAGTGATATAATTTAAATACAGCTATGCGGCCTTTGTGCCGCATAGCTAATTGTGCTTTTATAAAAATACTTATTTTAAGGAACACAGCCATGAAAAAATACTTGTTTATAACCGGTTTAATACTTTTAACGGCAATGTTTGCCCTTGCCGGATGCGGCAGCAGCAAAACCAGCGTGCCAAAAGACACCGCCGCCAAAATTACGGTAACGGACGATAACGGAAGAACGGTAAGTTTAAAAGACGTGCCGAAAAAAATCGTGCCGCTTTCAGCCTCTTTTTTGGAACCACTGGAAAAGCTTGATGCAGGCCTTGCAGCCCGCGTGGCGGCAAAAACGGGCATCAGCGAAAAATATAAGTCGCTGCCGGAGGTAGGCAACGTTTATAATGTTAATATCGAAAAAGTAATTGCCGCTCAGCCTGACCTGGTAATTTGCTATAAAGACATGAACGATAAATTCGTGCATAATTTTGAAGAAAATAATATTCCGGTTATAGTTTTGGAAATGCGTACTTACGCGCAGGTAAAAAATACCGTAAGCGTATTGGGCAAAATAACCGGCAATGAAGCAAAAGCAGAAGAACTTAATAAAGACATGGATGAACGCATTGCCGCCGTGAAGGCAAAAATGCCGCAGGAAAGCAAGCGCATTGCCATATTGCACAGCACGGCGCAGAACGTAACGGTGCAGCTTGAAGGCAGCATTGCGGGCAGTACGGCGCAGCTGCTGGGCTTTACCAATATCGCCGCAGGCAGCATGCCCCTGGAAAACAATTCTACGGCGGCTCCTTACAGTTTGGAAACACTCGTTGCCGCCAACCCCGATATTATTTACATTACCAGCATGGGCAAGCTGGAAACCGTGCAGGACGCCATGCTGAAAAGCATCAGCGCAAGCCCGGCCTGGCAAAGCCTGGCGGCAGTGCGCAGCGGGCATGTTTACTTTTTGCCGCAGGAGCTGTTTTTGTTAAGCCCCGGCATAAAATACCCGCAGGCGGCAGAATATATGGCTAAATTAGCTTATCCGGAAAAATTTGAATAGGATTTTTGGTTATGAATGCTGTAAACGAACATAAAAAATTTGGTATGGCAATAGAAAAATGGCGCGTTTTAATGCTTGCGGCATTTGCTGTTTTGGCAGCAGGCGGTTTTTTGTGCAGCGTGCTCAGCGGTGCGGTGGAAATACCGGTATCTGCCCTGGGCGATATTTTAAACGGCGGCGGGGATAATGCCAGCCGGCAGATTTTGCTGAACATACGCCTGCCAAGAGCCATTGTGGCAGCGCTTGTGGGCATGAACCTTGCCGTCAGCGGTGCGGTATTGCAGGCGGTAATGAAAAATCCGCTGGCAGACCCTCATATTATCGGCATTTCTTCAGGCGCGGGGCTGGCAGGCATTTTTGTTATAGTCCTGTTTCCGGCGTTGGAATATTTAATTGTACCAACTGCGTTTTGCGGCGCCATGCTTGCCGCAGCCTGCATTTATATTCTGGCGTGGAAAAACGGCATCCGCCCGCTGCGTATTGTGCTGGCAGGCGTTGCCGTATCAAGTTTTCTGGGCGCTGGCATTTCGGCCATACTTGTGCTTTACAGCGACAGGGTACACGGCGCGCTGATGTGGATGGTAGGCGGCCTTGCGGCACGTTCCTGGCCCCATGTTGAAATTATACTGCCCTATGCGGTTATTGGGTTTATACTGGCGGTTTGCGGGGCGCGCTATTTAAACATTTTGCAGCTTGGCGATGACGTAGCCAAAGGGCTTGGCGTTAATGTTGAGCTTGTGCGGCTTGTTTTTACGGCTATCGGCGCGCTGCTTGCGGCAAGCGCAGTTTCCGTTGCCGGGCTGCTTGGGTTTGTGGGGCTTATTGTTCCGCATACGGTGCGGCTTTTAACAGGCTCGGACTACCGCTTTTTAATTCCGTCGTCTGCACTTTTGGGCATAGCCGTTGTAACTTACAGCGATACGCTGGCCCGTGTGGCTTTTGCACCGCTTGAACTGCCGGTGGGCATTTTTATGGCG
>ULME01033793.1_pt1 | contig 14717 bp, 16 predicted proteins | sample 1951591 | NCBI WGS metagenome assembly ULME01 (sample SAMEA4835544, study PRJEB28245) | human gut metagenome | biome: gut microbiome; material: fecal sample | place: Denmark | collected 2008
CACAATAGAAATAGACAAAGTATTATACAAGATATATAATACAGATACAAGGAGGGAGTAAATATGAAGTATTTAGAGCAGTTTATTGAAGCATACCTAAAATTGTACGACAAGATCAAGAAACCTCTAATTACCGCAGCAGTTATTGTAGTTATCGTATGTTGCATTCTAATGATCGGCACAATCTTCTATCTGACAGGAACGATGAAAGTTGTATAAAAGGTGATCGACATGAGTAGATTAGACACAGCAATAATTGTAATAGGAATCATTATTTTAATTCTATCAGGCGTTATTTTAGGAATGGTGATAAGTGGTGGATGTCATTACTAATGCATTGAGTGCAAAAATTTCGTTGTTGAGTGAACTATGTCAAGCAGACCCACGGGAGTTAACCACTCTTATTTACAAAAAATGGGAATTTTATACCATGGAGTTAATAAGATATAATAGGAGTATTGCCAATGACAACGGAGGAAATTCTGAATCTGAACCCATATCAGATAGCGAGATTAAGCGAGAAAGAGTTAAGAAAGGCGATCAACCAACTAAATTCAGTAGCAAATAAACGACTAGCTAGAATTGAAAAACAGCATCTAGAGTTGGTTTCGCCTGCGTATCAATCCGTACTAGTATACAGAGGCGGGCGATTCCGAATTAGTGAACTCGGAGCTACAAAAGGGGTACTGAGAATTGATCTAGGTGATGTAAAAAGATTTCTAGAAAATAAGACCTCTAGAATACCCGGCGTAAAATCGAACCTAAATCGTCTAAAAGAGCTAACCGGCCTTAAAACCGAAGAAGAGATAAACGAATTTTTTAAATTGTACGAGAAGTTTAAAGAAGAACAGGCATTAACAGTATATCAGTTTGGCTATAGAAATATATGGAAAGGAATAAAAGATTTTGTACAATCTGGTGAAAATAAAGAATGGGATGAATTTGTGGAGGAATACACAAAAGCCCTGAGAGAGCAGGAGTTTTAATTGTATGAGTTCCATCATTGCAGCGAAATAACTGATCTAGAAATATTAAACAGCTGCTTAGAAGCAGAGTTAATATTTTATAAGAAGAAAAGATATTTAAACATAGCAGCATCATTTGACATAGAAACGACGAATATAAAACTAAATGACAAAACAAAATTTGCGATCATGTATTTTTGGGGATTTGATCTAAACGGTTTATGTTGTTATGGCAGGACATGGGAAGAATTTGTAAACTATTTAAATCGTATCTCAAAAATACTAGATTTAAATGTAAATAGGCGACTAATAATATATGTTCATAATTTAGGATTTGAATTTCAATTTATGCGAAATTGGTTTACATTTATCAAAGTATTTGCCCGCGAAAAATATAAACCGATTTATTGCGAAACTAATATGGGAATAGATTTCAGATGCAGTTATTTTTTATCTGGATACAGCTTAGCTAAAATAGCGGAAAATTTACAGACACACAAGATAAAGAAACTAGTAGGTGATCTTGATTATTCTTTAATTCGTAATTCCAAGACTGAACTAGATGAAAAAGAGCTTGAGTACTGTTATAATGACATTGTAATAGTAGAGTATTATATTAAAGAACAAATTGAACAAAATGGGGACATAACAAAGATTCCATTAACAAAGACCGGGTATGTCCGGCGGTTAATGCGGGAATCAATGATGAAAGATAAATTTGTAATGAGTATTGTAAAAGAATTAAAAATAGAAGATATCCTAGAATACAATGAACTAAAGAAGTGTTTTATGGGAGGTTTTACCCATTCAAATGCTTTATGGGTAGGGGAAAAAGTATCAGAAGTACACAGCATTGATTTAACGAGTTCCTATCCCACTGTTATGATAGCAGAAAAATATCCTTTTTCAAGCCCCATAAAAATAGAAGAATGTAGCTATAAAGAGTACAAAGAAGATTTAGCCGATAAGCTCATAATATCAAAAGCTATTTTCACCCACATTCAGCAAAAAGAAGATGTATATGAAAACATAATATCAGAGAGTAAGTGTCTTGTACTAGAAAACAAGTTATGCAATAATGGACGCGTTGTAAGAAGCTCTTATTTAGAAACATATATTACGAACATAGATTTTGAAATGATCGAACAATTTTATGATTTTGAAGATGTTCATTTTACCGATATTCTTTTATATGAAAAAGCATATTTACCAAAACCGATTATATCTAATCTCTTAGACCTATACCATAATAAAACAATGCTAAAGCATGTAGAAGGAAAAGAAGTAGAATATTTGGCATCTAAAGAAATGATAAATAGTGCCTATGGAATGATTGTTACGGACATATTACCACAGGAGATTATATATGATGGAGAATGGAAAAAAGGCGGATACAAAGAAAACAAACTCGAAGTATATAACAATAGTTATAATCGATTTCTTTATTATCCTTGGGGTATTTTTGTTACTTCTTATGCTAGGCGCAATGTACTTTATGGAATTTTGGAAATGGGTATTGATTATATCTATAGTGATACCGACAGTTTAAAATTTAAGAATTATGAAGCACACAAAGAATGGATAGAGTTATATAATAAGCAGATCATAGATAAATTAAACAACACAATAACCCATTATTCGCTTGACCCCGAAAAGCTGCATCCCAAAGGCCAGCAGTTAGGAATATGGGATTATGAAGGAAAGTATGAATATTTTAAAACACTGGGAGCAAAGCGTTATATATATCAAAAAGATGGAGAACTGCATATAACGGTTGCAGGTGTCAGTAAACTAAACGGAGCAGAGTATTTAAAGAAGTTAGGAGACCCATTCAAATATTTTAATGATGAGTTAGTTGTACCTGAGGAATATAGTGGAAAAAGAGTGATCACATATAATGATGAGGAAGTAGAAGGAGAAATAACCGATTATAAAGGCAATACAGCGCATTATCATGAAAAGAGTTCGGCATACATTGGAGCTAGTTCATACAGCTTGAATTTATCATATGAATTTGCCAATTTTTTGAAAGGATTAAAGGAGGAAAATATAAATGAAAATTTATGATGATTTAAAATGGACTGGTAACATTCGAAAAGATAATGGAGTAATCCGGGAGATTATTCTACATCACAGAGCCGGAAACGGGGATGTAGAAAGTATTGATGCATACCATAAGAGACTTGGGTGGGAAGGGATTGGATATCATTATTACATTCGGAAAAATGGTGACATTTACTCAGGTAGGCCTGAATTGATGGCGGGCGCTCATACGAAGGGGCATAATATAGGCACACTTAGCATTTGTTTTGAAGGTGATTTTGATATTGAATCCATGAATCAGGTTCAAGAAGATGCCGGAATTGATTTAATTGTGTCTCTTATGAAAAAGTATTCTATGATCGAAAAAGTATCAAAGCATAATGATTATAATTCAACCGCATGTCCCGGCAAATATTTTCCCTATCAAGATATATTAGACTATGTGAGTTATATGTTAGACATGTTAGATAAGGAGGATTCAATCATGTCAAATAACGCTTGTTATGTTCCGAATGTGCCCAGCGCATGGGCGAAAACAGAAGCGGCGTGGGCGACTGAGAAGAAGCTTATTATTGGAGATGAAAATGGAGACATCTATTGGCAGAAGCCAGTCACGAAAGAGGAATTAGCGATTATTTTGAAAAGGGCTCTTGACAAATAGAAAAAAAAGTGTTATCATGGGCATAAAGGCAGAGAAGGCCTTATGTAATATTTAATTTTATGAAAGAAGGATTTAAAAATGACGATCAAAGAGTACATTGAAAAGAAGAACAGAACCGCGAAATTGCTTGAAGGTAAGACGAAGATTGAGACGAGTGATGTAATCGGTAAGGAAATTACTATTATCGGTTACGGTTTTATGGAAGATAATGGAAAGGAATATGCAGTTGTAACTCTGAAAGAGTTTCCTGATAACTTTCTGTTTTGTGGTAAAGTCCTTACGGATGAAATTCGCAAGCTTGAGGAAGAGTTTGAGGATGATCTAAACGACATTTTGGCTAGCGGTGAAGTTCGGATTGTCCTTAATACACAGAGCAGCAAGAATGGCAGAAAGTATACTTCTGTGGAATTTCTTGAATCTTAAATAGAATTTAAGGGGATATTCTTATGTATGAGGCTCTTACTTTTTGTTTAATCGGGGCGATTATAGGATACCTTTCCGGGTTTCTATATCAAAATATTAAGATCAAAAGATTGGAACAAAAAATTATTGAGCTTCAACAGGAATATGACAAGCTACTGACGCTTGTCACGCAATAAGTTAATAAAGGGGAGTATAAATCGGTTAGATTTGATCGTTTATATAACCAAGAGTCAACGGACTGAATCTGGCTTGGTTATATTCCGGGTGACGCTGAGTGGATGCATCTGTTTAACTGCATTTATAACTCCCCTTTATTTGTATATTGGTGGTATCATGTATTATAATGGCGCAGGTGTTTTAAACAGCGGTTGTCCAATAAATTTTTCTATAGGAAACCGATCAACCGGTAAAAGTTTTTACTGGAAAAGATATTGTATAAAACGCTTTATTGAAGCTGGAAAGCAGTTTATTTATATTAGAAGGAATATCGTTGATATCGATGTGGTAAAAAATACATGGTTTGATGATATTGGACAGAAGTTTCCCGGATACCGTCTTGATTCAAAAGATCATGAATTTTATTTAAGGAAAGATGGAAAAGTAGAGTTATGCGGTTATTATTATGCATTAACTGAAATTAAGAAATTAAAATCCATTGTATTTGAAAAAGTGGAAACAATTTTTTTCGATGAATTTTTGCCTGATGATAACAAGTACCTGAAACCATCAGAGCCAAGCTATGAGCCTGAATTATTGCTATCTCTTTTCTTTACCGTTGCACGAGGATATAAAACTCCAATCCGTGAGGATGTTCGGTTGATTGCATCTGCAAATAATGTAACGATGTATAACCCCTACTTTTCCTTCTTTAAAATTGATCTTTCTAGGGTAAATAAACAAAAAGTAAACTATGTATATGCAGAGAGTATTTTAAATGAAAGTATTCGGGATGAAATACTAAAGAGTAAATTCGGACAAATTTTAAAGAGTACTGGATATGGAGAATACGCACTGAATAATAAATCGTTGTATTCCTATGATCGACACATTAGTAAGATTCCAAAAGGTGCCTATTTATGGTGCATGATTTATTGTTTTGATTGGTACATGGTGTTTGCTGATGACGATGGGAATGTATACATAAAAGAAGGATATGATTCCAGCTTTAAGAAGAAGTTTAGAATAACAGATGATTGTCCTGAGGATGTAACAAAGTTTAAAGGTGACATTGTAAAACTATTTAAGAAACTTTATGAGCAGGATAAAATCTATTATTCTTCCAGTAAGGTAAAAAGTCAGATTGCAGGATTTATTGAACTATAAGGAGTGTAATATATGGATGAAATGCAACCGATTACAATTACGAATATCGAAACAGAGATTAACGCGGAAAATATTAAGAAACAAGATGTTGAAACGAAACTGGAAAACGACATCAAAAATGATAAATCTGGTATCAGTTATGAAGAGCTGCTAGAGCTTTATAAAACAAGCTTGGATTCACAAAAGCAAATGGCAGAAGATTTAAAGCAGATGCAGCAGATTCTAAATGATAATTTTAAGGTGACAAAAAATGCTCCCTCTACTCAAGAGGATGAAATTGAACAGTATTTATCTAGTCCTAATAGCCTGACTGGACGGCTTTTGGAAAAATATGAAAAGGAGAAAAGATAATGGCACAGTATAACCCTTTTAACCCCACTTCTCAGACCTGGGGCCAGATTGCCAATAAGCAGGCAGCTACTGAGATGCAGTCTGGCGCACTTAATTCAAATGAGCTTATTTTGCAGTATGACCCGATTTATAATAAGCTCGTGAGTCAGATTTCTTATACCATGTATAGGAAACTGCGCGTTATGCAGAAATGGGAGAACCTTGGAAGAACCGCTCCTATGAATGCATACCCCGGCATTCTGCGCGAAATTTATATGACTGCTAGAAAAGGTCAAAACTTCGCAATGGACGCTGAAACTCGTCCCACTACCCTTAACAGTTATGAAATTGTAAATGATACCATTGATGTACGGTATCACTCCGCCCAGTTCCGTTGGATGTATCCTTGGACTATTTTTGATGAAGAGCTGCGCAGATTCTCCGGCGGAAATGGAACAACCATTGCAGAGCTGACGGAAATGAAGATGATCAACTCTGTCAATGCCCGCAACCGCTTTATGGATGCCCTGCGCAAGGAAACATTCTTTAATATGACTAAGAATGTGGCGACTGAGTTTGCAACTGATATCGACATTTCTAACTTTGCTACTCTGAGTGAAGATAATGCGAAGCTGTGGCTCAATATCGTTGATAATCTTCTGTTTGAGCTGGAAGTTGGTACTTCTATGTACAATAAAAATAACCAGTTCATGCAGACGCAGAAAGCTGATTTGCAGCTCGTGATTCCGCGCCAGTATTTCATGAATGTTATGCGCAGAGCGTTCCCCGATATGTACAACCCGACGAGTTTTGAAGGGATTCTGCCCTCTAACCTGATTCTGATTGATACGCTCGGCGGTGATCAGCTCAGCGAGGATGGAAGCACGCCCGCAGCTGTTACCTATGACAATCACGGTATGAGCTTGCAGAACTGGACTCCCACCAGCAAAGTTTTGCCGGGTGATGAGAATGTGCAGGCCGTTATTATGCATCGTGACTGCATCGGTTTTGAAGATAACCTGAACGAGACGCTTTTTGGCCCGAAGGACATTGAAAAACTGGCCACCCCTGTTCGTTCCCATTATTGGACAAAAGCATATTATACTGACCTTCTGCCCGCTATTAAACTGACAAAGGGTGAATAAAGTATGGCAGATGTTACTATCAATTATAGAATTAACATAAACTCCGATGGTATACAGTATAGTAATTTTAATACCGCTGTTTATACTCAGTCAGCTGATTTTACGGTCGCTGAGGGTGTATACATGAGTAATGTTAATGGTGCTAAAACAATTGTAAAAAATTGTAAATCATCTAGTTATGTAACAATTGAAAATTATTACCCTAATTCAGATAGACTTCCTTATGTTGGTATTTTCGGCGTAAATACGCAATATAATGAAGGAAGTTCGAGTGTTCCTTATACTCCCCCTACTTTTTTGCCGCTTGCATATATTTATTACTCAAAACAGCTGGGCGGAGAAAATGCGTATGATAAATTAAATTTGTATATTTTGAATGAAAATATGTGCTTTGAAAAGCAAGTAATTCCTGTTGAAACTGAAAATACCCAAATTGTAAAAACTATTAACTTAAATAATTATCATGGTGATTTTGTTGGTTTTGGGCAAATTGGACTTTTGTTAAATGGTATATTTAGTAATGTTCTATATGCAGGAATTAATTATAAAGTTAATGATATTATTCCCCTTAGTACTGCATATTCCTCTTGTACTATTTCTAGTTCTGCCGGAACCGCTCGTCTTGAAATTAATAGAGGCACAAATGGCAAATCGTTCCAATATGATGGTGGAGCAGAAAATACATCTGCAAGCTATATGCTGGAAATTCCTACAACTGGAAGCCATGAGTTGACCTATAATGGTGTAGAACCAGGATTGACAGAGCTGAGTGTGGAAGTACAGAATAGCGAGGAAATTGATGTGGGTTACAATGATACTTGGACATCAGCCCCCACTACTCTTACTCTTACTCCGTCTGCTGATACTGTAACACTTAGAAGCAATATGCAGTTGACTGTTACGAGTGAAAATGAGTATATCATGGATAATATTACAGTAAACAATGAGCCACAAGTTACCCCTTATACGGGCACTATTACAGGAACACAAAACATTGTTTTAAAGCCTACACCCCCTAAAATTACGATCAATCATAAGGGAACAAGTACCCCAGTTATTTCTAATACTTAATCACAGAAAAGGAAGATATTTTATGGCAATCACTACTTTTACCGCGGATAGGAATAAAACAGTTACAATTTCTGGTTCTGGTTTGACGGCTATTAACTTGAGTGGTACGGACGGGATTACTGTTACCTATAATTCTAAAGGTTATAAACAGGGTGAATCTATCCCGCTTGATGCAAGCGTTTCTGCTGCCGCGCTGTCTGCCTCTTTCCCTGTTTCTGTAACTGAGGTACAGAATATGAAGTCTGTGCAGCTGAATGATGAATCTGCAATTACTGAGTTTCCTGCAACTGTTAATATTACTGCTCCTAATCAGACCCTTAAGGCATCTGGTATGGATGCGCCCACGATCACAATTGATTATACCAATACGACGGAGCCGGTGGTAACTGATACCCCAGCAGAGTAAGGAGCGAATTTAATGGCCACAAAGAGTTTTACAGCAGAGGTTAATAAAACAGTTTCTTTGTCCGGGCTAGTTTATTCTATCACGCTTCCTGAAATTCCAGAAGGAGTTCATATCTTTCTAAATGATGTAGAATTAAAGGCAAATACGCCAGTTGAACTAAATGAAGATATGACAATGAAAGTAGAAGTAGATGAACCAGACCCGACAACACTTGCCGTGACCTATAGCGGGGCTGCTGTTGCTACTTACGACGAAGAGCCTGTTTCTAATACAGATGTTGTAACAGTTACCCCCGGAGCACATGCCATTCACTTTGAGGGATTGGCAGTTGTTCCAGATGTTCAGATCAATGGTGATAATATCCTTTCGCTCTCCGTGAATGGAACCTCCTATGAACAGGGAGACTTACCCGTAACTTTTAAGCCTGTAAGCAATATCACAAATTCCATTTTTGTGAATGGTTCGGGCCATCAGATTTACACAGTTACAATTTCTGGTACAAGTATCGAGGGCGTAACTGTAAATAATAATCCGGTTGAGCTTCCCTATACTTTTACTGTTACACAAAATACGCAAATCGCCGCAAGCGGTGAGATTTATCAGCTTGATCTAACTTCTAATGGCGGTGTTAAGATTACAAAAGATGGTGAAGTTTTGAATGATGGCAATAGTTCGATTCATCAGATTATTGACATCGGAAAAGACACCTATATGACACTTGACGGAACACATACCCTTACAATTGAAGGACAGGATTTGAAGTCTGTTACCGTGAATGGTGTTATCATGCCTGTGGAAGATTTGCCAGTGACAGTAAAGTCTAATAAAATGACTGCTACAGTATCGGTAAACGGCTATGAACCCTCCGAAGTTCATATTGTAGGCGAGTATATGAAATCTGTTACAGTGGATGGCGCTACCGTTCCGATTGAAGAAAATGGTTCCTGTACCTTTGAATTTGAAACAAGACAGGATAACCATTTTATTACAGTCGTTGGAGCACAGCCAAGAACCTACGGTATCACTTGGGATGATCATGGAACGACAGTTCTTGAAATGGATGGAAAGCAAATGGAAAAGGGTTCTACTACTCAGATTTCTTCTGATGTGTTCGTGGAATCTACACCGCTTCCCGTTCCAGTTCATGTAGAAAGTGACGGTAGTGTAAGAGTAGAAGTAAACGGAAAAGTTTATACTTCTAATGATTTCACTGTAAATGTAACAGATGCAACTGAACTTGATATTACTTCCGGTACTTGTAAACTAACAGTTGATTATGGGGATAATAGTTATACAATGGTTCTGCCACAGAGCATTGTAACAATTACCGCTCCCCATAGAGACGGATGGATTTTTGATACTTGGAGCAGCGATAATATTGGAATTGATGGTGCAAAGAGTGTTCGTTGTACCATGAATCTCGAAGGAAGAACAAATGCAAATATTGTTGCTCATTATCAAAAATGTATTACTTTTGATAAGCCTAATACTTGGAATTAAATAGGTGAATTTTATGGGAAATAAGTTCTGGTATCCAGTTCCATTAAAAAGACGATTAAGAACCGTGCCGCAGCCGGGCGAGTGGTCTAGTCTAAGGGATTACTGGGCCAGAACTTTTCCCTATCCGCCTGACCCATCAGAGCCAGAACAACCAGAAGAATATCCAGGCGAAAGAATGCCGACATCTAAGCTTAGAAGGATGCTTGAAGAGGCTCAAACCTATGTTGGATATAGCTACACATGGGGAGGAAAAACACCCCCCTATTTTGATTGTTCTGGATTTGTAGGATATCTTTATAAGGAATATAATTTAATACCTGATGATGTAGTTTCCTTTACAGGAAGTTTATATGATTATTTTAAGCCTTATGAAGTAGATGCATCTGATAGATTGCCCGGTGATGTTATGCTATGGGGTGGAAAGATCACCGGAACTGCAAATGATTCAAATGCTCATGTTGGTTTCTATATCGGAAATGGTTACATTATGGATTGTACCGGCCCCGGTGTGGGTTATAGGCCCGACGATTACCATCAACAATCTCGTTTTTTAGGATATTTTAGAGGGCCTGATTTTGGCGTTTATCCAGAAGAGGTGATATAATGGCCGGAAAAGTTGGAAGTGTTTCAATAACAATTTATTTTGGAACGCAATTTAATGATTTAAATGTACCCTATTACAATAAATTGATCAGGGATTCCGCAACAAAAACACTTGAACTAACAGGACAATATGTGTGGCAAAATACTTGGCTTAGAGATATCAGAGTAAATGTCGAAGATTATCAAGATATTGTAGGTGCTCAATATGCAGTTATTTCTGATGAGGGGACAGAAAGTCAGGGCGCACATTGGTTCGTTGTTAGAGGGTATCAACAAGTTAGCCAAAAAACGGCTGAACTTGTAATTGAATATGATCCGCTACTATCAATTCAAATTATGAATTTTAAAACAATTAGCGGAGTATTAAATAGATGGACACCTAATAGTGCAAATGATGGGCATTTTAGATGGATTTATACAGATGAACCAATAAATCAAGCTGATAAATTCGTTTATTCTTATTATAGACATAGTTGCGTAGATGAAAGTAAAGCTTTAAATCCTGTTGTTGGATTCCCCTATGATATGACAGAGCCGCCGGAAATTGCACTATATCAGAATCAAGATGGAACAAGAACAAATATTTATTATGTTAAAATGCCGTATACTAAGCAAGTAACCAATTTCCATAGTACGGCAAATGAATCGATTGATTTTAACGATGGTATGTCTTACTATCTTTGGAGGCCAAAAGAAGGTGATCTTGTCTATGAATCCTATAATAAAGCTGTAGGACTTGGACAGGATTTAACTTCTAATGCGTATATGCTCATTGCATCCCCTTTGATTGCAATTCATTTGGGGGATAGTGGATTCATTGAAAGCCTAACAGGACAGGTATTATCGCAAGAAACAGGCCTTGCCTTATATGATACTCAATATGAGAATAATAAAACAAATGATCTTGGAATTTTCTTTGAACTGTATAATGAAGTAAGCGGCCAATCGGTACAGCTAGCAAACTATAATTTACTAAATACTGCCCTTGAATTGTCTGCTGACCCATATTCCAGCGGTTGCTTTTATGCCAGATTTAAAGGTTATTTTAGTGATAATACCGGATTTAGCGGACAAATTGCCAGCGGGCCTTTTAAATCGTATTCTATTAACTCTACTACTCAATTTAATGTACAGTCCGCATATATGCAGACAAATAACCAAATTCAGAGTATTGAGACGCAATATTCCGCACAGAGAATTATTGCAGATAATCAACTCGCGAGTTCTCAGCTATCCAATATTGTTGGTTTTACTACCTCCGCTATTGGTGATGTAGGTAAAATAATTGGCGGTGCTGTTATGACAGCTATTCCCGCAACCTCTGTAGCGGGCGTTGGTATGATCGGCTCAAGTGCTATGAATCTCGTTTCGGGTATGATCAATAATACAACCACTGATTATAATTTAACGAGAATGTATGAGGCAAATCTTGAAGCTGCCAGAATGGTTAGAAATCAACAAGTAGCTGCTTTAAGAACATCGGGAACACTTGGAAAAGTCGCTCCCCCTGTATTTAAGCTCAATAATTCTGTAAATGTATCTGGTGCCTCTTATACTTTTGTAGTGAAAAGGTCTGATCTTTCTCAAAATGATAAACAAAGAGCCGATATATTTTTTAGAATGTACGGGTATAATGTAGACAAACTACCGTTAAATGATGTTTCAATGTTAAACGCTCGACAGAGATTTACATTTGTTCAGGCTGATGATGTGGAAATCACAAGCACAGTAACCGCAGATAATATGACACGCTTAAAAGACCCGCAGACTGTAGATAGGATTAAAGAAAGATTCTCGGCGGGTTTGAGAATCTGGAATATTAACCCTGATTATAATTACACAATACAGAATCCCAAAAAGTAGGTGAAAATATGAGAAAAAAGCTTCCATTTATTCCAGTACAACCAGCCGACAAAATGGCTGAATTTGCCGGGTTTCTACCACCTGAATATAATTTTAATCATAAGAGATCAAATAAATTCCCTATTTTTAGAGACAGTATCATTAAATTGTTATTCTCTAATTTTAGATGGGAAGGACTTACAGAGAGAGAGCAAAAAACAATTGAATACAACCTAATTTTTAGAGGCAGAGTTTGCGCCATTAGATCAAGATTTGATGTAGAAACTAAAACACCAGACGGTATTTTTTATGGTGCTTACGGCTCAGAAACTAATAATGTAACATATGATTTTTATGGGTTTCCAAACCAGGCTACATGCACAGGTTTAAACGGTCAAATTTTTACCGCAAACAGCCCTGACGATTTTGAGGTTGGTTTTGATAGCTCAGACAATATTTATCAGTTTGGTATGCTGACAACTCCACTTTATTCATATGTGGATATTCTAGCAGATGAATTGGATAGATCATATTGCGCGTGGCAGGTAGCGGCAGAAACTAGAAAACTGGGAATGGTTTTTCAATGCCAAAACCAAAAGAGCGCAAATATTCTAAAAGATGTATTAAAAAGAATTTCAGAAAATGACCCGTATGTAATTATAAACTCTGATATTAGCGATCAAACAGATGTTCTATGGAATAGCTCTAATACACAGGGAATCTCTGAATATCATATGCATTTTATGAATACTTGGGGATTTGTACTAGACCTTTTAGGTATGGAAAATAACAGTCAAAATAAAAAGGAAAGATTGGTTGTAACAGAGGCGGAAATGAATAGAAGCTTATCAAGATATCTTGGGGCTAATAGATTGATGGCAAGAAAACTATTCGCTAAAAATTGCAATGAAAAATTTGGAACAAACATCAAAGTCGAAAACTACCTTGACAGCATTGTTAACGAAAATCCTAACGAAGCTAATATCTATGGTATGGAAGATGGTGAAGAGAATGTATCTGAATCCAACAATAACGCAGAGTGAATTAAAGCCTTATATGACATATGAACAGTGGTGCCATACCTTAGGAAAATACAGATGGTATCACGAGGATGGAAGCCCTAGACTTTATTATCCTCTGGCTTATGAATGGGAACGAATTTATAAAACTGCTACTGAGGATGCAGACAATTATTTTAAAACAAGAAATATCTATGACCCATCTATTTTTACATCCCAGTTTATGGCAAATGTTCCCATAAATTGGATGAAGTTTAAAACACAACTGGAAATGTTTTCCGGTACGCTGGACGGAACAAATATTGACCCAGAAATTTTTGAGGCTGGATTTGATAGAAAACTAACTTCTACAAACACGGAACAATCTACACAGGATTATAAAGAAAATTCCACCTATACACAAGATATTAACAGTGGAAGCAAAGATAATTCTACTACCAATGCAAATGCCACAACTGATCAGACGACCAGTAGTGAAGATGTTATTGGAAGCAGAGAAGATAATACAAATATTGACAGATCACAAGATACTACAACGGATACAACAGAAAACTCAAAAGGTAGAAATATTAACTACATCCAAGGTTTGCAGGCATATTCTGACAGGCTAGATAATGGAAATATTGGAGAGCTTGGAACGGACTATGCATCTAACTTTTCTGATGACATTAGAGAAGGGACAAGAAACCAAACTGAAAATCAAACCGGTACAGAAACCACAAATTTTGAGCAGGGAGAGCAGACAAACACTTCCCGTGTAGAGGGTAATAGTTCCGCTAAAAGTGAGACTACAGAAGAAAAAATAAGAGAATCTACACAGAAAATCGTTAATAACGCCGGAAATACTAACAATATGGAAAATTCTGGAAAATCAGAATACGCCCTAGAAGAAACCGTTCGGCGTATTAACTACTACGATAATCTGGCTTTCCTGAGAGAAAGATATGATCGGCTTGAAAATTTTGTACCTTTCTATTCCTATTTTGAACCGTACTTTGCCAGTGTTGAATCTTTTAACCCCGCTTGGTAAATAAAAATAGGGCCTGCAAAGGCCCTATTTTTATAGATGGTATAAGATAAACGGTATAAGAAAAAGGTTTTCGGTTATAAATATCATGGCTATTATTTCTAAAATATCAACATATTTCATTTTATTATCTTCCTTAACAATAATTATTCTTAATCTCAACAATCTTTTCAATTTCACCAGCAATACGAACTTTAGTAAATTCCATCAACTCTTGAATGTCATCTGCATAAATAATAACTTTATACCTTCTGTTCTGGTATCTAACGGTTACTTCATACATTTTATTCACCTCCTTTAGCTCTTTCTTTGTATCTGTATTATACATCTTGTATAATACTTTGTCTATTTCTATTGTG
>ULME01023510.1_pt1 | contig 14599 bp, 12 predicted proteins | sample 1951591 | NCBI WGS metagenome assembly ULME01 (sample SAMEA4835544, study PRJEB28245) | human gut metagenome | biome: gut microbiome; material: fecal sample | place: Denmark | collected 2008
CTAATTTATACTGTTCAAACTTCACTGTTTTTTCCACCGTACTCCCTGCGGAGTGTCCTCAATCACAATGCCGAGGCCTGTCAAAGCATTGCGCAGTGCGTCTGCCTGAGCATAATTCTTGGCGGCACGCGCTTTCTGGCGCAGGCTTACAACCGTTTCAATCAGCTTGTCTTCAAGCGAAGCATCTTTTTCTGCCGCAGGCTGTGCGGAAGTTTCCAGTACGCCGATAATGCCGCAGAACTCCGCAAACAGTTTTCCCATATTTTCAACCAGCTTGCCGTCCGGTTTTTCGCTGCCGGTGCTGATATGCTGATGATAAATATTAATTTCTTTTGCCAGTTCAAACATAAAGCTGATGGCAAGCGCAGTATTGAAATCATCGCTCATGGCTTCCATAAAGCCGCTGCGCAGTTCTTCCAGTTTTGCGTAAAGCGCTTTGCTGGTTTCCGTCGGGCCGCCGCTGATAAGCTGAGCCAGTTCTTTTAAATTGTCCTGTGCGGTTTTTAAACGTGCCAGGCTGCGCTGTGCTTCTTTCAGGCGCTCGTCGCTGAAATCCAGCGGGCTGCGGTAATGAGTGGAAAGAATGAAAAAGCGCAGTGTTTCCGGCTCGAAATGTTCCAGAATATCGGCAACGGTAAAGAAGTTGCCAAGCGATTTGGACATTTTTTCTTCGTTGACGGTAATAAAACCGTTATGCAGCCAGTAGCGTACAAACGGATGCACGCCGGTGCAGCCTTCGGACTGAGCAATTTCGTTTTCGTGGTGCGGGAAAATAAGGTCGCTGCCGCCGCCGTGGAAGTCAAAGCTTTCGCCAAGGTACTTCATGCTCATGGCAGAGCATTCAATATGCCAGCCCGGGCGTCCGTTGCCCCACGGGCTTTCCCAGTACGGTTCGCCGGGTTTGGCTGCTTTCCACAGCGCAAAATCAAACGGGTTATGCTTTTTGTCGTTAACGTCAACGCGGGCGCCGGCCATCATATCTTCCAGCTTGCGTCCGGAAAGTTCGCCGTAGCGGTCAAACTTTTCAACGCTGTAATATACGTCGCCGTCAAGCTCATAGGCATAGCCTTTATCAATAAGGGTCTGTACAACATTGATAATTTCCTGCATATGCTCGGAAACGCGAGGGTAAACATGCGCACGGCGCACGTTCAGCTTATCCATTACTTCAAAATAAGCGTCGATATAACGCCCGCAGATGTCGCTCCACTGCACGCCTTCCTTATTCGCCGTGTTGATGATTTTATCGTCAACATCGGTAAAATTCTGCACATGCAGAACGTCATAGCCTTCATGCTCCAAAAAACGGCGGATAACGTCCCAAGTTACAAAGGGGCGCGCATTGCCGATATGGGGATGGTTGTACGGCGTAACGCCGCAAACATACATATAGGCTTTGCCGGGATGCAGAGGCACAAATTCTTCTTTCTTTTTGGTGAGCGTATTATAAACTTTAATAGCCATAGTAATTGCTCCTTAATATAACTTAACCCCAACTTTATCAAGGCTGTTTTTAATGCGGCTTACGGTGCGTGCAAGGCCCAGAAGCGGAACCATTTCCGCAAGTTCCGGTCCGTGCTGGTTGCCGGTAAGCGCTACGCGGATAGGCATGAACACGTTTTTGCCGCCCAGTTTTGTTTCTTTCTGGATAGCCTTAAAAGTTGCCTTTACGGAAGGACCGTCCAAAACTTCCAGCTTCGGCAGTTTGTCAAACAGCAGGCGGATTACTTCCGGTACGGTTTCTGCCAAAAGCACGTTTTTGGCATCGTCATTTTCAAAATCAAAATTATCGGTAAAGTACATGGCAACATCATCCGGCACCTGTGCTGCATAGGATACATGCTGCTGCGCAGTGGCAACAACGTCTTTCAGCCATTCCAGCTTGTCGCCGTATTCTTCGCCGTTAATAAAGCCTTTTTTAATCATATGCGGTTTGGCTGCTTCGTAAAACTCGTCGCGGCTCAGTTTGCGCATGTAGTGCTGGTTAATCCAGTTCAGTTTGTCAATGTCAAATACAGCCGGGTTCTTGGCAACATGGTCCATGCTGAACTCTTTAACAAGCTCGTCCATGCTGAAAATTTCCTGTTCGCTGTTAGGCGCCCAGCCAAGAAGTGCCAGGAAGTTGTCAATGGCTTCCGGCAGATAGCCGAGCTGGCGGTACTGGTCTACGGAAGTTGCACCGTGGCGTTTGGACATTTTGGTATGGTCCTTGCCGAGAATAAGGGAAATATGACCGAAGGTAGGCTGTTCAAAGCCAAGTGCGTCATAAATAAGGCACTGGCGCGGAGTGTTGGAAAGATGTTCCTCGGCGCGGATAACATGGGTGATATGCATTAAAGAATCGTCAATAACAACGGCATAGTTATAAGTCGGGATGCCGTCGGATTTAACGATAACAAAGTCGCCGATGCCGTTGGAATCGAACACAACGTCCCCGCGTACCATGTCGCGAACTAAAATCTGTTTGTCGGCAGGCACTTTAAAACGCACGGTCGGTTTTCTGCCTTCGGCTTTATATTTTTCAATCTGTTCCGGCGTCAAATGGCGGCATTTGCCCATGTAGCGCGGCATTTTGCCTTCTGCAAGCAAAGCCTGGCGTTCCGCTTCCAGTTCTTCGTCGGTGCAGTAGCAGTAATATGCCTTGCCTTCTGCCAGCAGTTTATCGGTATATTTTTTATAAATTTCCAGGCGTTCGGTCTGGCGGTAAGGTCCGTTTTCGCCGCCTACGTCAATACCTTCGTCCCAATCCATGCCAAGCCATTTTAAAGCTGCCTTAATATTTTCTTCGCTTTCACGGCTGGAACGCTCAAGGTCGGTATCTTCAATGCGCAAAATCATTTTGCCGCCCATTTTGCGGGCAAACAGCCAGTTAAACAGTGCGCTGCGTGCGCCGCCGATATGGAAAGGCCCGGTAGGACTGGGCGCAAATCTTACTCTAACTTCATTAGCCATCAAACTCATTCCTCCAAAAAATTAATCTTTTATATTATAGCATAATCTGTTAAATGCGTCATATTTTAATCAGGCTTACGCAGGCTTCTGCGGCAATGCCTTCACCGCGCCCGGTAAAGCCCAGCTTTTCGGTTGTTGTAGCTTTTACGTTTACGGCGTCTTCGCCAAGTTCAAGCGCTGCCGCAAGGTTAGCCCGCATCTGCGGGATAAATCCGGCAAGTTTTGGCCTTTGCGCAATGATTGTTACATCGGCATTGTTTACGTGCCAACATCGCTCTTTTAAAAGCGCAATGACATGTGCCAGCAGCTCCATGCTGTCCGCACCTTTAAAGCGCTCGTCGGTATCGGGAAAATGCCTGCCGATATCGCCAAGGGCAGCCGCCCCCAAAAGGGCATCCATTAAAGCATGCACGGCAACATCAGCATCGCTGTGCCCGTCAAGGCCAAGTTCATAAGTCACTTCAACCCCGCACAAAATAAGTTTGCGGTTTTCCGTAAGGCGGTGCACATCAAAGCCCGTGCCTACCCTAAACTGCGGAACTTTTATTTCCTGCTGCATAGCCATTCCCCTGTCTGCACAAATTTTTTCTGCCAAAAGCAAATCTTCCGGCGTGGTAATTTTAATGTTTTCGTAACTTCCTTCAGCAACGGCAACTTTTACTCCCAACCGCTCCACCAGCGAAGCGTCATCAGTTACTGCCGCGCCGCGCAGGTTTTCGCTGCCGTAAGCGCGGTGCAAAAGTTCCGCCTTAAAAATCTGCGGCGTCTGCACGGCACGCAGCAGGCTGCGCTGCGGTGTACCGGCCACAAAGCCGTTTTCATCAATAAGTTTTATAGTATTTTTTACCGGCACCGCCGCTATGGCCGCCCCATATTTTACGGCAGCTTTCAAAGTGCGTTCAAACACTTCTTTGCCTGCAAACGGGCGTGCGCCGTCATGCACGGCAATAAAACCGCTGCTGCCGGTTAAGGCAAGCGCATTTTTCACGCTGTCGGTGCGTTCTGCGCCGCCCGCCACAACTGCTGTATCAAGCAGCGGAAAAAGCTCCCGGTATCTGGCAAGCATATCATTTATATCGTCAATTTCAGCTGCACCTGCGGCGATAATGGTTTTATCAGCCATGCCGGTATCGTTTATCATGCGCAGGCACTGCACCAGAAGCGGCAGCCCGCCCAGCATGGCAAACACTTTGTTTTTGCCGAGGCCAAGCCTTTTTCCCGCACCGGCGGCAGGCACAATAACCGTAAGTTTATCCATACAAATCACCTGTTAGCAACTTTGGCAAAAACCATGCGCCCGGCAGAAGTCTGCAGCACGGAAGTAACTTCCGCCATTACGGAAGAACCGATAAAGCGTCTGCCGTTATCGACGACTATCATTGTGCCGTCTTCAAAATAAGCAATAGCCTGCCCTGCTTCCTTGCCCTCACGCAGCAAAAACACGTTAATGTTTTCACCGGGCACAACCATCTGTTTAACGGCGTTGGCCAGGTCGTTAATGTTTAAAACATCAATGCCCTGAATTTCTGCCACTTTGTTCAAGTTAAAATCGTTGGTTACAATAATCCACTGTTTTTGCTGAGCCAGCTTCACCAGCTTGGCATCAACGCCTTCCAGTTCCGGATAATCGGTATCGTCAACAAAAACACGCTCCGGGTTCTCTATTTGTATTTCATGGAGCAAATCAAGCCCGCGCCTGCCCTTGCCGCGTTTTAAGCCGTCAGAAGAATCGGCCAGTGTCTGCAATTCGCGGATAACGAATTTAGGCACTATCATAAAGCCTTCCAAAAAACCTGTTTTTAAAATATCGCCAATACGGCCGTCAATAATTACGCTTGTATCAAGCAGCTTGTTGTCGCAGTAAACGCGGTCGCTGTCATAAGCGTCTTTAACGGCAGCAGGTTTAACCGCGCCTTTCAGCGACGGCAGGCTCCTGTCAAAAAAGCCCACAATATCCTGATGCTTACGCAAAGCTACCTTGGCGCCGACCATGGAAAGCACTACGCTGAAAATAAGCGGGATATACGGACCGATAATAGGCAGATGCGAAAAAGGCCCGCCCAAAAGGTTGGCCAGCACAAGGCCAATGGCAATACCGAAGGTTATTACCATGATGTCGCTTGTAGGAACACGTGCCAGCAAAATGGCAATTTTCTCCGTCCAGCTCGTCATTTTACGGATAATAACAGGCGCCAGTGCCATGCCCATACTGCCAAAAACAAAAATTCCGACACTGCCTGATACGATTGTTGTAAAAGCAATGTCGAAAAAGCCGTTGCCATAAAATTTGTAATCAAAGTAATCCGAAATATAAGGCAGTAAATATTCTGTAAGTATAAGTCCGGTAACAGCAAAAACAACGACTATTGTAATCCGCAGCACTCTGTTTAACATTTTCTCACCTCCTTCAGGGTATAATTAGGGATTATGTTTATTGTACTACAAATCAGCTGGCAAAAACAGTATAAAAAATAAAAAACACCGTTTTTATCGGTGTTTTTTATTCAAAAAATTTATCAAGCCACTTTTCGGCGTCTTTCTGGCTTTCGTTGCAAACCAGCATCATCTCGCTCACCAGTATCTGGCGCGCGTTTCCCAAAAGCCTTCGTTCTCCGGTGGACAGCTTTTTCTCGTTTTCCTGCGTCTGCAGGATATGTATAACTTCGGCAACATCAAGCACATTGCCGCTTTTCATTTTGTCAAGATACATATTAAAGCGCCGGTTCCAAGTAATGCCTTTGGCGTTAAATTCAACCGGTGTACCGAGCACTTTTTCAATGCCCGGAATTTCATCTTTGCTGATAATATGGCGCAAACCGACACGTTCCACATTTTTAAGCGGCACCATAACACGCATATCGGTAAGAAGCATTACCATAACAAGATAATCCACCGCTTCACCGGCAAGCTCATGCTGCTCTATGGCCTGCACAATACCTGCACCATGCATCGGATATACAACTTTATCTCCTACGGAAAACATCGGCGCCCCTCCTTGTACAAAATGCCAGCTTTCGCCCTAATACTCTTTTATTGTAACACCAAGGAGTAAAAATGTCAAAATTTATTTATTTTATCATAGTAGTTAATTTGTGTCAACGCTTTTGCCGCATAAAACATACAAAAAACGGGCCGTTAAGCCCGCTTTTTAAATCATTCTTTTAAGATTCCGCCAATATTGCGCCGCGCATAAATAATGCGCACAACGGTTACTTGTTTTAAATCCTCATCAACGCGGTAAAAAATAAGATAATTTTTTACCGCCATACGCCGATATTCGTATTTTAGCGGGCGAATCGGCAGGTACACAGCGTTTTTATAAGGAAAACCTGCCAAACCGTCAACTTTGCCCACAATTTCCTGCGTTAAATCCAGCGCAGCTTTTTTGTTTTGCAGCACATTACTTATATACAATGCTATTTCCGTCAAATCCCTTAAAGCTGCCGGTAAATATTCAATCTTATACATTTATGCTTCTTCAACAGCCTTTCGGATAAATTTTAACACATCTTTGGACGAATAGCGTGTCTTGTTAATTTCCGCTTCCTGTTCCGACGCTTTAAGTTTATGGTAAACTTCGCTTTCCAGCTGCAAATTTTCGTAAGCTTCCATACTTAAAACAACCATATCGCCAAAACCGTTTTTTGTTAAAAACACCGGCTGCTTTTTCTCATGCACTATTTTAGAAATTTCCGCAAAATTATTCCGTAAATCCGATACCGGACGAATCATATTCATAACATCACCGCCTTTAGTTTTATTTTAGCATAATTGCGCTAATTTTTTCAAGCTATAACGGCATACAAAAAACGGGCCGTTAAGCCCGCTTTTTTAATTAAAAATTGCATTAAGCGCTTCTTCAAGCGTCGCCGCCTGAACAATGCCCGATGTTTTCTGCTCCATATTAAGTTTGCCTTTCGGCACTACAAATTTTGTAAAGCCAAGGTTTGCGGCATCGCGTATGCGCCGCTCCGTACCGGAAACGCGGCGTATTTCGCCTGTAAGCCCCACTTCGCCCACCGCCAGCACACCGTGCGGCACGGGCTTGTTGCGGTAGCTCGATACCAGAGCTGCTGCCGCGGCAAGGTCTGCCGAAGGCTCAGTAATTTTCATGCCGCCAACAACGTTTAAATAAGCATCAAAATTGCCAAAATCCATGCCCAGCCGCCGCTCCAAAATAGCCAGCAGCATATTTACGCGGTTGTAATCAAACCCTACGGCCGTACGCCGAGGCATGCCGTAAGGCGTTTTGGCAACCAAAGCCTGCACTTCAACCATAATCGGCCGGTTGCCTTCCATACAGGCGCAAACCACGCTGCCCGGCGCGTTTTCGGCACGGTTTTCCAAAAACAGCCCGGCAGGATTGGCAACTTCTTTTAAGCCGCCTGTTTCCATAGAAAATATCCCGCTTTCGCTGGTAGAACCAAAACGGTTTTTCAGCGCGCGCAAAACGCGGAAGGAATATGACCTGTCGCCTTCAAACTGCAGCACCACGTCAACCATATGCTCCAAAAGGCGCGGCCCGGCAATATTGCCGTCCTTGGTAACGTGCCCGATGATAATAACGGCAATGCCGGTTGCTTTGGCAAAACGCAGCAGCTTGGCAGTACATTCGCGCACCTGCCCCACGCTGCCTGCCGCCGTTTGCAGTTCAGGGTTATACATAGTCTGAATGGAATCTATAACAAGTATCTGCGGCTGTACCTCTTTGGCCTGCAAAAGCACGGCGTCAAGGTCGGTCGCGGTCATCACCAGCAGTGCCGTACCCGGTTTGCCCAGCCTGCGCGCACGCATAGCGGTCTGTGCTTCCGATTCTTCACCCGACACATATAAAACTTTAATGCCCCCGGCGCTGAAGCGGATACCGGCATCCAAAAGCATGGTTGATTTGCCTATGCCCGGGTCGCCGCCCAAAAGCACCAGGCTGCCGGGCACAAGCCCGCCGCCGAGCACCCTGTCAAATTCGTTAATGCCTGTTTTAAGGCGCTCAACTTCCGTAAGCATTACTTTGTCAAGCGTTTTGGGCTTGGGTGCTTCTTTCGGCATTAAAAAGCTTTGCTGCGGGCCGGAAGCAGGCGTTTCCAGTTCTTCTGCCAGGCTGTCCCACGTGCCGCATTCTGGGCAGCGCCCCATCCATTTGGCCGTGGTATAACCGCAGTTCTGGCACACAAATTTAGTTTTGGTTTTGGCCATTATTTACCTCCGCCGGATGTATTTCTTCGTGCGTTAACACCACTTCAACTTTTTTAGGCGTAAAAACAATGTTTCCGCTTTCGCCGACGCTTGCGCAAATGGTATCGCCCGCTTTAAACATACCCGCCAAGTACAAATCGCTTACGGGGTCCTCCAGCATCTTGCGTACGGCACGGCGCAAAGGCCTTGCGCCATAACGCGTATCGCTGCCTTCTTTTACCAAAAGCTCCCTTGCTTCCTGCGAAACCTCCAGTGTCAGCCCGTTTTCGGCAAGTTTGGCGCGCAAATCGCGCAGCATATTTTTAATTATTTCAACAAGTTCGTCATAATGCAGGGAATCGAAAACCGTAATCTCGTCAATTCTGTTTAAAAATTCCGGACGGAACACATTTTTAATTTCCGCCAGCACTTTATTTTTGCGGTCTTTATCCTCCTGCGCTTCGCCAAGCGTAAAGCCCAGCGGTTTGGTATCGGCAAGCATCCGCGCACCGGCGTTGCTCGTCATAATAATCACGCAGTTGCGGAAATCGGTTGTACGCCCCTGCCCGTCGGTAAGACGCCCGTCCTCCATAATCTGCAAAAGCAGGTTGAATACATCCGGGTGCGCCTTTTCAATTTCGTCAAGCAAAATAATGGAATACGGCCTTCTGCGCACGGCGTCCGTAAGCTGGCCGCCTTCTTCATAGCCAACATAACCCGGAGGCGCGCCCACAAGGCGGGATGCCGTATGTTTTTCCATGTATTCGGACATATCAAAACGGATAAGCGCACGCTCGTCGCCAAACATATTTTCTGCCAGCGCTTTGGCAAGTTCCGTTTTGCCTACGCCGGTCGGACCAAGAAAGAGGAACGAACCAACCGGCCTGTTTTTATCCTTAAACCCGGCACGCGCGCGGCGGATGGCTTTGGATACAGCTTCTACAGCTTCGCTCTGCCCGATAACACGCTTGTGCAAATCGTCCTCCATATGCAGCAGGCGTTCCGATTCTGTCTGCGTAAGTTTTTGCAGCGGAATGTTAAGCCACTGGGAAATAACCGCGGCAATGTCCTCCTCGGTAACTTCCGGCTGTTTGCCTATCGCACGGTCATAATTGCTTTTTTCATAGGTAAGCCCCATTTCAAGTATGGCTTCCTTATCGCGCAGCTGCGCTGCCAATTCATACTGCTGGCGCGAAATTGCCGAAGCCTTTTCCTTGCGTACCTGTGCAAGCTCGCGTTCTTTTTCCTGCACGGGTATGGAAAGTTTATAGTTTTGCAGTTTTACTTTTGCGCAGGCCTCGTCCATCAGGTCAATGGCTTTGTCCGGCAGGTTGCGGTCGGTAATATAGCGGGTGGTAAGCTTTACCGCCGCTTCCAGCGCCGCATCGGTAACATGCAGTTTATGGAATTCTTCATATTTTTCGCGCAGGCCTTTTAAAATCGACAGTGCCGCATCAGCATCCGGCGCAGCAACCACAACCGGCTGGAACCTGCGTTCCAATGCCGCGTCTTTTTCAATATGCTTGCGGTACTCGCTGAGCGTTGTAGCACCAACAACCTGCAATTCGCCCCTTGCAAGGGCAGGTTTTATAATATTGGCCGCATCTGTGCCGCCTTCCCCTGCGCCCGCGCCGATAATGGTATGCAGTTCGTCTATAAAAAGAATTATATCCTTGTTTTCTTTAATGGTTTCCAGAATATCCTTCAGGCGTTCTTCAAAATCGCCCCTGTATTTGGCACCGGCCACAAGATACCCGATTTCCAGTGAAAAAACGGTTTTGCTGCGCAAAAGTTCCGGCACCTTGCCGTCAACAATGCGCTGTGCCAGGCCTTCTGCCACGCTTGTTTTGCCTACACCGGCTTCACCGATTAAAACTGGGTTATTCTTGGTGCGGCGGCACAAAATCTGTATAACTCTTTCAATTTCGTTTTCTCTGCCGATTACAGGGTCAATTTTCCCAGCTGCCGCCAGTTCGTTCAAATTGCGTCCAAATTCGTTTAAAACCTCAAGCGATGCTTCTTCCGGCATATCTTCGTAATAAGGCTGCTCCGGCTCCTCAAAGCCGGGCACGGAAGGCTGATGCTCGCGGATGGAGCGGATAATCTGCCATACCTGCTCGGCAGTGATGTTAAACTTGCGCAGCACATTGCCGCCCATGCCCTTGTACTCACACAGAATGCCCATCAGCAAATGCTCCGAGCCTACCTGCGGCGATTTCAAGGCCAGTGCGGTTTCGGCGGCAATTTCAAGCACGCGTTTGGCACGCGGCGTATAGCCAATGATAATTTGCAAATTGCCCGCCGGGTCCATGGATTTTTCCACTTCTTCCGCCACGGCAACAGGGTTAATGCCCAGCTTTTCAAGCACCCTTACACCGTAACAGTCTTTTTCGTTTAAAAGCGCCAGCAGCAAATGCTCCGTACCGAGGTGGTCATGCCCGCGGTCCAGCGCACTGCGCATGGCATTTTCCAAAATGGATGCCATCCGTTTGGTAAAACGGCGTTCCTGCGGTTTGGCCTGCTCACAGCCAAAAAATAATGTTTCAAGCAAATTGCGCGGGTCAACAGCGCGCCCGCCGCCGCTAACAGCGTACGGCATCAGCTTTTCGGCGCAGTCCGCGCACAGCCACTTGTCAATCTGTTTATTATTTACCATGCACACTACGTGCACAACGGCCTCTTTTTTGCCGCATTTCTGGCATAACATATCTGTCACCTCACCTGCATCATCTTACTTATGGCATTCTGTAATACAGTTATTTTTTTCTTTTCATCCGCATTTATAATTTCAAGCATATATTTTAAAAGAGCATATTCGCGGGCCGTAACCATGCCGCGGTGCGCCCAGTGCTCCAAAAGAGCCTGCGCAGTTTCCCGGCGTTTGGCTTCCTTGTTGGGCGGCGTAACCCGCACAATACGTACAAAGCCGCCGCTGCCGCGGCGCGATTCTACCAGATAACCTTTTTCCGGCGTAAAGCGCGTACTTATAACATAGCTTATCTGCGACGGAGCGCACGATAATTTATCGGCCAGTTCATTGCGCTGCACCAGCACAGTGTCCTCACTGTCCTCCAGCAACTGGCGGATAATAAAATTTTCTATTGCATCAGCAAGATTTCTCATATCTGATTACCCCATAAATTTAGATGTATTGTTTTACACTTATTATATTTGACTTTTCGACTTTTGGCAAGGCATAAATAAAAAACAGCGATGAAATTTTTGTAAATTCCACCGCTGCTACTATTTAAAAATTACAGATTTTTTGCAAACTCATAGGCAAACTGCCGTGCTGCTTCTGTTTCATCAACGCAGGCACGCCATTTGCAGTTAAAGCCGGGCTGCAAATCGAACCCACCTGCCGTAAGCATGGCTTCCATATCTTTCTGCGCACCGCCTGCCCATCCGCAGGTGCCAAAAGCTGCCGCTTTTTTGCTTTTAGGCTGCAAGCCTTTTAAATAAACCAGCATACCGCCGATTGTCGGCATCATGCCGCTGTTTAAAGTCGGTGAACCTACAAGCAGGCCGCCCGCTTCAAACAATTCTGCCGCCACAGTGCTGCACGGGGTTCTGTCCATACGCATCAGCTGCACTTTTACACCGGCAGCGGCAGCGCCTTCAACCATAGCGCGTGCCAGCGCTTCCGTGCCGCCCCACATGGTATCGTAGGCAATAACTACGCTTTTGCCGTTAACGCCAGTTCCCCAGGCTGCATATTTTTCAAGAATCTGCGCAATTTTACTGCGCCAGATAACGCCGTGCGCCGGAGCAATCATTTTAATATCAAGCGCAGAGGCTTTTTTAAGCGCACCGCCGATTAAACGCGCATACGGCCACAAAATATTGGCAAAATATTTTTTCGCTTCATAGAATAAAACATATTCGTCAACTTCGTCATCAAAGCGTTTGGAAGAAGCATAATGCTGGCCAAAAGCATCGTTGCTGAACAGAATGCCGTCCTGCGGGCAGTAAGTTACCATATTGTCGGGCCAGTGCAGCATCGGCATAGGCACAAAAGTCAGTTCACGGCTGCCGAGGCTTATTTTATCGCCTTCCTTAACAACCATAAAGTCAAAGCCGTCACCGTAATGGCGCAAAGCCTCGTTTTTGCCCTGCATGGTAATAATAAATTTAGCATTTGGAGCCGCTTTTAAAACCTCCGGCAGCGCACCAGCATGGTCAGGTTCAACATGGTTTACTACTACGTAATCTATTTTGGCAGGGTCAGCAACACGGCGGATTTTCTCCAAAAGTTCATCTGCATAGCAGGCCTTAACTGTATCAATAAGGCAGATTTTTTCATCAACAATTAAATAACTGTTGTATGAAGCGCCGCGCTCGGTTTTATATCCGTGAAAATCCCTCACAATCCAGTCCGTTGCACCCACATCATAAATACCGGGCGCTATTTCCATTGGCATCATTGGTTGTACCTCCTTTTGTACTCATCATAAAACAAATTAAAGATAGCCGAAAGATAATTTTTTCAAGTTTTTATCTAAAAACAGCCCTGCCTGATGGAAGCTGTTTAAAGTGCTTCTGTGCCCGATGCTGATAACCGTTGTCTGCGGCATTTCGGCAGAAATTAAAGTGTACATGGCTTTTTCCGTAGCCTCGTCAAGAGCAGAGGTTGCTTCATCCAGAAACAGCCAGTCCGGCTTATAAATAAGCGCACGCGCAAAAGCCACGCGCTGCTGTTCGCCGCCGCTTAAAACATGCGCCCAGTCTGCTTCAACATATAAATTTTCTGCTAAATAGCCGATACTGCATTTTGCAAGCACGTTTTTCAGTTCTTCATCACTGCACTCATGCCCGCCGGGGTACAACAGCGCCTCGCGCAGAGTGCCGAGCGGCAGATAAGGTTTCTGCGGAATAAACATAGTGTTTTCTGCTTCCGGCATGGCAAGCCTGCCTTTTACATAGGGCCAGATACCTGCCAGTACGCGCAGCAAAGTACTTTTGCCGCTGCCGCTTGGCCCTTTGATTAAAATATTTTCGCCGCGGCGCAGGTTAAATTCCGCACCGTCAATCAAAACATGCCCGTCCGGCAGCGTTATATCAAGCTGTCTGGCTGCAATGCCGCCATCTGATAACTCACGCTGCAAATCCGGCTGCAATTTTTCCTGCTTAACTTCGTGCATGTGCAGCCCAAAGCCGGTAAGACGGTTAACAACAGACTGCCATTCGGCAATGGAAGCGTACATATCAACAAAATACGAAAGCGATTCCTGTACTTTACCAAAGGCGTTGCTTACCTGCATCAGCCCGCCCAGCGTAATCTGGTGCGCCAGATAGCGCGGCATGGCCACAACCATCGGAAAAATAATGGCTATCTGCGAATAACCGGAATTAATCCAGATAAGCTGTTTGCGTTTTTGAATAATTTTCCAGAAGTTGTCCAAAAGCAGCGCAAAACGCTTTTTAAAAATGCTGCCCTCACGCCCTTCGCCGCTGTAAAAAGCAATGCTCTCGGCGTTTTCGCGCATACGCATCATGCTGAAACGGAAATCAGCCTCGTAACGCTGCTGCACAAAATTAAGCCCAACCAGCTTTTTGCCGGCAACATGCGTTACCCAGGTGCCAAGCGCCGAATAAATAAGCGCAACCCACACCATATAGCCTTCGATATGGAAGCTGTGCCCCCAAAGCGTAAAATCGAGCGGCCCGGAAATATTATACAAAACAAATACGAAGGATACAAAAGTGCATACCGCCTTTAAAACGCCGATACTGAAAGTCAACGTCATTTCCACAAACAGGCGCACATCTTCACTGATACGCTGGTCAGGGTTATCGGTATCGGCGCCGAAAACCTGCAGGCGGTAATAAGTTTTATTACGCAGCCATTCGTCAATGTAACGGTCTGTAAGCCAGCGGCGCCAGTTAATTATAAGCACCTGCTGCAAATAAAACGAATATACCATTAAAATAATGTACAGCGCGGCCAGCCACGAAAAATGTATCAGTTCATCAAAAATTTTCTCGGTGTCGTAATTTTGCAGCGCTTCATAAAATACGTTAAACCAGTCGTTAATTAAAACAATTACATATACAACCGCCAGTGTAAGCGCAATTATTACCGCCAGCAGGGCAAATGCCTTCAAGCGTTCTTCCGACTGCCAGTAGCTTTTGGTTAAAAACCACACATTGCGCAGAAAGCGGCTTTGTTCTTTTAACCTGTTCAAGCAAATTCCCCTCTATTTCAAAATAGTTTGTTTACTCTAACTATTATACAACACAAATTTAAAAATTCCTGCTATAAAAAATGCCCCGCCGTCAAGCAGGGCATTTTTCACTAATTATTTACTTTTATCAGGCTTCTTCTTTCTTCTTTTTGCTGAAGAATTTTTCTACAACTACAAAGCATACCGGAATCAGGAAGATACCGAACAGCGTGTTAAAGGTCATGCCGGCAACTACGGCGTTACCCATGGATACACGCGCGCCTGCGCCCGGGCCGGTTGCAACAGCCAGC
>ULME01019671.1_pt1 | contig 14517 bp, 10 predicted proteins | sample 1951591 | NCBI WGS metagenome assembly ULME01 (sample SAMEA4835544, study PRJEB28245) | human gut metagenome | biome: gut microbiome; material: fecal sample | place: Denmark | collected 2008
ACAATGAGCTTAGAAAGTTTAACCCTGAATTAGCAGAGAGAGAAATGCTTGTTGCCGGTAATAAGTGTGATATGGCAACAGATGAACAGATTGATGATTTTAGAAAGTTTGTAGAGAATCAAGGCTATTCTTTCTTCCCAATTATGGCAGAAATTCATTACGGTGTAGATGCATTAATGAACAAAACCCTTGAAACATTAAGCAAACTACCTCCAATTCGTGAATTTGAAGCAGAACCTGCTCCAATTATCCCGGCAGAAGAAATCAATCCTCATGAAGTTAAAATCACAGTTCAGGATGATGTATACTTTGTTGAAGGTGAGTGGCTACTTCAGGTTATGAAGTCAGTTAACTTTGATGATTATGAAAGTATGAACTATTTTCAGAGAGTTCTTACAAATGGTGGAGTTATTGATGCACTTAGAAAAGCCGGTATTAGCGAAGGTGATACAGTTTCTATTTATGACCTTGAATTTGACTTTGTAGAATAAGGTAGCATATGAACTTAGAAAATAATAACCCAAAGCTGATTTCACCGTTAATATTGGCATTTGTAGGTGATGGTGTCTATGATTTACTTGTTAGAAAGTACCTTGTTAACCAACACGACCTACATGTCGGTGAATTAAATAAAATGAAAGTTAAGTTTGTAAACTGCAAAAGCCAAGCTGAGTTTGCAAAGATGCTAATGCCTTTTTTAACAGAGGAAGAGCTTTCTATTTATAAGCGTGGGAGAAACGCTTCTCCTAAATGTACACCAAAGCATGGCACAGTAGGGGATTATCACAGTGCAACAGGTTTTGAGGCACTATTCGGTTTTTTATATTTAAAGGGCGAAACTGATAGAATAGAAACTCTTTTCAATAAAATAGTAGAAAGCAGAGAAATTACAGAATAACAAAAAATATCTCATATTTTCTATTGACAATTTGAAATATTTTGTTATAATAATCTAGTGTGTGAATTAGTACACAATCCTTGCGTGTAGGAAATACACGCCAATATGTCCAGAAGGAGGTGCAGATAAATGGCAGAAATTACAGCTAAGTACGAAACAGTTATGGTACTTTCTATGAAATTAGGTGAAGAAGGTATCCAGAGCACAATCGCTAAGTTTAAGGATCTTGTTGAAAAGCATGCCACACTGCAGGAAGTTGATGAATGGGGTAAGCGTAAGCTTGCATACCTAATCAACAAAGAAGCAGAAGGCTACTATGTTCTAATCAACTTTGAATCAAATGCAGAGTTCCCAGCAGAACTAGACAGAATCTACAAGATTACTGATGGCGTTCTACGCTCAATGATCATTAAGAAGGAAGACTAATCGAATAATCAAGAAGTAGGCTTTATAAGCTGAATGTGAAAGGATGTAAGTTATGTTAAACAGAGTTATTTTAATGGGTAGAATTACTCAGGAATTGGAATTAAAGACAACAGCAAGTGGTATTTCTGTAACATCATTTTCTATCGCAGTAGATAGAAATTATGTAAAGCAAGGCGAACAGCGCCAGACAGACTTTATTAATATTGTATGTTGGCGTCAACAGGCTGAGTTTGTTTGTCGTTATTTTGGCAAAGGCTCAATGATTGCCATTGAAGGTCAGCTTCAGTCAAGAACTTACCAAGCAAAAGATGGCACAAACCGTTATGTAACAGAAGTAGTTGCTGATAATGTTTCATTTACAGGCGAAAGAAGAGAACAAAACAATAACGGTTATGGTAACAACAACGGTTATAACAATAATAATGGTTACGGTAACTATAACCAAGCTCCTCAGCAGTCTTACAATCAAGCTCCTGTTCAGCAACAACAACCGGCATCTTATTCAAACGGTACTTCTTCAGATTTTGAAGAAATGCCACTTGATGACGATTTACCATTCTAATTAGTATTTTACTAAAACCTAATTTTATAAAGGAGATTAACTACAATGGCAGATAGACCAAACCGTGGCAGAAAGTCACGCAGAAAAGTTTGTGGCTTTTGCGTAGATAAGGTAGAAAAGATTGACTACAAAGACATCGCAAGACTTCGTCGTTATATGTCTGAAAGAGCTAAGATTCTTCCTAGAAGAGTTACAGGCACATGTGCAGCTCACCAGAGAGAACTAACAGTAGCAATCAAGAGAGCAAGACAGATCGCTCTTCTTCCTTACACAAGCGACTGATTATAAATTATTTTGCGACCTCATTATGGGGTCGCTTTTTTTATTGTTATTCTTGACTAACTAAGCTCATCATTGTATAATATCAATGAAAAGAGTTTATACAAATAAAACAATTATATGCAAAATTTTATATAATGTATTTATATGAAAAGGAGTATTGTATGCGAGGAGTAAAAACATCAAAGTCAAGAATAAGAAAGCAGATTTTCACCGAAATTGCAAAACTTGCTTTTGAAGGTTGGGATGCTGACAAATTCCAGAGACTACCTTACAAAATTATCAAAGGTGAAATTGCCCACTATAGAGATAGTGTTTTTGTAGAAAGAGCAGTAGTAGGGGAAAGGCTAAGAGCAGCAATGGGTTTTCCCCTAAGAGATTATAACGAATTTTCACCGATAACAGAGGGTATTGAGGAAGAACTTTTTAATGATAAGTACTATGAGCCACCTCTAATTGATATTATTAAGTTTGCTTGTAATAAGTGTGCTGAAAACAGAGTGTTTGTTACAAATGCTTGTCAAAATTGTCTTGAACACCCTTGTGTAGAGATTTGCCCTAAAAAAGCAGTTTCTATTGTTGATGGTCAGTCACATATTGATGAAGATAAATGCATAAAATGTGGTAGATGTGTTAATGTTTGTGAGTACCATGCAATAGTTCGCCACGAAAGACCTTGCGCTAAAGTTTGTGGTATGAAAGCTATTAAGTCCGATGAATATGGTAGAGCAGAAATCGACCATGATAAATGTGTATCTTGTGGTATGTGCCTAGTTAATTGCCCCTTTGGTGCAATTATTGACAAGAGTCAGATTTTCCAGACTATCTCTGCATTAAAGAGTGATACACCTGTTTATGCTGCAATTGCACCGGCTTTTTCAGGTCAGTTTGGCAATGTAACACAAGGTCAAATCCGTAACGCTTTCAAAGCATTGGGATTTACTGATGTAGTAGAAGTTGCAATTGGTGCTGACCTTTGTACAATTGAAGAGGCTAATGACTTTATTAAAGAAGTACCGGAAAAACAACCATTTATGGCAACATCATGTTGTCCTGCTTGGTCAGTTATGGCGAAAAAGTTATTCCCTGATTTTGCACCATATATTTCAATGGCACTAACTCCAATGGTGCTAACCGGTAGATTAATCAAGAAAAAATACCCTGATTGCAAGGTTGTTTTTGTTGGTCCTTGTGCTGCTAAAAAGCTAGAAGCTAGAAGAAAGTCAATCCGTAGTGATGTTGATTTTGTACTTACATTTGAAGAATTTAGTGCAATTCTTGATGCAAAAGGAATTGATATTTCTAAATGTGAAGACGGCGAACCATTTAAAGAAGGCAGTGGAGATGGCAACGGCTTTGCAGTAAGTGGTGGTGTAGCAAAAGCAGTTGAAAATATTATTAAAGAGATTGACCCTAATCGGGAAGTCTTAACTGCTAGGGCAGAGGGACTGCCTGAATGTCGCAAAATGCTTCAAATTGCCAAAGCAGGTAAGTATGACGGTTACCTACTAGAGGGTATGGGCTGTCCTGGTGGTTGTGTTGCAGGTGCCGGTACAATTGCACCGGTTAACAAAACCACTCAAGCAGTTAATAAAAAGGTGAAAGACTCGGAACACCTGACACCTTCAATGTCAAAATATAAGGAGTATTTGCCACTTCTTGAAGAAAATTGATTTACAACATTGTAACAAACAGATATTATATATGTAAAATGTTATACAAGGTAACTAATAACTAAGTCAATTATTTTAATGAATTGCACAAATTTTATTAATTTGCTGATAAAACCTTGAATATTTCAGTGCTTAGTGATATATTTATAAAGTGCAACAATTGTGTTTAGTTGTGTATCTACAGAATTATCGTCCAATATATTGATTTTTGTATCTAAATATGTTACAATAATCTTAGTTATTTTCGGTAGGCGTAGAGGAGGATAAGTATGAAAAAAGTTTATGAAACTCCAACAATAGAATATGATGATTTTGAACTTGATTCACTTGTATGCGCAAACCTCTATGGATCAAACCATAATAAAAGAAGTACGGAGTTTTATGCCATTGGTGGAGGTACCGGCTTGTCAAGTTCAGATGAAAGAACAATGAAAGATGCCTACGGTTCCTTCGATAATTTGGGTTGACAGTGGTATAGTTTATCAGTATTTTTGCAGACCTCTTATGAGGTCTGTTTTTTTATATTTACCACTCTTTGTGCAATATGTATAAAAATATTTCTATGTTAGTTATTATAATTCTATAAAATAATTAAGCTTAGTAAACATATACAAATCAAAGATATTTTGCGAAAACAGTTGATTTTACTGTATAAAAATGTTATTATGATAATAAATAATTGTGGGTTTTTGCACCCTTTTTTCGGTTGTAAACTATTGATGGTCAGACAGTAGAATCGTAATAAATAAGCAAATATTCACAACTTCTTATGCAATTATTTGTAATGGAGGTATAAAAAATGAAAGAAAAAATAAAACGCATCAGTTCTAGCACTTGGGCGTTACTACTTGCCTTAATGATGGTAGTTTCTTCTTTTTCAGTTCTCGCTGCTACAACTAATGTGAACAAGACCGGTGCTAGTTTAAATTCCGGTGAAACTATCTATCTTAAGCCGAATAGTTTGTGGTTAAGTGATAACGCCAAGTTTGGTCTTTATGTTTGGAATGACAATCAGACTGGTCACTGGGTTATTATGAATGATGACGATAGAGATGGTTATTATTCTGCCAGCGTTCCTTCCGGTGGACCATATGCTAAGGTTATCTTCTTGAGATTAAAAGATACTACATCTGAACTATCAGGTGAAGATTGGCCTTCTTCTTACATTTGGAACCAAACTGCTGACTTGATTAGAGAAGACGGTAAAAACTGCTATGCTGTTACTGAAGGTACATGGGATAAAGGTGGCGGTACTTGGTCAACATATTCAGCATCTAAAGGCCCGGTAGCTACTTCAGTATCCCTATCATCTAATGCAACTGATGGCAAGATTACTCAAGGTAATGATTTAATACTAACTGCAAAAGCTACAGGCAAAGTTGATGGTGATGTTACTTATACATTCTATAATGGTAACACAAAAGTCGGTGATGAACAGACTATACCTGAAAGTACTGCAACTACTACTGTTAGTGGTCTATCAGCTGGTGACTATACATTTACTGTAAAGGTTACTAAAGATGGTTATACTAGTGTTACAAATACTGTTCAGGTTAAAGTAGTTGCTCCAGCAAAGGAAATGTACCTATACGGTGACTTTGATTACACAGAAGCTCATAAGTGGAACGTTGGCTTTAAAGATTATAAGTTTGAATATGTCAATGGTAAGTATGTTCTAAAGAATGTTCCTTTTACAGGTAGTTTTGATGGTAACGAACATGATTATGCTTTCTTTAGAATTTATGTAAGCGATGATGAACAGTATTCATCAACTACCGAAGCAGACCAAGAATTAAATAATGGTGTAACTGCAAATATTAGAAAATATAAAGACAAAGCTCTAAAATTCAAAGTTCCTACAAGTAAGAGAGTAAATATTGAATTTGACCTTTCAGATGAAAAAAATCCTTTAATTACAGTTACTGCTGTTTGTGAAGAACATAATGTAACTGCTAAGTATCAGACAACTGAGGATGGCGTTACATATGAAGATAAAGATTCCAATAAGGATATTGTAACTGTTGATGGTGAAGTAACATCAACTACTTCTTCCGGTACGGTTGTTGCAAAAGATACTATCACAATCGGTAGCTCAACATATGTTTTTGCAGGTTGGAAATCTGAAAATGGTAGTTTTACTGATGCAACTAAGGCATCAACAACATTCTCTCCATCAGCTGACGCAGATGTATATGCTCAGTATAAGAAACAATATACTGTTTCAGCATCAACAACCGGTGGTAACGGTACAATCAATGTTGAAAAAGACAAATACCTAGCCGGTGATACAGTTACAATTAATATTAATCCAAATTCCGGTTATCAATTAAAATCACTTATGAGAACTACAGGTACATCAGGTGAAACAACAGATGTAAAAGCCGGTGTATCTAACAACAAATATGTAGTTCCTAAAATTTCCTCAAATGAAAAATTTGTAGCCGAATTTGAGAACAATCCACTTGATTATTCAAAGTATAGATTAGGTGGTCACTTCGATAATTCTGAGAAGTGGTCTTATGCTAGTGGTATTGAATTTGACAAAAACGGTAAAGCAACATTTACAGTTACTAACACATCTTCCGGTAGTGGTCAATTCTTAATCTATGATTCTTCTGGTGTTGCATATGGTTCTAACGTTCAAAACGGTCAAGTAGTTGATTATACAACAACATATACTACTACTAAAGGTAATGGCTATGTTTATTATGTACAGTATGCCGGTACTTATGTTGTAGAAATTGTTAATATTGATTCTAACGGTGTTCCAAAGTTTAAAGTTACTAAAGTTACTAATGATGATACAAATTCAAATTATCAGCTATATATTTCAAAAGGTAAAAATGCAGTAGGTACATTGTTAGGTAACTTCACTAAGGCTAAAGATGGTACTACTTATCAGTACATTATAACTGTTGATGCGGGTACTCATTACTTCTACATCAAAGATTCTTTAAATACAGACTCTAATGTACAGTATAGTCAAGGTGGAGAAAATCGTGAACTTGGTACACCATATCTGATGAATAAAAGGAATAATGTTGAGAATATTCAATATAAGCTATCTGCCGGTTCTTATAAAGTAACATATTCTGACATTAATGATAATGGCGAAGGTCAATTCAAAATTGTCTCTCTATCTAAGCCTCTAGCTGAAAGTGTTGATCTTTCTCCAAGTACAACTGCCGTAAAGACTAACAATAACGTTACTCTAACAGCAAAAATCAATAATAAGCGTGTTGAAGATGGTGCGTACTATACTTATACTTTCTATGATGGAGAGGGTAACAAAGTAGGAGAAAAAGAGACAACAGAGCTTACTGCTTCTTGCGAAACAACAAGCAGTACAGAAGGTGTGGTTTCTTATAAGGTAGTTGTTTCTACAAAAGCAACATATACTGATCCTGATTACCCTACTGTAAATCTAACTTATACAGATATATCTAGTAAAACTATTCAAGTTGACTATCGTGAAAAAATTCTTTATATTGCTAAAGTTAATAACGATGGCACACTGGGTGAACTTCATCAGCTAGCAGCAGATTCATTTAAACCTGCTGATGGTGTTAAATCTGTTACTATCGCAGTATTTACAGATAAAACAATTTCTGATGAAACAGTTTGTAACTTAACTGTTTCTGAAAGCAAAAATAAATATACAACTATCACAAGTAGTACAATTGATACTGATGATGTTGCAGGTATTCCAACTTATACAATTAATTGTAATGAAGGTGCTTCATCACCAACTATTTACGTTGTTGATGACAATATTTATGCAGTAGCTACTTTTGATATGGGTGCGACAAATACTTTTGGTAATACTAATACAGTTGATTATTACTTTGCTGAACCTACAGATAAAGATGGTACCGGTATTTCAAATCCAACTACTGGTGATGGTCTAAGAATTTACTATTGGAACAACTCTGTTGCAGACAAAAATGGTTACGCTGACGTTACAACTAAAGTTGACCAATACGGTAAAGATTCCGGTTCTAATACAATTACCGTAAATATGGGTGACTTGTATAGTTCCGGTGTTAAAGGTTCAAAGACATTTAATGTTTACAAGGTGTCTCTGCCTGTATGGGCAACATCATTTAAATTTGTAAGTAGTGGTAAAACTGAAATTAAGACATTTAGTACATTTGTACCGAATGCAGCCGGTGACGCTTCAATCGGTCTAAACCCTAACAGAATTTATTTGTTATACAAAAATGGTCCTTCTTACTATTCTCGTGGTGTTGTTCTTGATAGTTCATTCTGGACAAAAACTTCAAGTGAGAACAATGATGTTCCTACAAAGAACTTTAAGGCAAATGCAGTTAATTATAATACACAATATGATAAAGGTGGTAATGTTACAAACACATTTAACACTAATTTAAATGCTTTGTATGATACTGCTTATGCTAACCCTCTATTCTTTGGTTATGTTGACCCTAAAACAACAGAAGTTGCAGGAAACCAAAACTTTAGAATTCAGGATAACTTGGCCATGCGTTGGGATGATAAACAAGCTTATTATGCTTCAGTTCAAGGTTTGGCAGGAAATACACTTTCTTCTACAAGCAAAAATGAAAATGGTTGTGGTTATCTGCTGACTGCTGACGGTTCAGGCAATATGCCATTGTTTGATTATGATAAATTAAAGTTAGAGAGTAATTCCAATGTTGCATCAAATGTTTATGAAGACTTGAACTTCCCATTTAACGAATCAACATTTAATGGTATCACAACCTACTCCTATGATTCATTTACTGATAAGAACAGAGTAATTGATGTTGATGGCGATTTCAAGGTAGATACATATTCAAACGCTACTGTCGGTAATGATAAGGGTGTTGGTTTCTTCCCATTTGATAATTCTGATAGTACTAAGAATGCTAATAAATACGGTTTTGGTACTGAATTTGATATTGACTTCTATATGTCAGAAACAGGTACATTAACTGCTGCTGATGGTACACAAAAAGACATTACATTTAACTTCTCCGGTGACGATGATGTTTGGGTATATGTTGATGGTGTATTGGTTCTTGACCTTGGTGGTGCTCATAAGGTTTCATCCGGTTCAATCAACTTCTCAACAATGGAAGTTATTTATAAGGCTGCTGTTGATTCATCAGATAACATTAATAACCGTACTGCTGACCCTAAGACAGACGATAAATATGCTACTGACGAAAAATATGTTACAACCGTTGACCTAGCAAAAATATTCAAGGCTAACGGTGCAGAATTTAACAACAAAAACTCTTCCAAGAAACATACTCTTCAGATGTTCTATATGGAAAGAGGTAGCTTTGATTCTAACTGTTCAATCAGCTTTAACTTACCTCAGAACACAGGTCTTCTTGTTCGTAACGATGTAAACTTTGATTCAGTTAACCCTGGCCTAAAGGATGCCACTATGGGTATTGCTAACAAAGATTACTTTAGCTATATGATTGAAAATAAATATGCCAGTGATGCTGAATTTAATACACTAAAAGGAAAGTATGGCACTCTTCCTAACAAGACTACATCCGATATTATAAAAAACAACGGTAACTTTACATTTGGTACTTCTAATCCACTATATCCTATTGTAACTACGGACAACATTATCCGTAGAGTAGTTAACGGTACAACCTACTATTTGGCTGTTAAGAATGATAGTGGTGACTCATGTCAATCTTATTGGTCTACGCTTTTGGAAGATGCTTATACAGGATTACCTTCTATTAACTTTAGTTTACCGGATGATTTTGCAAAATTGGAAAATTCTACTGATGAAAACAATTCAACAGCAGTTTCCGGTCAAACTGATACTAATGGTGGTTTCAACTTACTGTTTAATCAGTCTGCTAAGTTTAATTCGAAAATTCCTAGTAATACAATGGTAAAGGTAGTTCAAAACGAAACTTTGTATGAAGTAAATGCCGGAAATTCAAACACAGCAATGAGTGTTGCAACAAGTGATGATAAAGAAAAAGTCACTAGAAGAAATGTTTCTAATTTCTATTCAACTTCTTACAAAATCACTGATGATAAGAGCCAAAAAGTTATAACTGAGGCAAAGGGTAATAAAAATTCGAATGTTTTCAGTAATGATACAAGTGCCGGAACTGATGGTTTCTACTTTGCAGATTATTCCGAAAACCATTCTGATTTAAGTGCTATGACAGTTAACTTTACTAACACTGTTTCAACAAGTGATATTAAAATAATAAAGAAGGTTACTACTGATAATAGTGATAATAAGGTTGATCCAAAGAGTGGTGACCGTTTCACCTTTACTGTTAAATTGTCAAATATCTTTGGTGACAAAGATGATACAATGCTAAATGAATATGAAAACCTAACATATAAAGTTTATGATTCTGACGGTAACCTAGAAGGTACTCGTACTTATGGTAAGTCAGGTGTTAGTATTACAGCTAATGAATATGCTGTTATCACCGGTATCCCTGTTGGTACTCACTATGAAGTAACTGAAAAGCAAAGAACAGGTTATCAGTTTGATAATGTAACCGGTGAATTTGTTGCCACAACTTTAAATTCTACTAAAGCCGCAACTCAAACTAATGAAATCAAGGATACTGATTTTATATCTTGTAATGATTCTGTAGATAGCACAATCAGTACAGAGGCTGAAACAGTTACAGGTAATATGCCAATCGCAAATGATGCTAATAATGCAGGTAAGACAGTACAACTTACTTACACTAATAAGGAAGCCGGACTCACTATTACATTTAAGTATTATGATAGGGAAGTGAAAACAGGTACTGTTGCTCACATTAACACAAAACCTACTGTAGTGAACTACGTATTCTCTGTTGCTGATCTTGAAAAATATCTAAACAAAGATAATGGCACATATAATTATGTTGATATGATTACTAAGGCTGTTACTGCTAGTGGAATTAACCCAGGCAATGTTATTGACTCTTATAAGTACTTCACAAGTCAGGCTGATGCTGTAGGTGATAGTGGCATTAAGAGCCTTCCATCATATAGAAATTATGATGAAACAAATTCTAAGTATCTAACATATGGTGAAGCTTATACTAATGGTAACTTTGCAAATCACACTGACTGCTACGGCAGACTTCAAGGTTCTGACGGTGCTGCAGTAAGTGATGGTGAAGATTGGGTTTCTTACTACAATGGTAAAACAAAGTACAAAACAGAAACTGATGCTAAAGCGGCAAATGCACCGGTTACTTCAATTACAGTTTGGTTCTTTAATAATCTGAAGTCTTATAGTCCAACATTTATGTATGCTACAAATTCCGGTGAACTAAGGAATCTTAATAATGGCAAGTTTGTTGGTACACAGGAAAATACTATTAATCCGGTATTCTATAATGTTCGTTTAGGTGTCGCTAATGGTGTTGATTCTATCGATGAAGAAGGTCTTTACTTAAAGGAATATGGTGTTACAGGTTACACAGGTACTTATTCCGGCACTGCAATGTCTATCCAGAATGGTGAGAAAGAGCTTAAGTTCTTGTATTGGTCTTATGATGAAAATGGTAAGTCAATTGCATCTAACTCATATAAATATGGCTATCGTATAACTAATAATATTAAGTTATATGCTATTTATGGTGAGGCTAAGGATAATACCAAACCCGGTTTAACTGTTTCTATGAATAATCCTGATTACCATACAGATAATAACGGTATCAATAGAGTTCGTCTAAACACTGTTATGAATGTTTATAATTGTCCTGATGATGACCCTAATATCAAAAATGTTGCAGTTATCTATATTCTAGACCCTAACAACTACATTCAAAAATATATTGATAATAATAACACAACTGCACTAAGTAAAATTCGTAAAGATGTTTATAATTTGATTAAAGAAAATGGTAGTAAAGCTCAGTTCTCCGGTGTCACAATTAAGATTGACGGCACAAACGATAACAAGGCTTTGGGCTTAACTTACACAGCTAGTAAGGAATTACTAACTAACAAGAACAGAGTTCAGTTTACTACTGATTTTAAACAATCAGCACTTGCTGCTCAAAAGGTCATTTATACATTTAGTGCTATGAATTATTATAAGGAAAGTGCAACTGAGGAAAGTAAAACTGATTGGATTGTTAGTGACAACTGCGTTAAATACATATTTGATGAAAATGGTAAGGTAACTGGTGATTCAACACAAGTAAACTGTTTACAGTAAAATTTATGCAACACATAGCATTCTGCTATGTGTTGCTATTTAAATAGGAGGACAAAATGAAAAAATCTAAAAAGATAATTTCTTTAGCATTTGTTGTACTTCTCTTAATAAGTATTGTTCCTATGTCAGCTAGTGCTGCTGAAGTTGTGTACGGTAATTTTTCTTTTGAACTTAATGGTACTACAAATCAGGCAACTTTGTCTGAATATAATGGCAACAGTTCTTCTGTTAAAGTTCCTGACACTGTTTATGGTTATACTGTAACTAAAATTGATGATTTAGTGTTTTATAAACATGATGAAATTCAGTCAGTTTCCTTGCCAAACACGATTAAAAGTATCGGTTTCAGTGCATTTTCTTCTTGTACTAAGCTAAAGAAAATAATTTTACCGGTTACGGTTACTTCAATGGGTGAATATACTTTTAACAATTGTACTTCATTAACTGAGGCTTATGTAAACTCAGCAATTGAAACTTTACCTAATTATATGTTTAAGAACTGTACTAGCCTAACTAAGGTTAATGTTAACTTTTATACTGAAAAAATCGGTACCAGAGCTTTTGACGGTTGTACTTCTCTAAAGTCTTTGCCTAACGGTGTTGCAATTACAGAAATTGGTGATGAGGCTTTCTTTAATTCAGGCCTAGAGTCAATTAAAATTAATGATACAGTAACAACTATTGCAAATGGTGCTTTTAGTAATTGTTCTAAACTTACTAAGGTTAATGTTCCTTCATCTGTAACTTCAATTTCCGATAATGCTTTCAGCAATTGTGGTGAAAATCTTACAATTATAGGTGACTATGGTTCATATGCCGAGAAATATGCTAAGGATAATAATATAACTTTTGAAGAAAATCCACTTTTAATTGGTGATGTTAATAATGATGGTGATATCAATGTTAGAGATTCAGTTTATATTTTGAGATACATTGCTTTACAATCAGGATATGAAATTCCTGAGGGTGCACTAATCTTTAAGAGAGCTGATGTAAATGGTGACGGAAAAGTTGATGTTACCGATGCAACACTTATTCAGAAGTATGCATTGCATATGATTGATAAATTCTAAGTGAATATTTTGGAGCTGCCTTTATGGTAGCTCTTTTTTTGTTACTTTTTGCGATTCCTTGATTTATTCACATTTTTCAATTATAATTAAATAGTACATATAACATCACTTTTGTTGTTAGTTGTGCTATTAGATAGATTGTTTTGGAGGGTAATATGCTTTGTAAATTTGCTAACTTTTTTGTTGAGATTAACCCTCTTTATGATTATACAAAAGATATGATTAAGTCTTTTGAAACTGATGAAACACCTACTTCTGATGTGATAAAAGTAGGGGATAAGTTTACTGTTGATGACTACAAAAAATACATTTCACTTCATCCTGAAGTCCCTATTTATGAAACAGAATATGTATATTTATCTTTTGATTTTTTTGAAAAAATCTTAAAGTACAATGCAATTATGGTACATTCATCAGCAATAAAATATAATGATAAGTGCTATCTTTTTTCTGCCGATAGTGGTGTGGGAAAGTCAACCCATACTTCATTGTGGCATAAAGTTTATGGGGATAAGGTACAAATTATAAATGATGATAAACCTATAATTCGTCTAGAGAATAATAAACTGATAGTATATGGCTCACCATTTGCTGGTGGAACAATGAAATTCCAAAATGACAGTGCTGTCTTAGGTGCAATTGTATTTTTGGAAAGAAGTGAAAATAATTCTATTGAAGAATTATCACCTCAAAAAGCAATGCGATATTTGTTTAAAGAAACTATGAGAAGAATTGGCAAAAATAAAATGAACGATTCTTTAAATATGATTAATGCAATTTTAGAGAATTGCAAGTTCTATAAGCTAAAGTGCAATATGGATAAAAGTTCAGCAATACTTTCTCATGATACTATAGTAAAGGAAGATTAATATGAAAATTAAGGAAGATTTTTTACTGCGAAAAGTTGCAGATTGTTATGTAGTTGTTCCTGTAGGCAAGGCAACTGTTGACTTTAACGGTATGATGAATCTTAACGAAACCGGTGCTTTCCTTTGGGAAAAGTTAGAAAATGATACAACAAAAGAAGAATTGCTAAAGGCTATGCTTGATGAATATGAAGTAACTGAAGATATAGCAAAGAAAGATATAGACAACTTTATTACAAAGCTAAAGGACGGTAACTTACTTGAATAAACAAGTGCCTATTAGTGAACTTGTACCGGTTTTTAAGGAAATTCTCAATAGTGGTAGCAATGTGAATTTCACACCCAGAGGTGTGTCAATGTTGCCAATGCTAAGGGATAACTGCGATACAGTAACCTTAACTAAGCCAACAAAACTAAAAAAATATGATGTGGTATTTTTCTACCATAAACCAACTAATTCCTATGTACTTCATAGAATCATAAAAGTCAATAATGATGGTACATATAACATTTGTGGTGATAACAGAATGGTTTGTGAAGTGAATGTGCCTAAGG
>ULME01010183.1_pt1 | contig 14364 bp, 10 predicted proteins | sample 1951591 | NCBI WGS metagenome assembly ULME01 (sample SAMEA4835544, study PRJEB28245) | human gut metagenome | biome: gut microbiome; material: fecal sample | place: Denmark | collected 2008
GCCAGCGGGTGGGATAAACGAAGCCGTACATGTCGGCATCCATCGTGTTCCACTGCACGTCGTAGGCAGCCGAAACGTCCCAGAAATTGGTGATGTTATACAGATGTGACGACGACAGATACAGCTCCTTCTGCCGGTAAACGTTGTCTATCATCATCACGGTGGTGTCCTTGTTGACGTATTTGGTTAGATAATAGGCATACTTGGCCATGAGACGGGTGTGATAACGGCTGCCGAAATCTTTCTGTATTGAGCCTTGCACAAACGAGTTGTTGTCCCAGATGCGCTCGCCGCGGCGCCACACGTTGTTGACGATGGCCCCCGGCACGCCGCGCTCCGATGTGTAGTTGTATGCCTTGAGCATCCACTCGCCGCCGCTGATGGTGCCGAAGAGCGCGCCCTCCATGCGCGTGGCGCGCACGTCGCCGTTCTGTCTCACGGCGGTGGTGTCGTACATTATCTCGTCGGTCATGACGGCCTTGCGGCGGTAGCGGAACTTATACTTGCCGCTGCTGCTTAGCCACTCGCCGCTGAACGACGCCGACACCTTGTCGGAAAGACGCAGCTCTATGAGCAGGGCGGGATTGACAAGGTCGAACGAACCTGTCTTCAGCGTGGCTTTGAGATGATAATTGGTGCTGTCGGCAAACACGGGGCGGCGCGTCCACATGTATATGGAGCCGGCCGAGTTGAAGTCCTTTGCCGACTGGAAAATCTGGCTCTTCTGTCCGTTGTAGAGCGATATGGCCTGCATGTTGTCGAGCGAGAACATGCCGAGGTCCACCTGTCCGTTCTGCGCGTTAGACAGCTGTATGCCGTCGTAGAACACTCCCACGTGGTTGGTGCCCATGCTTCGTATGTTGACGGTCTTGATGCCGCCCACTCCGCCGTAGTCTTTCAGCTGCACGCCGGCAAAGAACCTGAGCGCGTCGGCCACACTCAGGCTGTTGAGCCGCTGCAGTTCTTCGCCCTTAAGCTGCTGCGACGGAATGACACTGCGCTGGCTGTTGCCCAGCACTACCACTTCGTTAAGTCTCTGCACACTGTCGAGACGGCTCACATGCTTTTGCGCATAGCCCGTAAAGACAGCCATGCACAAGAACATAATGGCTAATCTTTGTTTCATAAAAAATTAAGAATGCTCTCCTGAAGCCTAATCCACGAGGCTGCGGAAGGTTATTAAAACAGCAAGGCAGGTCTTCTGACTTACCGCCCGGATGCGAACGCCTTCCCGAAAAAATGTCAGTGGCTTCATTGTTCGCACCCCGATATAAGGGCGGATTACAGCAGCGGGTCTGTCCGGGATTCTCACCCGGTTCCCTTTTAATCGCCATACGGCGAACCGTTGCGTGGGCAAAGTTAAGTGTTTTTATGTTAACGGCACCATGTTTTTACATAAATGTTTTAAATTTAACATATCGGCAGGTAAACAGCGAGTTGACAGACATGACGGCAAGGAACATCGGCACAAGGCACAAGAACCACTGCCGGAACATGAGCCAAAACACATGGACTGAAAGGCGGAAAGCAGCAGAACTAAAGGTCTGCTGACGCCAAAGAAAAGGCATGGCGAAAGCAGCATGAATGTAAAAGGCCACGTTTTGCGATGTAAAAGGTATCCTTTTAGGCTGCAAAAGATAGTCTTTCAGGAGCCAAAAGACCACCTTTTGCAACGCACTGAATATCAACACATTACAAAGGCGCATAAAAGACGGTCTGTCTTACCGCAAAACCACCACGCACACTAACCTTAGACGGATAGCCCGGACAGTGTTTATCTGTGATGCATTCCTCCCCCGTAAACATCTATGCGACAAAGACTGACACAGGCGTGTGTAACGGCGAACGAAAACAACAAAGTTTTTTGATTTGGATTTGCCTTAAAATCCTTATCTTTGCATGACAACAAACATGAAATAAGCTATTTATGCATAAAAAGGCAATATATATAATGATGCTGGTTGCGGTGCTGCTTGCGTCATGCAGTTCACCCGGAAGGAAGGCGCTGGAGCTAAGCGACAATATGCTGAAGACAGCACCGGAGAGGGCATTGGCCATACTGGACTCTATAGAAAATGCCGGCGGACTGAACAGGGAAGAGCAGCTGCACCTGGTATGGAACCGGGCTATGGCCCATCAGATAATGGGGATGTCTCTGGCTGAGGACGAACAGCTGCCGGAGGCCATCATGCACTATCGTGAAGAGGCCGACAAGCAAACAGACAGCTATCTTCTGGAGGCATCATACCTGAACTGGAAAGGCAAGAGGGCTGACGCCATAAACGTCCTAAACAAAGGGATTGGCAAGATTAAGGATTCAACAAAACGGGTTAAGCTGATGGCCGAACAGGCAAGGCTGCTTGAGCTTCAGCGGGAATACAGCAAGGCTGCCGAGGTGATGAAAAGGGCGCTGGAACTTAATCCGACGGAACGTGACAAAGCAATATTGAACTATAAGATAGGGCTGAACCTTTCGTTAGCGGGAGACCCTCGGTCGGAACACTTTTACAGCCAAAGCGTAAGGATGGCCACGGAGAACGGCGACACGGCCATGGCGTGTGAGTTTCTGCGCAACTATGCCGACTATCTGGCAAACAACGGAAAGTATCGCCAATCTAACAACGTTTACCGCGAGATAAGCCGAATGATGCCGCAGATGGCAGGCCTGTCGGCCATTCAGATGGCCATGGCAGGAAACTATATCAATCTGCACATGCCCGACTCTGCGCGCATCTGCAACGAAAAGGCCATAGAGAGCGAAGCGAGACTTGATGCAAAAGGCTTTGACGACATTTCGCGCAGGATGGTGATAGAGCTGGAGCGTTGCCTGTTAGACTACGGGGACGGAAAGCCCGTATCTTATGTTGGCTTATCCCGGTATTGCGACTCGATAACTGCCGACATGCATGCCAAGGAGAGCACCCTGGCAAGACGGCAGGAAGCGAAGGAGCGCCTGCTGTGGGCAAACCATGAGCTGAGACTTGACAGACAGCGTATGGGATGGATGCTGGCGGCAGCCGTGCTGTTGCTTCTGCTCGGCGTGGCAGGCGGATGGATATATTACAGGAACCGACTAAGCCGGCTGGCAGAAGCCGAAAACAGCATAGACACGCTGAAAAGGATGCTGAAAGAGACGCAGACTCCGGCGGAAGAAACACCTGAAGAAAAGCAGCAGAAGAGTGAAGACGACGCCTTCTTCAAGAAAATACTTTTGCAGCAACTTGGAATAATACGCATGGTGGCAAGCACCCCGACCAACCATAACCAGGCTCTTCTGAAACGCATAGCCGGCATCAGTGAGGGCAAGATTCAGACAGACAGCCTGCTTGTGTGGCCTGATCTTTATCTTGTAATTGACCGTCTTTATGACAACTTCCACAACAGGCTTACGGAACGATACGGCAATGTGCTTACGGAAAAGGAGATACAGATTGCCTGCCTGTTGTGTGCCGGCTTCTCAACAAAAGAGATAGGCGTAGTAACACAGCAGTCGGATGCCACGATTTATGTACGCAAGACTTCCATCAGGAAGAAGACCGGGGCTGCCGAAGGACAGGACATCGTGTCCTACATCAATGGCATTAAGGTCGATTAAGACGCGGCAGGGCGACATTTAGATTTACAAAAAGCGTAACCACTGATATTCAGCAGGTTACGCTTTTTTCATTAAGACTTTTTATTTGTCTGTTTAGTCGTTGTAAGGTTCTTCTTCGCCGTAACTTTGCATCGTCAGAAGTCTAAATCCATAAAGGGCGCATGGGTCATATTATCATGACGCCCGGCCTCTGACGGCAAACCATAATATCAACAAAACGGAGAAGAACCATAATGAGAAAAAGCAGATTTGTAAAAACAGCAGGCAGCCTGTTGGTCATCATGCTTATTGTGCTTGCATCCGCCGGACAACTGCATCTGCCCGGACACGGCAACAGGACCAACAGAAGTTTTGAAGAGGCAGTAGTAAGCCATGTGCAGGCCACACTTGCCAAGGGAGAGAAGGTAGAACTCGGCAGCAGATTCTTATGTAAAGACTATAAGGAAAACGGCGAGCTGCGTTTCGCCTGCAACGTAACTTACTGTGTGGTTTCAGAAAATGGCGTAAAAGAAATGCATACAGCCCATGTGGTATGCAACGGAGATAAAGACAGAATAATTGAATGGAAGGAGATTGAGAAGCAATGAACATAAGGAAACGTTTCACATTGATTGTGGCAGCAGGCCTTGCCTTATCCTCATTATCCGGCAAGGACATAAAAGGCCGTGTTACCGATACAGACGGTGTGCCTATAGAATTTGTAAATGTGGTACTTCTTCATGATTCTGCATTTGTCGACGGAGTTATTACCGACGGCAACGGCTGTTTCTGTCTGTCATACGACGCAGCGCAGGGATTAAGGCTAAGACTGTCATACGTGGGTTTCGACTCAAGATATGTCGACATCACTCCTGACGGCGAACTGGGCGACATCAGGATGACGGCCTCAGCCAACACCATGCTGGAGAATGTGGTGATAAAAGGCAACGCCTCTAAAACTTATCTGAAGGGAAACGCTCTGGTAACGAATGTGGAGAACAGCATCCTGGCCAAGGCAGGAACGGCAAAAGATGTGCTCAGACAGATTCCAATGGTTGTTGAAACCAACGGCAATCTGGAAATATTTGGCAAGGGGACGCCTGCCGTTTATATCAACGGACGTAAGATCAACGACTTGCAGGAATTATCAACACTATTGTCCGGCAATATCCGGAATGTGGAGGTGATAAGCAATCCAGGTTCATCTTATGCGGCAGATGCAAAGGCCGTTATACGCATCCGCACGAAAAAGCCACAGGGCGACGGATGGAGCGGCACGTTCAGGTCGGAAGACGGATTCAGACATTACTTTCAAAGTGGCAACATGATGAACCTTAAATACCGTGCAGGAGGTTTTGAAGTATTCTCCACCTTGACATACGATACGGGCAGAAGCAGGGAGAAGAAGTTTACAGACATGGCTACTGTTACAAAATCAGAATGGAACCAGCAGCTCTCCACGGCCAACACCAGGCATTATAACGGCTTTTCAGGCAAATTGGGCTTTTCATGGACAATCAGCAGCGGCCATTACATAGGAGCCTTTTATCAGAACGAATATGCAAAGAATGAAATCTGGTCGTTTCTTGAAAGCGATGTGTCTGAAAACGGAACGTTTTACGACAGTTGGAGCACTGATGCCGACGACATATCGGAGAACACTCCAAGGCATGCTGCGAACATTTATTACAACGGGCAGATAAACAAACTAAGCATCGACTTCAATGCCGATTACATCTGGAACAGAGGAACGCAGCACACCACTAATGAAGAGACAAGCCTGATGCAGGAAGACCGCTACATAACGACATACAGCAAACGCAAGACCAGCATGGCTGCCGAGAAACTGGCATTAAGCTATCCTGTAGGGAAAGGTGTATTGACATTGGGCGAGGAATATACAAGATCCAGCACAGACAACCGCTTCAATACTGAATATGCCAACCTCAACAGCAGTCATTCAACGATAAAGGAAAGCAATATAGCCTGCTTTGTTGATATAATGCAGCAGTTAGGCCGGATAAGCATCGGTGCGGGACTGAGGTATGAACATGTAAGCTATGACTATTTTGAGCATTCTCGGTCTGAAAACAACTTCAGCCGGACCTATAACAACATCTTCCCTTCATTCAATGCCAACACAAGGCTGGGCGACCTGCAGATGTCGCTATCATATGGCAACAGGGTGGAAAGGCCGGGCTATTCGGCGCTGAATGCCAATGTTTCATATCTTAACAGAATGACGTACGAGTCGGGCAATCCGCGCCTACAGCCAACAAGACTGCACAACCTGGAGTACAGAATGGTGTGGAGGAACTATTTTGCACAGGTGGCCTATACCTATTTTGACAATCCCATTGTAAATACCACCAGGCCATACAGCAACGACGGAGAGATAACCATCATTACTTATGAGAACTTCAGCAGGAGGCACTTCGTGCAGGCATTTATGGGCGGACAGTTCAGGCTTGGGATATGGCAGCCGCGTGTAAATGTGGGAATGTTTACGCAGTGGTTTGACATTGTGGTCAACGGCAACAGCAAAAGCATGAACAAGCCCATAGGCATTGTGCAATGGCAAAATGCGATACATCTGCCAATGGACATCTGGCTGAACATCGACTGCCAGTTTACAACTGCTGGAAATGACAGAAATATCTATGCGGCACATTCTTCATACATAAATGCAAAGCTATACAAGGATTTCTGCAAGAACAGACTTAGCATGACACTTGAGGCACGCGACATATTCAACGGCTCACGCCAGAATCTTACTCTATACAACAATGCCGTAACCCTTAACCAGAAGAATTTCAGCGACATGCGATGCCTGATGTTCACATTGCAGTACAACTTCAACGTAACACGTGACAGATACAGAGGCACGGGCGCCGGCAACACGGAGAAAAAACGCTTATAAATATAAGGCAAAAACCTTGTGTGGTTGGAATAAATCCTGACAGATGGCACAGGAGCAGATTGCAGCAACGGCGAAACAGACGGGAAAGATTCAGGGCGGCACGCTGCTGGAAAAACATTGCAGAATGCCGCCCTGAACGGTATGTTATTAAGAACTGAACAAAAGACCGTAAGCCGCAGATGAGGCAAGCCTGCGGATTTATCCCAGCGTGATGTTCTCTACGTCAACCCTCTCATGCAGGAAGAGCTGAGCTGACTCGCGGAACTTGTCGGTGTTCTCCGTGGTGAGATAATGGCACAAGCCGTTCTTTGTACACTTTGCCTCAATATCGGGATGGCGCACAAAGTAGTCTTTTAGGCTGTTGGACACATACTCTCCCTGCGGAACTATCTTGACACCGCGCGGCGTATACTTCAGAATCTTGTTGAGCAGCAGCGGATAGTGAGTGCAGCCGAGGATGATTGAGTCAATCTGCGGGTCGCGTATCATGAGGTTCTCAATGCGCTTCTTTACAAAATAGTCGGCACCCGGACCGTCGTACTCGTTGTTCTCCACAAGCGGAACCCACATTGGGCAAGGCTCGCCCGTAACGGTGATGTCGGGGAATAGCTTGTTTATCTCGAGTACATAGCTCTCGCTCTTTATTGTTCCCTCGGTGGCAACGATGCCCACATGGCGGCTCTGAGTGATGCTGCCTATACACTCGGCCGTGGGACGTATGATGCCCAGCACACGGCGGTTAGGGTCGAGAGAGGGCAGGTCGTTCTGCTGAATGGAGCGCAGGGCCTTGGCCGAAGCCGTGTTGCATGCCAGGATTACGAGATGACAGCCCATGCTGAAAAGCTTGATGACAGCCTGCCGCGTAAACTGGTAAACCACGTCGAACGAGCGAGCTCCGTAAGGCGCACGTGCGTTGTCGCCAAGATAAAGATAATCATAGTGCGGCAGAATGTTGCGCATCTGATGCAGGATGGTAAGTCCGCCGTAACCCGAATCGAACACTCCTATAGGGCCTGGTTTTTCTGAAAGCTGCATAAGCACTGATATTTTATACGTTGAAGGCTGCCTGCAAATGCGCTGCTGACAAAGTAAGTCAATAAAGCACGGGCATACAGCCGTGGAAATAAGGCCGGACCTGCCACACAAGGCGCACGGCTCCGGCCTGAAAAAGACATCAGCCACGCACGTCTGAGGCCATAAGGCAGAACCTCAAAGACATGCCGGCATGACAAATAACTGTACGGCATGCACGGCCTGAGCCGGCATGCTGCTATTTCTCCAAGTATGTAAACATGTTGCGCACCAGCGAGCTTATATCCTCACCGCTCGTAGTGTCGATATACGGCACGGCGTCGTTGTCGGTGTTGAGGATAAAGGCATATCCGCGCTCGCGACCAACCTGACGCAATATTTCGTTAAGACGCTTCTTCAGAGGCGCATACATGTCGGCCTCGGCCTGCTCGAGCAGGCGGGCAGCTTCTTTCTTGAAAGACACGCTGTTGTTGAGAAGCTCCTGCAACTCATATTGTCTTTTCTTCAGAATTGAAGGCGCAAAGTCTTTCTGACCCTCAAGAAACGCCTCATATTTCTGGTTGAACTCTTCTTCAGAGCGCTTTGTCTCGTTGGCATACTGACGCTTAAGCTCAGCCAGACTCTTCTGCATGTCGGCATAGCCGGGCATTGCCTTGATGGCCTCGCTATAGCTTAAATAACCAAACTTAACCTGTGCGTCGGCCATGGCAGCCGGCAGGAGCAACAACAAAAAAAGAATAAGTTTCTTCATAGAGGCATAGTTAAAAAGTCAAAAGCGCCGCCTCCCAGATGGAAAGCAGCGCTCGTTATAGTGTTTAATTATTTCAGTTTATTCATTTCAGCTTTCACATCTGCCGTAACATCCTTGCTCAGAGTGTCGCTGATGTAAGGTATGCCGCCCGATACGTCCATGATGTAAACATATCCGCCGTTCTTGCCTACATTCTTTATGGCAGTCATTATCTTGGTCATGATAGGCTGCATCTTCTCCTGCTGAGCTTTCTGCAGAGCCTGCTGGTTGTCCTGCAGAGCCTGCTGATATTTCTGGAACAGCTGCTGCAGTGAAGCCTCTGTCTCCTGACGCTTTGTCTCGTTCATTGTGCTCTTTGTACGGTCATACTCGTCAGACTTTTTCTGAATTTCGTCCTGCATGGCCTTCATATCATTCTCATACTGCTTTGACTGAGCTTCAAGCTCGCCGCGGGCCTTGATGAATTCGGGAAGGCTCTGCATGATAGCCTGTGCGTCAACATGTCCGAACTTAGCGTTCTGGGCAAACAATGTCAGAGGTGCGCACAGCAACAACATTAAAACTAGTTTTTTCATTTCTTAATTGCAATTTTTATATTTAAATGTTTATTATTTGTCTGCAAAGATAATGCAAGCAGCGAGAACTACAAAATAAAAGAGTGTGAAATGCGCTTTTATTTTAATTTCAGGCGCCGGCCATATCTTGTTCAAACACAAGACATTAGTTAGAATAGCCCAACTTCGACAGCACTTCGTTGCTTATGTCTATCTTCGGCGAGCCGAAAATGATGCTTGTGTCTGACGCACGGTCGAGTATGAGCGAATATCCGCGCAGGTCGGCAATGTCCTTCACCGCGTTGTAGATTTCCTCCTGAATCGGAGTCATCAGACTGGTGCGCTTCTTGAAGAGCTCGCCCTCCGGTCCGAAATACTTGCGCTTAAGCTCGCTGGCCTCCTTCTCCTTGTTCATTATGGCCTCCTGGCGCTCCTTCTTCTGCTCCTGAGAGAGGAACACCACCTCGTTCTGATAGTTCTTGTACATGGTCTGAGCCTCTGTGTTGAGGGCGTCCACCTCTGCCTGCCACTTCTTGGCCACCTGGGTGAGCTGCTCGTTGGCACGCTCATAGGCAGGGATGTTCTTCAGGATATACTCCATGTCAACAAGAGCAAACTTCTGCGCACTGGCCGTAAATGCAACGGCCAGCATGGCAAACATCATCAATATCTTCTTCATACTTTCTTCTCCTTATTATAAATTAAACTGACAAAACCGACGTGACAGATACGCCTATATGTCCTGACGGCCAATTTATTAACTCTCTTTATCTTGACATTCGGCATCTAAGCCATTAGAATTCCTGTCCGAGGATGAAGTGGAACTGTGAGCCGCCGCGTGTGCCGAACACCTTGTCGAAGCCGTAAGCCCAGTCGATACCCATAAGACCTACCATCGGCAAGAAGATGCGGACACCGATACCGGCTGAACGCTTCATGTCGAACGGGTTAAAGTCCTTGGTGTCGTTCCATGCGTTACCTGCCTCAAGGAATCCAAGACCATAGATCGTGGTGTTGCCGAGCAGGAACGGATAACGAAGCTCAAGCGTGAAGCGGTCGTAGGCATAGCCCTCATATCCGTAAGGAGTGAGGCTACCGTTGTCGTATCCGCGCAAGCCGATAGTTTCTTCGGCATAGCCTGTTGAGTAGCCGCTCATACCGTCACCACCCATATAATAGGTTTCGAAAGGCGACTTCTTATACTTGTTGTAAGAACCGAGCAGACCGAACTCTACGCGGGTCATGAGCACGAAACACTTCTGTCCGTTGGTAAGTGCGGTATATGTCTTGGCGCGGAACTTCCACTTGTGATACTCAACCCAGCGGTATTTCTCCTGCTGCTCGGCTGTGTATGTCGGCGACTCCGGATTGACGGCAAGGTTCTTGTAGTCCTTATGATCGAACGCTGACCAAGGCGGAGTGATTGTGAGCGATGCCATGAACTCTGAACCGCGGCGCGGGAAGAGCTGGTTGTCGGTAGATACACGCGACAGGGTGATGCCCAGGTTAAGGTTGTTACAGTTACCGTTGGTAACGATAAAGTACTGCCAGTTCTTCAGCATATAGCGCTGGTAGGCCAGTTCGACAGACAACTGGAAGTAGTCGTCAGGCCAGCGCAGACGCTTACCCCATCCCACTGACACACCGAGCAGCTTGACATACTTGTCGGGGTCGTAGAAGTTTTCATAATAATTATTGTAACTGTTGCCGACACCATACAGGTAATTGTAATAGTTTTCCATGTAAGCGTTGTTGTAATAGTTGCTCGACACGTCGGTCTGCTTAGAGAAGTAAGCTCCGACGGTGAACTGTATAGGACGCTTTCCGCCGAACCAGTTGGTTGAGTAAGATGCGTTGTACGACTGATAATACGTACCGTTGGTCTGCGCTCCGATAGAAAGCACCTCACCGTCGCCGACGGGCAATATGCCGCGGTGCTCCTTATTCTTGTTGAAGAGGTTGGCCATTGAGAAGTTGTTGAGCTTCAAGCCGATACGTCCGATGACACCGGTCTGTCCCCAACCGAGCGAGAACTCAACCTGGTCGTTAGACTTCTGAACAAGATCCCAGTTGATGTCAACGGTTCCGTCTTCATAGTTAGGTCTTACATCCGGATTGATCTGCTCAGGGTCGAAGTGTCCCATAGACGCCATTTCACGTGCTGAACGCATCAAGGCCTCCTTCGAGAAGAGGTCGCCCGGCTTTGTTCTCAGCTCACGGCGCACAACGTTTTCATACACACGGGTGTTACCGTTGATGCGCACACGGCTGATGTGGGCCTGGTTGCCCTCCATGATACGCATCTCAAGGTCGATTGAGTCGCCCACGATGTTCACCTCGGTAGGCTGCAGATTGTAGAACAGATAACCGTTGTTCCAGTACTCATTGCCCACAGCGTCGTCGTCTTCAGAGAGTCGCTTGTGCATGAATTTCTGGTTATACACATCACCCTTCTTCATGCCGAGCAGACGGCTCAGATAGTCAGTTGAGAACACGGTGTTGCCCACCCATGTTATGTTTCTTATATAATATTTCTTTCCTTCGTCCACCTTCAGATAAATGCTGACATGCTTGTCGTCAACGTTCCATACGCTGTCTTCAACGATGGTGGCGTCGCGATAGCCAAGTTCGTTATACTTGTCTATAAGGTTCTGCTTATCAGTCTTGTATCGTTCGGGGGTATATTTCTTCGATTTAAGGAATGTCGACAGCTTGCCGGCCTCGTGTGTCTTGGTGAAGGCACCCTTTGTGAACAGTCCGCCCTTAATCTTAGAGTCGCTCAGGTTCTTGTTGCCCTCAATGATAATCTGGCGCACCTTCATCTTCTCCTTCTTGTCAATCTCGACGTCAAGTATCACCTGATTCTTAGCCGTAACGTCGTCGCGCTGGCGTATGTTTATCTCAGCATTCTTATAACCCTTGTCGTCGAAATAGTTTTTGGCCAGCAGCTCAGCACGGTCTATCATGTTAGGCGTAATCTGGTTGCCCTTAAGAAGTCCGAGCTTTGTCTCAAGGTCCTCGCGTTCCGACTTCTTCACACCTATATAATTAATGGTTGACACACGCGGGCGCAGAGCCAGATAGAAGTGCAGATAGATTTTGTCGCCTACGATAGAGTCGGCCGCAATCTGCACGTTTGAAAACAGTCCGTGCTTCCAATAGCGCTTCACTGCCTCTGTAATCTCCTGACCCGGAAGCTCTATTTTCTGGCCGACGGTAAGGCCCGAAATACCCGTAAGCATATAATCTTCGTAACCTTCCACGCCTGACACAGCGATTCCGCCGATAACACCGGAACGCGGAGTGCCCGCATAAGAGATTTCAGGATTAACAATCTTTTCCTGCGCTACAGCCCCAATGCTGAAAAGCAATGCAGCGAGCAGTGTCAAGCATCCTATTATTCTGTTCATCTTATATGTCTGTTGTCTTGAATATTAATTATCGTTTTCAACTTGTTCCTCGGTCTTGCCGAAGCGTCTCTGGCGCTTCTGATAGCTTGCAATGGCCTCATGCAGGCTCTGCTCGTCGAAGTCGGGCCAGTAAGTGTCGCAGAAATAAAGCTCCGAATAGGCTATCTGCCAGAGCAGATAGTTGGATATGCGCACCTCTCCGCCCGTGCGTATCAGCAGGTCGGGGTCGGGCATGAAGCGTGTCTGCATGTGGTCTGCCACGACATTCTCGTCGATTGCGTCGATTGCAAGACGTCCGTCCTTAACCTCGGCGGCTATGTTCTTTACGGCGTTGGTTATCTCCCACTTTGAAGAGTAGCTGAGAGCCACCACCATAGTCATGGCACTGTTGTCCTTGGTGTGCTCCATTGTCTCGTCCAGCTTCTCCCTGACCTGTAGCGGAAGTCTGTCGACATCACCGATAACGCGGAAGCGCACATTGTTCTTCATGAATATCTCGTCCTCAAGAGCCGTGAGCACAAGGCCCATAAGTGCGGCCACCTCATCGGCGGGGCGGTTCCAGTTTTCGGTTGAGAAGGTGTAAAGCGTCAGATACTTCACGCCGAGCTTCACACACTCTGACGTGATTTTCCTAACCGACTCAACACCGGCCTGATGGCCGTAGCTGCGCTTCTTGCCGCGCTCAGTTGCCCATCTGCCGTTGCCGTCCATGATGATGGCAATGTGCTGCGGTATGCGGTTCATGTCAATCTTAGTCTCAGTCATCTTTATTACATGTTATACATTTAGGCATGAAGCTGTAGGTTAATGTCAGCTTCAGAGCCGAATAGCAGTCAGTATTTTTGAAAAGTCCCGAACTCTTGATGCAGTAAGGGTCTGCCACGCCGTCGAGCTTGTCGCTGAGCGAGAAGTGGACAGCCCACTCAAGGCCAAGGTTCAGCCGCGACCCTATTTTATATTTCACGCCCAGACCGAGCGGAAGGTTTGCCGTAAACACGTTGTCGGCGTCTGCCTTTACGTATGTTGCGCCAAGTCCGAGGAATATGAACGGAGTGAGGCGCTTGGCTCCTCTGTACTCACGGCCCGTGCCGTAAGGCCAGAAGTTGTATTCATAAGTTATTCCGAGGTCGATGAGCGTGTTGCTGAATTCAACCGGATTGTCGGAATACTCGGGATACCATGTCTCAAGCCCGGCCGAGCTGCCCTTCAGCTTTCCATATGAGAGGTCGAGCTTAAGGCCCATGTACGGATTGATTACACGTCTGAGAATGAGCGACGCCATGGGCTGCATGTTCTTGGTCACGTTGCCGTTGAAGTCGCCCTCGTATGCCACCATGCCTGCGCCCACACCTATCTCCATCTTATATTCGTTGTCGTCTTGTGCCATTGCACAAAGCGACAGCGCCGAGACAATGATGCAAAGCAGGATTTTTCTCATTTACGGGTGGTGAACTGTTATTATACGGTTATTTTGTTATTTTGTGAACGAGGTCTGGTTGTCGGCCCATCCCAGCTTGTTGAGCCTTCCGCGCCACACCTGTCCGTTGCCGCCGCATATTATCCAAAGGCAGTTTTCGTCGTCAACCGTTATGGCAAACGTGTTGCTCGTTCCGTTGGTGAAGCCCTCGGGCATAACATAGCTGTCGTCTGTATGCCATGTCAGTCCGTTGTCCTGGCTTACATATATCTTTCCGAATGCTTTTTCCTTGCATGTGCCGAGCGCTGTTCCGCCCATGGCTATGAGCACGTCGCCGTAGCGTGTCATCTTGAGGTCAGACAGGCGCGGCAGCTGATAGTTGTTCTCTTCGTTGCATTCTATCCATGAGTGCTGCTCCGAACCTGGGGCATACTCCTCTATCTTGCTCCACACGAAAGCCACAGAGTCTGCCGTAAAGGCGTCGTCGGCAGGATTGCCGGCTATTATTATACGCTCTGAGCTTTTGTCTGTGTTAAGCGCGAAGGTGGCAAGTCCGGCATTGTGCACGGGCAGCTTTGCCTCATCGCCTACTATGTTGTCGGCTGTCCATGTGGCACCGTTGTCGGCAGAGCTTACGGGTCTGCCTGCCGCATCCATGGCATACATCTTGCTTGTGCCTGCGCCAAGAAGCTGTCTGATATCAGCG
>ULME01035611.1_pt1 | contig 13405 bp, 10 predicted proteins | sample 1951591 | NCBI WGS metagenome assembly ULME01 (sample SAMEA4835544, study PRJEB28245) | human gut metagenome | biome: gut microbiome; material: fecal sample | place: Denmark | collected 2008
ACATATTTTGGAGCTTGCATTGCGAATAAAATAATTGAACAAAATAAAATTGTATTAATGGAAAAAAGTAGTTCTATAATTGATAAAATTAAAGAATCATTTAATAAAAATGAACTCTCTGAAAATGAAATTACTGAACTATATTCTAATGTAGATATGTTAATTATTGATGATTTTGGTAGTGAAAATTTAAGCAAATGGGCTTTAGAAAAATTATATAAAATTATTAGTAATAGATATGATAATGAATTACCAATTGTTATTACAACAAGATATAATAAAGAGCAATTAATTGAACAATTATCTACTGAAAATTTTACAGAAATTGCAGAAGAAATTGTTGAAGTTCTGAATGAAATGTGTTATGGAATTTCAATTGCAGAAGAAATAAAAGCAAAAGAAAAAGTTAGCATAAGCGACCAAACTATTTGCTAACTCAATCTTAAAATCTAATAAAATTATAATATAAATTATAACAATTGTAAATAGGAAAAGTTTGAATTTTTTGTTCAGACTTTTCCTAAAATTTAAACAAAAATTATGAAAAATGAATAAAAAAATTCCCTCGGAGAGCCAAAAAGGGTTTTAGGGATTTTTCTCTAAACAGCAAAAATGGTGTCAAAACACCACGCTGGCGAATATTAGGTACTAAAAAATACTACCTATATTCGTGCAAAATAAATTTTGCTAACTATCAATGCTACGTAGACTAGCATTAATAGAATTAAAAAAGTAGGAGTGATGAAAAATGAAAATGGATTCAGAGAAAGTTTTAGATAGTATTTTCTTATCATATAATAAAATCTTAAAGAGATTTCAATTACTAGGTGTTACTACTAAATATGGAAAAGAAATAACACATGAAGATTTAAGAAAAGCTATAGAAGTTATGCTAAAAAAACATCCAACTTGTAGATGGAGAAGTGAAAAAGTAAGAAGTAGAAAATATTTTGTTTTAATTGAAGGATATTATTGGTTACTAAATGTGTATTTTCAAAAAGAAAAATCATTAACAGATACTGACATAGATTTCTTTGAAGATAGAATTAGGCAGTATGAGGAATTGTTAAAAGTAGAACATAATGAAAATTGGTGGAATGAAGATATGGATATAAATGAACTATGTAAGTATTTTAATAAAAAAGATATAACTGTTAGAAAAGCAATTAAGAAAATGTGTAAAAGTGGATTTAGCGAATACAAATTTTTAGTTAATAATAAAGTGGTAGTTTCTAGTAGAGGTGTGGAATGGTTATGTGAAAATGTATTTAAACAAAAGTATTTAGAACTATTAGAAAAGTACAAAATGGAATTGACAGAATTATATATTAAAGCCGGTTATCCATATGATCATTTTTTTCATAGAAATTAATTGTAAATATTTAGAAGTACCTGTTGAGAAAAATGTCGTTTTGTGATATAACATATACTAGAGTTATTATAAATATTTGAGGTGCAAAAATGAAGGAAGAAGAATTAATAAAATTAGAAAAAAAATTATGGGAATCAGCTGATAAAATGAGAGGAGCAGTTCCAGTTTCAGATTATAAATTTATAATATTAGGATTAATATTTTTGAAATATATTTCTGATGCATTTGAAGAGAAATATCAAATTTTAGTAAAAGATGGTTATGGACTTGAAGAAGATAGAGATAGTTATGAGGCAGATAATGTTTTTTATGTTCCAGCTAGAGCCAGATGGGAATATTTAAATGCACATTCTAAGGATCCTCATATAGGACAAATAATTGATGATGCATTGGAAGAAATTGAAAGGGAAAATCCATCATTAAAAGGTGTTCTAGTTAAAGAATTTAATAGTCCAAATTATAGAAATGTTAATTTAGGAGAGATAATTGATTTATTTACTAATATAAAAATTGGAAGTAAAGAAGCACAAGATAAAGATATCTTGGGAAGAATATATGAATATTTCTTGGGACAATTTGCGTCTAATGAATTGCAAAAAGGCGGAGAATTCTATACACCTGCTTGTTTAGTTAGAACAATGGTTGAGATTCTTGAACCATATCAAGGTAGAATTTATGATCCAGCATGTGGATCAGGAGGAATGTTTGTACAAAGTATAAAATTCATTCAGAAACATAATGGAAATGCAAGAAATTTAACTATATATGGACAAGAAAAAAATCCAACAACATGGAAATTAGCAAAGATGAATCTAGCTATTAGAGGAATAAATAATGAAGGATTAGGAAAGTTTGCAGATGATACATTTCATAATGATTTACACAAAGACTTAAAAGCAGATTTTGTATTAGCAAATCCTCCTTTCAATATTAGTGACTGGGGACAAGAAAAGCTATTAGATGATCCTAGATGGAAATATGGAATACCACCAAAAGGAAATGCTAACTTTGCTTGGGTTGAACATATGGTATCAAAACTATCAATGAATGGTAAAGCAGCAATAATACTTGCTAGTGGTTCTTTATCGACAGGAGGTCAGGAAGAAGAGATAAGAAAAAATCTAATAAAAGCAGATTTAGTAGATTGTATATTAGCAATGCCAGCTAATTTATTTTATACTGTTACAGTACCATGTAGCATATGGATATTAAATAGAAATAAAAAGCAAAAAAATAAAATATTGTTTATAGATGCAAAAAATTTTGGAACAATGGTTACAAGAAAATTAAGAGAATTAAATGAAGATGATATATTAAAAATTGCAGATACATATCATAATTTCCAAAATAATGAAAACTATGAAGATGTATCTGGATATTGTAAAGCATCTACAATAGAAGAAATAGAAGAAAATAATTATGTTTTAACACCTGGCAGATATGTAGGAACAGAAGAACAAGAAGATGATGGAATATCATTTGAAGAGAAAATGAAAACTATAAAAACTGAATTAAAAGAACAATTTGAGGAGTCTCATAAGTTAGAAGAAGAAATTAGAAAGAACTTGGAGGCTATAGGGTATGGAATATAAAAAAATAGAAGATATAATAGAATTTAACCCAACTGAAACTATAAAAAAAGGGACTGTTTCTAAAAAGATTTCAATGGATAAGTTAGGTGTATTTTCCAAATATATTAATTCTTATGACATAGAAAAATATAGTGGGGGTATGAAATTTAGGAATGGTGATACTTTACTGGCTAGAATTACACCATGCTTAGAAAACGGAAAAACTTCAAAAGTAACAATATTAGACGAAAATGAAGTTGGATTTGGTTCCACAGAATTTATTGTTATGAGAAGTAAAAAAAATATTTCAGATGAAGATTTTATTTTCTATCTTTCTATAAGCCCTAGATTTAGAGAAATTGCAATTAAATCTATGACTGGAACATCTGGTAGACAAAGAGTTCAGTTAGATGTTATAAAAAATACAGAAATGTTATTGCCTAGCTACAAAGAACAAGTTAAAATAGGCAAGATATTAACAGGACTGGATGAAAAAATAACATTGAATAATCATATAGATGAAAATATATCAAAGTTGTGTAAATACTATTATAATAGTTTAATAAACGATAACTGCAATGAGACATCACTTTCTGATTTAATGGATTATCAAGGAGGAAGCCAGCCACCATCATCTGAATTTCAATATGAACAAGATATAAATAATATTAGATTTATTCAAATAAGAGATTTTGAAAGTAATTCACATATATGTTATATTCCGATTTCTAAAAAGAATAAATTATGCGAAAAAGATGATATATTAATTGCAAGATATGGGGCATCATTAGGTAGAATATGTTATGGGTTAAAAGGTGCATATAATGTCGCACTAGCAAAAGTTTTACCTAAGAAAGAAGAATATAAAGAAATGTTAAGAATAATTTTGGAAGATAAAAAATTTTATGAATATATTAATAGTGTAGGACAAAGAAGCGCACAATCAGGTTTTAATGTTGGAGATATACAAGCATTTAAAGTAAAGGTTCCTAAAGAGGAAGATATAAAAAAATTTCATGCGTTTGCATCAGTTTGTCTAAAGAAAAGATTAGCTATTATAGAAGAAAATAATAAGCTTATAAATTTAAGAGATTTATTATTACCAAAGCTAATAAATGGTGAAATAAACCTAGATAAAATAGAAGTTTAGTCAGATAAATCGTGATCTGTATGGGAGGAGTATATGATAAAATTTATAGGAGAGAATATATTTTCTATAATAACTGCAACTGTTGCTATTATTGCAATATGGCAAACACATAGACAAATAAAAATTAGTAACAAACATCAATTATTTGATAGAAGAGTAGATAGATTTATTTTAATAAAAGGTTTAATTTCACTGTTTGAAGATAGCAAACATTTAATGAATAAAGAAGATTACAATCATTTTATAGATGTAACTGTGTTGTTTCATAGTTTGACTAATAATACATATTTAAAAGATATTGGAAAAATAATAGATAATGTTAAACAAGAAGATATTAGACAAAGTTTTTTAGTAAAATTAGAAGATTTCAAGAAAATTTCTATTGAAGTGGAATTTATATTTTCAAAGAAAAATATTAGATTAATAAAAGAATTTGTCTATAAATACCAAGAGTTATTAAGAACTATGTATGAGGAGCAAATTATTTTAGATAAAATTATGGAAAAGAACAGAAAAAATCCAACGGAATTTGTTAAATTACAGGAAGAATTTGGGGAGAAAAGGTATAGAGAAAAACTATATAGTGAATATGATAAAATTCAGTTATTGTACGATGAAATTATTGAAAAGGATATTATAAAAAGTATTGAAAATCAAATAAAATTGTAGGGGGCAAATTATGTTTGATGAAGAAACACTAGAAAGTGTAACAATGGAAATATTACAAGATTTAAGATATGAATGTATAAATGGATATGAAATGAAACGAACAGATTTCTCTAAAGTATTGTTAGAAGAAGAACTTTTCAATGCAATAGAAAGGATGAACAAAGGAATTGATTTTGAACAGATACAAGAAGTTATAAGAACAGTTAGAAATTTAGACAACAACAATACTATATTAAATAATAAACAATTTACTAAATATTTATTAGAAGGAATTTCTGTGCCAATTCAAGAAAACGGAGAAACAAAATATAAAACAGTTAAAATATTAGATTTTGAAAATATCCAAAACAATACATTCAAAGCAATTAACCAATATACAATCATTGAACATAGTGAAAAAAGACCAGATATAATTATATTTATAAATGGTATGCCTTTAGTTGTAGTAGAATTAAAATCAACAATAAGAGAAGATGTAAAATTAATAGATGGATATCACCAATTAAAAGGTTATCAAGAAGTACATATACCATCATTATTTTACTACAATCAATTTATGATAGTAAGTGATGGAGTACAAGCAAGAGCAGGAACAATCACTAGTCCATGGAGTAGATTTTCAGAATGGAAAAAGATAGAAGATACAGATGAAGTAAAAGAAAATATGCCAACACATCAAACTCTATTTAATGGGATGCTCAGAAAAGATAGATTATTAGATATTATAAGTAATTTCATATTATGGAGTGAAGATAGTAAAATTTTATCAGCATATCATCAGTATTTTGGCGTTAAGAAAGCAATTACAAGTACAGAAACAGCAATAGACAATAGAACAGGAAAAGCAGGATTACTTTGGCATACACAGGGAAGTGGAAAAAGCTTTTCAATGGTATTTTATGCAGGTAATATGATTAAAGTATTAAATAATCCAAGTATAGTAGTTGTAACAGATAGAAATGATTTAGATAATCAATTATTTAGTACATTTGCAAAATGTTCAGGTTATTTAAAACAAGAACCAGTACAGATAGAAAATAGACAAGATCTAAATGAAAAATTAGAAGGAAGAAAATCTGGTGGAATATTTTTCACTACATTACAAAAGTTTGAAGAAGAAACAGTAGTATTTAGCCGAAGAGATGATATTTTGGTTTTAGTAGATGAAGCACATAGAAGTCATTATGGATTGGATGCAACCATAAAATTTGATAAAGCTAAAATGGAAGCATACAAGAAATATGGAACAGCAAAATATTTACACGATGCTTTTCCAAATGCAACATACATTGGATTTACAGGAACACCTGTTGAAACAAAAGACAAATCAACAACTAATGTGTTTGGAAATATAATAGATACATACGATATGACACAAGCAATTATGGATGGTGCAACAGTACCAATTATGTATGAATCAAGAATGGCTAGAGTTGGACTAAATCAAAAGATATTAGATGAGATAGATGATTATTACAATATGCTTGAAACAGAAGAAGGTATTGATGACTATAAAATAGCAGAGTCTAAAAAAGCAATGGCTACAATGAAACAAATAATAGAAGATCCAGATAGACTAGAATTGATAGTAAAAGATATTATAAAACATTATGAGGAAATAGAAACAAGTGTAGCTAATAAAGTAATGGTGGTAGCTTATTCAAGACAATCTGCATTTACAATGTATAATAAATTCTTAGAACTAAGATCAGAATGGAAAAATAAAGTTAATATGATAATAACATCTAATAATAAAGATGACGAAGATATGCAAAAAGCAATAGGCTCTAAAAAAGATAAAAAGCAGCTAGAAGTGAATTTTAAAGATATGGATTCTGAATTCAAAATCGCAATAGTTGTAGATATGTGGTTAACAGGATTTGATGTACCAGGACTTGGAACTATGTATATAGACAAACCTATGAAAGCACATAACTTAATGCAGGCAATTGCAAGAGTTAATAGAGTTTATAAAGATAAAACTGGTGGACTAATTGTTGATTACATAGGACTAAAAAGATGGTTGCTGGATGCATTGAAAACATATACGAAGAGAGACCAAGGCAAAATTGTAGACAATAGTGAATTGGTAAAAGTTTTAAATGATAAAGTTGAATTAATCAGAGATTTATTTAAAGGATTCTATTATGGACATTTTGCTACAACAACAGATAGCAATAAGTATGAAATTATTATGGCAGGAGCGAACTTGATGCTCAAAACAGAAGAAATTAAAAAAGCATTTATGAAATATAGTTATGATGTTAAAAGCTTATATGCGTTATGCACAGGAGCATTATCACAGGAATTAAAAGATGAAATATTATTCTTTATAGCTGTAAGATCATTCATATCAAAACTAAGCGGAGAAAGAATAGACGTTAAAGAAATAAACGCAAATGTAGCGCAAATGTTAGAAAGAGCAATACAAGATGATGAAATGTTACAAATAGGAGAAGTACACAACAGTAATCAATTGGCATTATTAAGCAATGATATATTAAATAAGTTAGCAAAAATGCAAAAGAAAAATATTGCAGTTGAGGTACTGAATAGAGCTTTAAAAGAGTATGTTAATCAAATAGGAAGACAGAATGTTGTTATGATGGAAAAATTTTCAACAAAGTTCCAAAAGATTGCAGCGACATATAATGAAAGGACAAGCGTAGAAGACATACAAAAAGTAATTGAAGAATTAATAAACTTAAAAAATGAAATTGAAGAAGAATTAAAAGCAGGAAATGAATTTAATTTATCAACTGAAGAAAAGGCATTCTTTGATGCATTAGGAGATGATCCAGAAACTAAAGAATTAATGAAAGATGAAATCTTAGTTCAAATAGCAAAAGAACTTGTAGAAACGGTTAATAATAATATGACAATAGATTGGGATATTAGAAAAGATGCAAGAGCCAAAATGAGAATTGAAATTAAGAAGCTTTTAATTAAATATAATTATCCACCCAACAAAAGCGAAAAGGCAGTTCAAACTGTTATAAGACAAGCTGAGTTAAAGTGTAAAGAAATGGTAAAATAAATAGAGGAGAGAAATTAAAAATGGATGATAATCAAATTGTTGCACAATTAGCAGCAAATTTAGCTGAAGCAACTGCTAGAAATGGCGCAAGTTTTATATCAAAGAAAATAAATGCTAGTAAAGCAAAAAGAAATGACAAAGAAACTATTGCTGAACTGGAAGAAATAATATCTGATTTATTAAATGATAAGGCTGAAATTCAACGAATTGCTCAAGCATATGAACAAGAATTAGTTTCACAAAAAATTACAGAAAATGATATAAAATATATTACAGATAATTTATTGCCTATATTTGGAGAATTTCTTCCGGATCAAGTTGAAATTGAAAAAATGAAAAAAATATTGTCTGTTGAGACACTTACAATTATGCAACTTATAGGATTTAACTATAAACAAGCTATAGGTGAACCATTAACTTTATTGGTGAGAAAAGCGATTGAATCTAAAGTACCAATAGATTCACAAACGAATGTTAATTATGTGTTAACTATGGCAAATCTAGCTAAGGATGAAGAGGCAACGAAGAGATATTGCCAATTAACAGGACAAAAGTCTAGTGAAGGAGAAAAGGAATAATTTAATTTGAAGGAGAAATTATATGATTTTAAAAGCAAATAAAGAATTAAAACAAAAGGATTTTAAAAATGAAAAAGAATTACAAAATTTTTTCGAAAACAACATTGAAACAATATTAGGATATAAATTTATAGATACAGAATTTGTAGTAGGCGATTTTAGAATTGATTCTTTAGCTTTTGATGAAGAATCTAAATCATTTAGAATAATTGAATATAAAAATGTTAAAAATCATTCTTTAGTTGACCAGGGTTATACATATTTAAAATTGATGCTAGAGAGAAAAGCAGATTTTGTTCTTCAATACAACATAAAAACTAAGTCATCGCTAACTACTCAAGATATAGATTGGAGCCAATCAAGAATTATATTTGTTGCACCAATTTATACAGCATATCAATTAAATGCTACAGACTTCAAAAATATACCAGTAGATTTAGTTAAACTAACCAGATATGAAGATGATATTATCGAAATTGATTTTATAAAAAAGACAAGCAATGTTAAAGTGCAAGATGTTCAAATGGAATCTATACAAAACGATGTTAATAAAGAAATAATTGTATATACTGAGGAAGATCATTTATCTAAAGTTTCGGACAATATAAAAAGAGTATATGAAGAATTAAAAAATAGAATATTAGAATTAGACGATATAGATGTGGAAGCAAAGAAACTATACATAGCATTCAAAGGAATTAGAAATATCGCAGATATAGAATTTCATAAGAATAAATTAAAAATATACATTAATATGAAAAAAGATTCCCTAAATGATCCTCTAAAACTTACAAAAGACATTAGTGGAATTGGTCATTGGGGAAATGGAGATTATTGTATCATAATAGATAAGAAGGATGATATTGATAATGTAATTCCATTGATCAAGCAGTCTTTAAAAGTAAATAAAAAATAGACAAAAGAAAAGCAAAGTAAGTGAGTAATGATATATTACATAATTATTTTGCTTTTTTTTAATAAGGAGAATTTTATGGGAAATATTATATTATTTATAATTACATTAACTATTATAAGCTTAACACTATACTTCATTTATAAAAGTACAGAAAAGTCTAATAGTTTAGTAGAAAAGATTTCTTATATTGTATTAGCAATAGTAGATAGTGCAATATTAATTATTTATTATTTTGATAGATTTAATGTACCAACGGAATTAGGATGGAATATAAATGTTAATACACAAAACTGGCTTAATTTCATTGCAACTTATACTACAGGTATTATTAGCGCGGGAATAGCAGCTTTGGTTTCAGTATTTGTTACAATTTATCAAATAAAAAAGAATAATGAAGAAAATGATAGGGGATTTTCAGAGAGTTGGTCATATTATATAGTTGCTGAAAGGTTGATTGCATATAAATATGGAAAAATATCTGAAGTTAGAGTTCAAAATATTGAAAACAATTTGGAAACTATCATAAAAGAATTTGAATCAATGAAAAATGAATTACTTTTTATATTAAGCGAAAACGCAGAACAAGAGAACTAGAACTATATGAGTATGCGTTTTCGCTAGGAAAGTATGAAAATAAAGAAAAGAAATTTGAAGGAAAGGAAGATGTTTATGGATAGTTTATCTATGAAATTTGAAAGAAAAAAACTTTATGATGAAATTTGGGATATTTCATTAACAGGTGTTTCTAAAAAATATGGACTGAATTACACGAAATTGGTACAAGCTTGCAAAGAAAATAATATTTCATATCCATCTTCAGCATATTGGACTAAGAAGAATATGGGCTTGGATTTTTCAACTGAAATTGTTGAATTGCCAGAAGCAAAAGAAAAAGAAATTGAAATTCCACTTAAAAATACTGGAGTATTGATTGATGAAAAAGTTAGCGATAAAGATAAATTTATTCAAGAATTTAATTCTCTAAACTTTCTAGAAGAAGATGAAAAAAAGAAGGTAGCTGAAGTTATTTATGATCTAAGTGTAGATAAATACAAGAGAAATCATAAAGTAATTATTGAATATAAAAATAAGAAAAAAGAAGAACGAAGAGAAGAAAGAAAAGCGAACTATTTTAATCCTTATTATAATATTCATGATTACGTAGAAAAGGGATATTTTTCTAATATATCAAAACTACAAAAAGATAGATGTATGAAGATATTAAGTGCGATTTACTTTGCAATAGAAGAACTAGGAGGAAAAGTAAACAACGATTTTTCACTACAAGTTCGTGAAGAACATATTACAATTGAAATAGAAGAATTACAAGATAAAGTAATGCATGAATTGACTAAAGAAGAGGCAAAAAAAATATTAGAATATGAGGAATCCCAAAAGAGAAATACATTTGGATATAAGCCTAATATAAAGAAGTATGATTATGTTTGGAATGGTAAATTAAAAATAACCTGTGGCAACAGAAAATACATAAGAGAAAATGATAAAATAAGATTGGAAGATAAACTAGGAGATATAATTATAAAATTATATGAACAATCTGAAGAAACGAAGAATGAAAGATTAGAAAGAGAAGAAATTGCGAGAAAACAAAGAGAAGAGGAAGAAAGAAAAGAAAAAATCAGAAATGCCAAAAAGAAAGAAGTAGAAAAAATTAAAGAGTTGATAAATTGTGCAGAAGATTATAAAATAGCATGTGAGATAAGAAATTATATTGATGCTGTTTCTAAAAAAGAAAACTTAACAGATGAAATAAAAGAATGGATTAATTGGGCTAATAAGAAAGCAAATTGGTTTGATCCTATTATTGATGAAGAAGATGAACTTCTTGGAAAAAGAAAACATACAGAATCTATGGATAATAAAAATAATAAATTAGATAAATATGGTTCATATTATTATTGGAACTAAAAACAATAATGTATGGAAATAAATTATCAATATTCCAAAAAAGATATTATTTAAACAATCACTAAGAATATCTTTCTTTTTTGGAAATAATGTGATATAATAATACTATAATAAAAAAGGAGAGTTTTTTATGTTAGGAGAAAAAATAAAATCATATAGAGAAAGTAAAAATATGACTCAAAATGAGATTGCAGATATATTGGGAGTGAAATCTGCAACCGTATCAAAATATGAATCAGGTACATTAGAACCTAATATCGAATCATTAAAAAAGTTAGCTGAAATATTTGAAGTTTCTGTTGATGAATTATTGAATGATGAGCAAGATAGATTTGATATATCTAAAATTAATGTATTAAATATACTAAGAGAACAAAAAGAAATGAAATTAAAAGGTAATTTATATCATAATACACAAATTATATTTGCATATAATACAAACCACATTGAAGGTAGCAAATTAACAGAAGATCAAACGAGATATATATTTGAAACAAATACAATTTTATTTGAAGGAGAAACAATTGCAAGTGTTGATGATATATTAGAAATGGCTAATCATTTTAAGCTAGTGGATTACATGTTAGATAAAGCGGAAGAAAATTTGACAGAAGATATGATAAAAGAATTTCATAGATTATTAAAAGAAGGAACTGCAGATAGTAGAAAAGAATGGTTTAAAGTTGGTGATTATAAACAAGTTGTTAATGAAGCAGGAAGCACAAAAACTACATCGCCTAAATATGTTCAAAGGGATATGACAAAATTAATGGATTGGTACAACTCTTTATCCAAAATAACAATAAAAGAAATAATAGAATTTCATGCAAGATTCGAAAAGATACATCCATTTCAAGATGGAAATGGTAGAGTGGGTAGAATAATTATTTTTAAAGAGTGTTTAAAAAATAATATAATTCCTTTTATTATATTAGATAAGGATAAATTGTTCTATTATAGAGGATTAAAAGAATATCAAAATGGTGGAGAAAAAGGATATTTAATTGATACCTGTTTAAATGCACAGGATCAATATGCTGAAATAATGAAATATTATTTGAAAAGGTAAATATATAAGAAATGAAATATAGAATGAAGAAATAATATAAAAATATATTAGGAGGAAGAAAATTGGAACAAAACATATCAGAGTTGAAGGAACAAATATATTTCCCAAGAACTAAAGAATATTTTGAAGAAGTAGAACGCTCATTTTATAGTGAAAATTATAGATCAGCAATTGTAATGTTGTATTCTGTTGTAATTGCAGATTTATTATTTAAATTAGAAGAATTAAAAGATTACTATTTAGATTCAGTTGCAGAAGAAATATTAAAAGAGATAGACCAAATTAGAGAAAGTAATCCTAAAAGTTCAGAATGGGAGAACAAATTGATTGATAGGATTAAAGATAAAACTAATATTATAGAACCATATGTTTTAGCAAATATAGAAGATTTAAAAAATGTAAGAAATTTTTCAGCGCATCCTTCTTTAAATCAAAACAATGAACTAATAAGACCATCGAGAGAAAAAACGCTAGGACTTATAAAAGAAATGCTAATAGGCATTTTTATAAGGCCACCTCTATTTATAAAGAAAATAACAAATAATTTATTAGATGATATATCAAGTAAAAAGGAAGATTTTTTAGAGGATAAAGAGAAATTTAAAAGATATATAGAAAAAAAGTATTTTGAGAGAATACCACAAAATATGATAATTAGTATTTTTAGAGATTTCTGGAAGATAACATTTAAATTAGACAATGAAGATTGCAATATCAATAGAAAAATTAATTTAGAATTTTTAATTTTGACAATGCGAGAATATAAATTGAAAATATTAGAAGATATCCAAAAAGAAAAAGATAAATATAATAATATAAGTGATAATGAAGAAATTGCAATATATTTAGTAGAATTTATGTATTATTTCCCAGAAGTATACAATTATTTAAAAGAAGATAATAAGATAGCAATTGAAGTTGTAGTTAATAAAAACAATGATTATAAAACAATTGCATACTATACATCAAAAAATATTGAAGAACATATTAGTACACTCAATACAATCAATTTTATAAATAAGCATACAAGAGAGTTATTAGAAAAAAAGATAAAAGATGAAGGAAAAGAAATACTTTTATTTGACAAATATATTGATTGCTTTGGAAATAGTGG
>ULME01033328.1_pt1 | contig 13386 bp, 7 predicted proteins | sample 1951591 | NCBI WGS metagenome assembly ULME01 (sample SAMEA4835544, study PRJEB28245) | human gut metagenome | biome: gut microbiome; material: fecal sample | place: Denmark | collected 2008
CTTTACCTGTGTATTCATACGGATAGCCGCCCTGGTTGGTATATTCGTAGTTCACGGTAAAGTCAAGCTTCAGGTTTTCGGTCGGCAAATAAATGGCACGTATACGTCCACCAAACTCATTGTCCGTATCAATTCGTTTTCCATTATAGTTGTTTTTGAAGAAACCTCCTTTATGGTCATAAAATAATCCCACAGAAAAGGCAAACTGATTGGAAATACGATGGTAATGCGTAAGTGAGGCATTGTAATTGTTGTAGGTAGCAGCACCTAAACGAAGGTCTGTTCCCTGGTACGTAAACGGTGACTTGGTAAACACACGGATAAGTCCTCCCATGGTGTTGCGTCCGTAGAGTGTTCCTTGCGGACCTCGCATTACGTCGATACGTTCAATATCAGAATAATTGAAATCGAAGGCCGATTTGTCGATAAAGGGAATATTGTCCACATAGAGTCCCACAGCCGGTGTATTGATACGTGAGCCGATGCCTCGGATATAAACCGAAGTCGTCAGTTTAGAACCATAGTCTGGAATGAATAAGTTCGGAACCAGTGCAGACAATGATTTTACAGAGGTTACTGAATTATTGCGCATCGCACTTTGTGAGAAGGAAGTCGACGAAGTGGCTTGCTGACGCAGACGGTTGTTCTCCTTCGGAGTAGCAATAACCACAACCTCTTCTATGTCAATAACCTTTGTTGTATCTTTAGGTAGAGAGTTCTCAGGTGATACCGGACCTGCCAAGGCGCTCTTTATAGAAACAGCCAGTAACGAAACAATAGCAATATTTTTTTTCATTCTGTTGAAAGATATAGTTTAGTTAACGGCTGCAAAGTAACGCCAATTTGCTTGGACGGGCAATCCTAATAAATGAGGATTTTGCTTATTTTTGTACGTAGTAATAGGATTAACGTATGAAAAGAATGAAACAATTTTTGACTTTGGTAGCGGTATGTATTTTCTCACTCTCCGCTTGGGCACAGGAAACTGTGGCTGTCAATACGGGAGATCTTATTTCTCCCGAAGTAAAGAATCAAACTGTGACTTTTCGTCTGCTGGCTCCTGAGGCTAGGGAAGTATGGGTAGAAACAGACTTCTTTGAAAAGTCCCGGCAGCAGACTCCATTGGGAGAGGTAGAAATGGCAGGACGTCAACGGATGGAAAAAGGAGAGAATGGTGTGTGGAGCTATACGGTTGCTTTGCCTGCGCCCGAACTGCATACTTATTGCTTTTATGTGGATGGTGTGCGTATGCTTGACCCCTCCAATGTATATATGCTTCGTGATATAGCTACTTACATGAACTATTTTCTTGTGGATGGAGCTTTGTCTGAGAATTATTTTGTTCGGGAAGTACCTCATGGGACGGTTGCGAAGGTGTGGTATCCGAGTCCTTCTTTGGGGATGGAACGTCGTCGGATGACGGTATATACCCCAGCTGGTTATGAGGAAGGGACAAAACGTTACCCGGTTCTTTATTTGTTGCACGGGGCCGGAGGAGATGAGAATGCCTGGAGTGAACTGGGGCGTGCTGTACAGATTTTAGATAATTTGATAGCCCAAGGAAAAGCAGAGCCAATGATTGTAGTGATGCCGAATGGAAATGGGGCACAGCAGGCTGTACCGGGAGAATATCCTAACAGCATGTACAAACCTTCTTTCATGAATCCGAAAACCATGGAGGGGTCTTATGAGAAAGCATTTCCGGATATTATGAATTTTGTGGAAAGTCATTACCGGACGATAAACGATAAGGCGCATCGGGCAATTGCCGGATTGTCGATGGGAGGATTCCATTCATTGTATATCTCTGCCAATTATCCGGACAAGTTTGATTATGTAGGACTCTTTTCTGCGGCAATTAACCGTGAATCGAAAGGAGAGAACACTTATATCTATAAGAATCTGGAGGAAAAGTTAGCAACTCAGTTTGCGGCAGCTCCGAAACTGTATTTTATAGCTATCGGAAATGCAGATTTTTTATATCAGGACAATGTGGCGTTTCGTCAGTTACTTGATCGTCATGGGTATAAATATGAATATACAGAGACGGATGGCGGGCATGAATGGCGCAACTGGCGAAAATATTTGAATAATTGGTTGCCGAAGTTATTTAAATAAACTTTATATACTGTCGGCTTCTACGTATCCGTGCATGACCGCATAGATGGCCAGGCCGGATACGGACTTAATACCCAATTTTTCTGTGATGTTTTTCCGGTGGGAAATAACCGTAGTCAGACTAATGTGAAGCTTGTCTGCTATCTCTTTGTTAATTAATCCTTTAGTCACAAGCCTGAGCACCTCAATCTCTCGGGCACTTAGTTCATGTTCTGCATCGGTGGCAGGAGGTGTTACGGGATGATGTGTCAGCTCGTGGCCTCGTTTTCGGGTCTGCATGATGGTTTTTACCAGTTGCTCCTGCGGAAGAAGAATATTCAGGCTTGGAATACCAGTCAGCAAGGGAGGTTCTCCTGCGGAGAGCACAATACACTTGGGTTTTCTTTCCAGAAAAAAGGATGTATGCTCAAAATACACGTTGGCCGACACAAAATAATGTGCATACATGTCGGGTGTATCGTCTATCAGTTTTTCAAAAGAAGAAAACGTACGTATGACTGCCTCGGGAATAAGTTCTTCCAGAATCGTACGTAGTCCGAGGGCTGTCAGCGTGTTGGGCTCAATGATGGCTATTTCCGGCAGGTGGTGCATATAATAAGGTAATTAATGGTTTAAATAATTGGCTACGGCTTCAGCACATCGTTCTCCGTCAATTCCCGCAGAGACAATACCTCCGGCATATCCGGCACCTTCTCCACAGGGGAAGAGACCTTCCACGGTAAGATGTTGCAGGGTATCTTTATCGCGTACGATACGTACGGGGGAGGAGGTACGTGTTTCTACGGCAATCATGACTGCTTCGTTGGTGAGAAAGCCACGTGAACTCTTCCCGAAAAGCTGGAATCCTTTGCTCAGGCGTTCACTCAGGAAAGAGGGCATCCAGAAATGAAGGGGAGAAGATACTAATCCCGGGCTATAAGAGGTAGCCGGAAGGTCATAGCTGAGTTTCTTTCGTGTGAAATCGACCATACGTTGCGAGGGAGCAGTCTGACGCATATTTCCCTGCTGCCAGCAGATTTGTTCCAGTTTTTCCTGGAAACGCATCATGGCTAATGTATGGATAGTACCTTCTGGCTGCTTTCCGTCGCGCAGAATCAGTTCTTCCGTCAGGCTTTCATTGGATTCGGGGAAAGGTTCCGCCTGGAGTTGCATTTCCGGGAGCAGAAGGTCTTCCGGACGTGTTTCTACTACCATACCCGAGTTGCTCCATTTGGTGCCTCGGTTGCTCGGACTCATACCGTTGACTACCAGCTGGTGGGGACCACTGGCTGCCGGTACGACAAATCCACCGGGGCACATGCAGAAGCTGTACACTCCTCGTCCGTCTACTTGCTGTACGAAACTGTATTCGGCGGCCGGAAGGTATTTTCCTCGTCCGTTTTTATTGTGATATTGTATCTGGTCAATCAGCATGGACGGGTGCTCCAGTCGCACACCGATAGCAATCCCTTTGGTTTCCAGTTGTACCCCATGGGCATACAACCAGCGATATACATCTCGGGCAGAATGTCCGGTAGCCAAAATGACAGGACCTAAAAAGGTCTTTCCGGTATTCGTTTCAATACCTTTTACCTTTTGACCTTCTATAAGTATGGACTTCATTCGAGTCTGGAAGTGTACTTCTCCTCCACAGGCAAGAATAGTGTTACGCATGTTTTCGATGACTCTGGGAAGCTTGTCCGTCCCGATGTGCGGATGAGCGTCCGACAAAATGGTAGGACTGGCTCCGTGCTGGCAGAATACATTTAATATTTTTTCTACGCTGCCTCGCTTTTTGCTGCGGGTGTAGAGCTTTCCGTCAGAATAAGCTCCGGCTCCACCTTCTCCAAAGCTGTAGTTTGATTCAGCGTCTACCTTGTGCTCCCGGCTGATTCGGGCCAGGTCTTCTTTTCGTTCACGTACATTCTTTCCTCGTTCTACCACAATAGGACGAAGGCCTAATTCGATGAGTTTGAGGGCTGCAAACAATCCCCCAGGACCTGCACCCACCACAATGACTGCAGGACGACCCTCTACATTGGGATAATCCGTACGTACAAATTCTTCCTCAGAGGGTGTTTCGTTGACAAATACACGAATGGTCAGGTTGACATAAATAGTACGTTGACGCGCGTCAATGCTTCGTTTCAAGATACGTATGGCATTAATGGTACGTACGTCCAAACCTTTTTCTCGACTGATGTATTGTTTGAGTGATTGTTCGCTGGCTGCCTGTTCGGGCAGAATCCGGAGTTGGTATTCGTGAATCATATTTTTGTAACTTTTTTGCAAAGATAGGATTTCTGTTTTGTTCTTGCAAAAGGAAGTTTATGGGAGATTTTATACTGATTTAAGACTTTAATTCAGGGGAATAGTAAATTTTTCTATATTTGTGGTCGATTTTTCTCAACATTTGTAAGTGGAGAAACGTTATTGATAATGATAGTTGAATTTTAGTTAAAATAAAATTATGATGTGTAAGGTGAAAAAAATGTATCCTTTATGGGGCTTTTTGCTGTCGTTCCCATTGTGGATGGTGTCATGTGTGGATAACAAGTATGATCTTGATAAGGACATTGACATGACAATTAATGTGGGAGGAGAGCATCTCACAATTCCTGCTGGTAGTTCAGATACCGCCTACTTGAGTAAAATTATTGAAGTGGAAGAAGGAGATATTCTTCAGCCTGATGCTGCTACCCGTGTATACCATCTGACGAAAAAGGATGATATTGATGTGAAGCCAACTACGGTGAAGGAGGTGACGATTAGTAGTGCAAATACAGAATTGACGAAAAAACTGATAGAGTCTTCTACCGGTGCTTCAGGAAGTGTAACTACGGATTTAGATGTAGAAAATACACTGACAGCAAAAGCAAGTGATATAGATGAGGCTTTAATCGAATTAGGAGCTTTAGGAGCTGAAACACCTATAGATTTACTTTTGACGTTTGAATTTACTGGAGGGTTGACATTTAATTCTGTAACTGCTAAGAATTTAGAAATCCAACTTCCAGATTTTTTGATGTTTGAAAAAGGAGAAGTAGCAGAAGGTAATAAACTTATTTTGAATAATGAGGAACTGAAAAATGCACAGAAGGTATTGCATGTAATCGGTTATAAGTTTGGGGAAAAAACAGGGGAAGGAGAAAAACCAGACGATAATAGAAGCATAACGATTGACGGAAAAGTTACGATGAAAGGAGAAGTGGAGACTTTGGTAACTGGTGGTTCTGGTAGTTTGGAAATGACTATGCATGTCACTTTGGGAGAAATGACCGCAAATAGTGTAACCGGAGTCATTCAGCCTGAGATTAAAGCGGAAACTACTAATATAGAATTGAACGATTTGCCTGATTTCTTGAAAGATGAAGAAACTCGTATGGATATTACCAATCCGGTGATTCTGCTGAGAGCTGAAAACCAATTGGAGACATCGGTAGAAGTTGATGCTGTACTTACTCCGATGAAAGGTAATGCTCAGATTGATGGTAAAGAAGTAAAAGTGGGAAGCGGTTATGGCAAAACTCCTGTAGTATTAGCGTCGGGTAAAAATGTGATTGCTCTTTCTCGTACCGGTGAATGTACAATTGAGGGAGTGACGAGTAACGTGAAAGTAGAAGACATCAATAATCTGTTGGAAACAATTCCGGATGACATTGAGGTGGATTTACAGCCTGTTGTCCGCAATGAAGATTATTATACTGCAGAATTGGGCAGAGCATACGAAATGCCGTCAAGTTATGAAGTAGATGTGCCGTTGAGTTTTGAGCAAAACTTAAATATTGTGTACAATGATTCCGTTCAAGATTTGAATAAAGACCTGAATGATTTGGATAAGGTAATCCTGAAAAAAGCCAATGTTCTTTTAACGGTAGATAATGCCATACCATTGAAATTGCAGTTAAAACCTGAAAACGTGTTGATTAAAGATGTGTATGGTAATGAGTTGACTGCTGTGAAGAAAACAATAGAAGAGGATAAACAGTATGTTACAGAAAGTACGGATGGAGAAAAACCGGTGACCAGTGAGCTGGTTTTGAATCTGACTTCGGAGGATACGGCGTTCTTGTCGAAGATTGATCGTATTTGCTTTAAACTGACAGCTGTTCCGGGAAGTGCTACTGGTGTACCTTTGAAAGATACGCAATGGCTGAAGGTAACAAGTATTAAACTGTCTGTACCGGGTGGCGTGAATGTAGATTTGAATTAATAACGAACGGGAAAAAATGAAACAAATGAAGAAAAATATATTGTGTACGGTACTGTCTGGATTGGCTGTTTTTGCGTTTGTGGGGGAAGCAGTAGCACAACCTCAGATTAATCGTTCTGCCTACTTTTTGGGAGGTGCTACCTATCGTCATGAACTGAACCCTGCATTTATGGGAGAGAGAGGATACGTGAGCATGCCCGGGTTGGGTAATTTGTCGGTAGGATCCCAAGGAACTGCAGGTGTAGGCGACTTTCTGTTTGTAAAGTCTAATGGTGACTTGATGACCTTCATGCATGAGGAAGTGAGCAGAAAAGACTTCTTGAATGGTTTGCCTAACCGGTTGAAAATGGGATTTAATGTCAATGAGAATATCTTGTCTACTGGATTTTATGCATGGGGAGGTTTTAATACAATAGGACTTTCTATTAAAAGTAACACCAATCTGTCGGCTCCTGACCAGTTATTTAAGTTTATGAAGAATGGAGTGGATGCTCCGGAAGGAACGCGCTACACAGTTAACGATTTGAGCATTCTTACGACGAACTATGCAGAACTGGCATTGGGACATGCTCGTCAGATAAATGAACAGTGGACAGTCGGTGCAAAAATGAAATTCCTGGTGGGACTTGCCAAGGCTACTGTAAAGATTGACCGACTGGATATTGAAGCGACTCCGGATGCATGGAAAATAACTCCGTCGGGTGCACAAGCTTATCTTTCTGCTAAAGGCTTGATAGTGCCGACTCGTGGAGAAACAGGTAATTATGATGAAAGTGATTATGAACTGGATGCCAATGCCAACCGCACCGATAAACTGAAACCCGGTTCTGAGCAGTTGATTTCGTATGATGATGTGGATTTTGATGATAACAATATCGGTCCTACAGGCTTTGGTATGGCATTTGATTTCGGTGCGACTTATCGTCTGAATGATGAATGGACATTCTCTGCTGCGGTACTTGACTTGGGATTCATCCGTTGGAAGAATACGGTAAAAGCTACCATGAACAATAGCTTTGAATTTGATGGATTTAATGAAATTCCGGTGAAATCAGACTTGGGAGATAATGACCCTAATTCTATTGATAACCAGAGCGACCGTATTGTAGATGACCTGGAACAGATGTCTAAGTTCACAAAAGAGGGAGAGGGGCTGAAGCGTACTACAGCGTTGGCTGCCACGTTAAACCTCGGTGCGGAATATACATTGCCTGCTTATGACCGCTTGAAGTTCGGTTTCTTGTCTTCTTCTCGTTTCTAGGGACGCCACTCTTGGACGGAAGCACGTGTTTCTGCCAATGTGTCTCCTCTGACCTGGTTTGAGGCTTCAGTGAACTATGGCCTTTCTAACTTTGGTTCTACGGGAGGATTGATGTTGAATTTTCACCCGAGAGGTTTCAACTTCTTTGTGGCAGCAGATGTGCCGTTGTGTAAATACACTCCGAAATATTATGCACCGCTTAACCGCTTCTCGGCTAATATTAATTTAGGAATCAACTTTACTTTCGGTCCGAAGTATAAGACAAAACACCGTTGTGTAGAAGTTCAGTCATTATAATTTTTAAACAAGTAAATATGAGAAAAATAGCATATATATTGTCGTTTGTCATGTTGCCGCTGGTTGCCATGGCAGGTGATATAAAGTATACGCGTCCGGTATTGACGTTAAAAAACGACACGCTGACTGTTGAGTTTTCCATGAGTGTGGAAGAGGTGCGTGTGAATAGTGAGCAGACGTATGCCTTTACTCCTGTATTGCGTGAAGGAAAAAACTATTACGCCATGCCTCCGGTAGTGGTAACCGGAAAGAACGGTGATTATAAAATGCGCCGTCAGGAGCGGAAAATGGCTCGTCGTTTCGGGTTTGACAATCCTTTTGTTGTGATTCACGGACGTCAGGAAAATCGGGAAGATGTGGTTCGTTACAAGACTTCTGTTCCTTATCAGGCATGGATGGACCATGCTTCCATGATTCTGTTGCAGGAAGGAAAAGAATGCTGTGAGGTGGATTTGCTGGATATTACGGTGATTGAACCGGATGTGGCTGTGGAAACTCCGGCTCTGCCTGTAGAATTTGAGGTGTGTGATCCTTGCAAGGAAATGGTTTCTTTCCTGACTCCGAAAGAAGAACCGTTGAAGGTACGTTCTGAGCAAAGTACGTTGTATATTGAATTTCCGGTAGGGAAAACGGCCTTTGATGCGAATTATAAAAATAATCGTAGCGAATTGCAGAAGATGAAAGAGATTTTGGATCCGTTGGAAGATGGAGATTTGGTGACGTTTAAGTCAATCAATGTGTGCGGATATTCTTCACCGGATGGTTCGGTTCGTACGAATGACCGGGTGGCCACGCAACGTGCGGAATCGTTTGCGCTGAACCTGAAAGGCGGATATAATTTCCCGAAGGAAGTGTTGCATGTGACTTCTGCGGGTGAGGATTGGGAGACTTTGGTAAAAATGCTGGAAGAAGATCAACCTGCTTATGCGGAAAAAGCTTTGGCTGTAATTCAGAAATATGACAATTTGGATGTACGTGAAGCCCGATTGAAATCTACACTGGGCATGGCTACTTATCGTACGATGATGAACCAGTATTATCCTCGTCTGCGTCGTTTGAGCGTATCGGTAGATTACGAAGTGAGAGAAGTCTTGAACTCAGAAGCTGCCCGCTTGATTTATACTAATCCGAAATTGTTGAGCTTGCAGGAAATGTATCGTGTGGCAGGTATGTATCAGCCGGGAACAAAGGAATATAAAGAAGTGTATGAAATTGCGGCCAACACTTATCCGGAAGATGTGACTGCTAACATCAATGCGGCTTCTGCCAATATTATCAGCGGTGACTTTAAGAAGGCAGCTTCTTATATGGATAAGGTGAAAGATGATTCACGTGCTTTCAATAACTTGGGTGTATTGGCTTGGTTGTCTGGAAATACGGAAGCAGCTAAAGAATGGTTCCAGAAAGCTGCAAGCGTAGAACCTGAAAAGGCAAATGCAAACTTGGAAAAAATGGTTCCTTATGAAAATGCCGTTCAGAAATAACGGATATTGAGATAGGATACTGAATAAAAAACGCCTGTGCGCATGGAGAATACTTCAAAGCGCACAGGCGTTTTTTATGGTGTGAAGAGGGCTATCCAAATAATTTCCGGAAAGCCTCTTCCACTTTCCTTACGGGGATGAGCTCGATTTTTATTTTCTTCCGGTCAATGCCTGACAGGTTGTGCTTGGGAATCAGCATCCGTTGGAATCCGAGCTTTTCGGCCTCACTGATACGTTGTTCGATGCGGTTGACCGGACGGATTTCGCCGCTCAGGCCTACTTCTCCTGCCATACATACACCTGCTTCAATTTCTGCATCCATGTTGCTGGAAAGAATGGCACTGATAACCGCCAGGTCTATGGCGGGGTCGTTGACTTTCAGCCCTCCGGCAATGTTCAGGAACACATCTTTTTGAGCCAGCTTGAATCCGACACGTTTTTCAAGTACAGCCAGCAGCATGTTCATACGGCGCAGGTCGAATCCGGTGGCGGAACGCTGTGGCATTCCGTATGCGGCTGTGCTGACCAATGCTTGTACTTCTATCAGGAAGGGGCGTACACCTTCCACGGCACCGGCGATGGCGACACCGCTCATGCCTTCGTGGTCTTGGGTAAGCAACAGTTCGGAAGGGTTGCTGACCTGCCGTAGTCCGTCCTGGCGCATTTCGTAAATTCCCAGTTCAGCCGTACTACCGAATCGGTTCTTGATGCTGCGCAAGATGCGGTACATGTAGTGCTGGTCTCCTTCGAATTGCAATACGGTATCGACGATGTGCTCCAATACCTTCGGTCCGGCAATGCTTCCTTCCTTGTTGATATGTCCGATGAGGATAACCGGTGTGCCGGTTTCTTTGGCAAACCTTAAAAGAGAAGCGGTACATTCTCTTACCTGCACGATACTGCCGGGAGAAGAATCAATATTCTCGGTAGAAATTGTCTGAATGGAGTCGATAATGACCAAATCGGGAGCCGCATTCTTTATATGGGTAAAAATCTGTTCCAACGAGGTTTCACAGGCTATCAGCAGATTGTCATTTTCCGGGTGCGGAATGCGGACGGCACGAAGCTTGAGCTGGCGGGCACTTTCTTCACCGGATACGTAGAGAATTCTTTTGTGGGTAAGCCGCAACACCGTCTGGAGTATCAGAGTCGATTTTCCGATGCCCGGTTCTCCTCCAATCAGGGTGAGTGAACCTTGCACCAGTCCCCCTCCTAATACACGGTTCAGCTCTTCGTCGAGCATGTCCATGCGTTGTTCTTCATTTGATTCTATTTCGGTCAGACGTTGAGGCTTGGAGCGTACGGACTCGATGCCGTGTGCCACGTGCTTGGCTATAGGAGCTTCCTTGCGCACCACTTCTTCCACAAATGTATTCCATTGTCCGCAGGAGGGACATTTCCCTGCCCATTTAGGAGATTCTTGTCCGCAGTTTGTGCAGACATAGACCGTTTTTTCTTTTGCCATATTTGTTACACTAATTCTTTACAAAGGTACGAAATCTTATGCTTATTCTCTATACTGGCAAAAAAATATCATTTATTTATTTGTTTGTAGAAAAATGTTGCTATATTTGCCAACGGAAAAACAATAATCTATGACTGTACACTGTCTTCATATCATCTTGTTGAACGGGCATGGGTATATGCCTTTCATTACATCTACCACAGGGATGACCCCTAGGGGGTGAGGATAGTATGTTTGGTGTTTCTACGTGATACACGTCTGCGGATGCAGACATTTCAATTATTTTATTCAATCAAGATTTATTTTAATTCATTGTTTCTGTTTGTGCCGTAGTGTAAGGCCTTACGGAGATATACCGGGGCCATTGGGTTTCGGACTAAAAATTAATGGTAACCTATGAAAGTATTGAAATTCGGCGGAACATCCGTAGGTTCTGTCAATAGCATGTTAAGTGTCAAGCGTATAGTAGAGGGTATAGATGACAAAGTAATTGTAGTCGTTTCTGCATTAGGGGGAATTACCGATAAACTGATTTGTACTTCGAAAATGGCCGCTTCGGGCGATGACGCTTATGAGAAGGAAATGAAGGAAATCGTGAACCGTCACATTGAAATGGTGTACACTGTGATTCCGGCAGGACGGGGAAGAGAGTTGCTTCTGGATCTGGTAAACGAACTGCTGAGCGAATTGAAGGATATTTTTCAGGGTATTTATTTGATTCGTGACCTTTCTCCGAAAACTTCAGCTACGATTGTGAGCTATGGGGAACGTCTTTCTTCCATCATTGTGGCTACGCTTATTGAGGGGGCAGTGTGGTTCGATTCTCGTACTTTCATTAAGACTGAAAAGAAACATAATAAGCATATTCTTGATTCAGAGCTGACGAACCGGCTGGTGCGTGAGACTTTCAGTGAAATACCGAAGGTTTCTCTGGTGCCGGGATTTATTTCTACCGATAAGAATACAGGAGAAGTAACTAACCTGGGAAGAGGTGGATCTGACTATACAGCCTCTATTATTGCGGCAGCTTTGGATGCGGATATTTTGGAAATCTGGACGGATGTGGATGGCTTCATGACAGCTGACCCGCGTGTCATCAGCACGGCTTATCCTATTACGGAGTTGAGTTATGTGGAGGCTATGGAGCTGTGTAACTTTGGTGCGAAAGTGGTGTATCCGCCTACGATTTATCCGGTATGTCATAAGAATATTCCTATTCTGATAAAGAATACGTTCAATCCGGAGGCTCCGGGCACTATTGTGAAGCAGGAAGCCGACCATTCTTCGAAACCTATCAAGGGTATTTCGTCTATTAATGATACTTGTTTGATTACTATGACCGGTTTGGGCATGGTGGGTGTCATTGGCGTGAACCATCGTATCTTTAAGACGTTGGCCGAAAACGGTATCAGTGTCTTTTTGGTATCGCAGGCTTCTTCTGAGAACTCAACCTCTATCGGTGTGAGAAATGAGGATGCGGAACTGGCATGTGAGGTGTTGAATGAGGAGTTTGCCAAAGAAATAGAAATGGGTGAAATCTCACCGATGAAAGCGGAAGGCGGTCTGGCCACCGTGGCGATTGTGGGTGAGAATATGAAGCATACTCCCGGTATTGCCGGAAAATTGTTTGGTACGCTCGGACGTAACGGTATCAATGTCATCGCTTGTGCGCAGGGTGCTTCTGAGACAAATATCTCTTTCGTCGTGGAAGGTGCTTCCTTGCGTAAGACATTGAATGTGATTCATGATTCATTCTTCTTGTCAGAATATCAGGTGTTGAACCTGTTTATCTGTGGTACGGGAACAGTGGGTGCCAGCTTGATTGAACAGATTCATGGCCAGCAGGAAAAACTGAAACAGGAACGCGGACTGAAACTGCATGTGGTGGGTATTGCCAACGGCCATAAAGCCTTGTTTACGCGTGCCGGAATTGATTTGGAACATTTCAGAGAAGAATTGGATGAAAAAGGCATTCCTTCTTGTCCTCAGACACTTCGTGATGAGATTGTGGGAATGAATATCTTCAATTCGGTGTTTGTGGATTGTACAGCCAGTCCCGATATTGCGGCATTGTATAAAGATTTGCTGAGTCACAATGTGTCGGTGGTGGCAGCAAACAAGATTGCCGCTTCTTCTGAATATGATATTTATGCGGAACTGAAAAGAATCGCTCGCCAGCGTGGAGTGAAGTATTTGTTTGAGACGAACGTAGGAGCCGGTCTTCCGGTAATCAATACCATCAATGACCTGATAAACAGTGGAGATAAGATTCTGAAGATTGAAGCAGTGGTGAGCGGTACGTTGAATTATATTTTCAACCGTATCAGTGCGACAACTCCTCTGAGTGAAACCATCCGTCAGGCGAAGGAAGAAGGTTATTCAGAACCGGACCCGAGAATTGACCTGAGCGGAAAGGATGTAATCCGGAAACTGGTGATTCTGGCTCGTGAGGCAGGTTACCGTTTGAATCAGGAAGATGTGGAAGCAGACTTGTTTATTCCTGACAGTTATTTTGAAGGTACATTGGATGATTTCTGGAGAAAGATTCCACAATTAGATAAAGAATTTG